>Ga0308419_1000542_pt1 | contig 27177 bp, 20 predicted proteins | sample HotsprSampleMS50_FD_203674 | JGI IMG/M metagenome (GOLD analysis project Ga0308419, IMG submission 203674) | Hot spring phototrophic mat microbial communities from Mushroom Spring, Yellowstone National Park, Wyoming, United States - 20090730_MS50 ... | reverse complement strand
GGGGCCGGCGCCATCGATGCGCCGGCCCCGCCTCTTGGTCGACCGCCCGAGGCCGGATCAGGGCTCGGGCTGCAGCAGGCCGTAGTGGCCGTCCTTGCGCTTGTACAGCACCTCGATCGCGTTCGTGTCCCGGTTCTTGAACACGAAGAACGGGTGCCCGAGCATCTCCATCTGGAGCGCCGCCTCCTCGATGGTCATCGGCTTGAGCAGGAACTGCTTGCGCTCCTTCACCCGCACCTCGGCGACCTCCTCCGCCTCTTCATCCCCCTCGGCAAGCGCGGGCGGAAGCTCGCCCCCGCGCCGGCGCACGTGCTTGCGCATGCGCTCCTTGAGGCGCTTCAGGCGGTTCTCCAGCTTGTCGCTCACGTGGTCGATCGCGGCGCGTAGGTTGCTGTCGTGCTCCTCCCCGCGGATCGTCAGGCCGTCGGCGAACACGGTGATCTCGACGCGGTGCCCGTCCCGCTCCTCGCGGTGCACCATCTCCACGCGCTGCGCCTGGTTGAAGTAGCGGCTGAGTCGGCCCAGTTTCTTGGCCGCGTATTCGCGGTCCTTCTCGCTCACGTTGCCTTCTGCATTCCTGACCAGAACTTCCATCTTCTGTCTTTTAACCTCCATGACACGGGCCGATCGTGGCGACGGCGAAGCAAGCGATGCCCTCGCCCCGTCCGATGGCCCCCAACCGCTCGTTGGTGGTTGCCTTCAGACCCACGCGGTCTTCCGGAATCCCGAGGATCCGAGCCAGGTTGGCCCGGATCTCCGCGCTCCGCGGGACGACCTTCGGGCGTTCCGCAACCAACGCTACGTCGATGTTCCATACCGACCATCCGGACTCCTTCAGAAGTTCCCCGGCGCGGGCCAGGAAGACCTCGCTGGGGGCGTTGCGCCACCGGGGGTCGGTATTGGGAAAGTGCACGCCGATGTCGCCAAAGGATGCGGCCCCGAGCAGGGCGTCCGTCACCGCGTGCATCAGCGCGTCGGCGTCCGAATGACCGTCCAGCCCGGGCGAGCCCTCGAAGCGGACTCCCCCCAAGACCAAGGGTCGGTCGGGATCGGACGAAAACCGATGGATGTCGTAGCCCAATCCGGTGCGAATGCCGGGGCCGGACGCGGCGAGCCGCCGGGCGAGCTCCAGGTCGGCGGGATGCGTGACCTTCAGGTTGTCGGGGTTTCCCGGCACGATCTCGGGCACCCAGCCGATGGCCTCGGCCGCGGCCAGGTCGTCGGTCGCCGATCCGCGCAGGCTCTCGTAGGCTCGGACGAGGAGCTCCCTTCGGAACCCCTGGGGGGTCTGCACGGTCCACAGGCCGTCCCGGTCCACCGTACGCACGCCATCCTCGGCCACCCGTTTGACCGTGTCGGTGACCGGCAGGCCGGGCGCGGCGGCCCCCGACCGCAGGGCCGCGTCGATCACCCGATCGATCGTGGCCTCCGAGGGGAAGGGGCGGGCGGCGTCGTGCAGCAGCACCACGTCGCAGTCGTCCGGGGTGTTGGCCAGGCCGATCCTGGCGCTCGCCGTGCGGTCCTGGCCGCCGGCGACCACGAACGCGGCCTCCGGCGCCTCCTCCCGGTACTCCGCAACGGCCGGGCCGGGAACCACCAGGCCGACCAGGTCCACGCGGGGGTGGGCGCGCAGCGCGTCGAAGGACCACCGCCAAAGCGGCCTGCCCGCGAGGGCCGCCCTCGCCTTGTCCCCGCCGAACCGGGTGCCCGATCCGGCGGCCAGGACCACCGCCGCCACCTTCATGGCTTTCAGACGTTCTTCCGCGCCGCGGCGCGCCTCCGCTGTCCGTTCTCGCCGTTGGCGTGGCCGTTGCCGGTCGGCTCGGCGAACAGGAGCTTGCCGCGCTCGGTCTGGATGACCTGCGTGACCATCACCTCGATGGTCTCGCCGATGTGCGGCCGTCCGTTTTCGACCACCACCATCGTGCCGTCGTCCAGATAGCCGACGCCCTGGCCTGGCTGGTTGCCCTCTCGGATCACCGCGAGCGTCAGGCACTCCTGCGGAAGCACGTTCGGCCGCACCGCGAGGGCCAGATCGTTGAGGTTCAGGACCTTCACGTCCTGCAGCTCGGCCACGCGGTTGAGGTTGAAATCGTTCGTGATGATGTCCGCGCCCAAGGCCCGGGCGAGGCGCACCAGCCGCGAGTCCACCGGCTCTTTCGGGTCCGGCGCGAAACGGTCGTGGATCCTCACCTCCAGCGGGAACTCGCTCTGCAGCAGGTGCAGCACGTCCAGGCCGCGCCTCCCGCGCTGGCGCCGCAGGGGATCGGCGCTGTCGGCGATGTGCTGCAGCTCGTCCAGCACGAAGCCCGGCACGTACAGCTGGCCCTCGATGAACCCGGAGCGGGCCACGTCGCGGATCCGGCCGTCGATGATCACGTTGGTGTCGAGCACCTTGATGCCGCGCCGCTTCCCACGGAAGCTGCCGCGGTTCCAAGGCAGAATCTCGTCCATCGACTGCAGGGCGTAAATCGACAGGCCGATGGTGCCCAGAACGATGCCAAGGATCAGCAGGGGCTGGTGGGGGCCCAGGTTGCCCGCCGCGTTGGCCAGGGTGACCAGCGGCACGGAGGCGATCAGACCGCCGAACACGCTGACGAAGAAGGTCACTCGGTCGCCGACGCTCATGGCGGCCCAGCGGTCTCGGAGGTTCAGCAGGCCGCGGCCGACCAGGATTCCGACGAAGGCGCCCAGCAGCGCCGTCGCGAGGATCACCGGCCATGAGCCCGCCTGCTGGGCGGCGTCCTCCGGCTTGATGCCGAAGTTCACGTAGAACCGCTCGAGCAACGGTCGGGCCGCGATCCCCGCCAGCGCGGCGATCGCCAAGGAACAGAACGTGAGAAGGCGCTTGTCGGATCTACCCAAGATGAAGGACCCTTTCCCTCATTATTGCCCTGTTTCCAGCACCTGGAGCCGGGCTTTGTCCAGAAACGCGAAGTTGTAGGCCTCCTCGACGTTCCCCTCGGCGATCTTGACGTGCAGGGCGGAGAGGCCGCGGCGGGGGCGGGTGGAGTCGACCCCCAGCCACTGCTTGCCGGTCCACGCCTCGGCCCACGCGTGGTAGTAGAACGCGCCGTCCTGGTAGATGAGGCCGGATGCGAGTCGGGCGGGGATGCCCGCGGCCCGAAGCAGGGCGGCCGTGAGCACCGCGTAGTCCCTGCACACGCCCTCCTTCGTCTTCAGGACCTCCCGGGCGTCGCGCAGCACGCCGATGCCCGCGTTGGGCCGCATCTGCTCGTACACCCAGTCCTGGATCTTCGCGGCGGCTTGGGCCGCGTTGGTCTCCGTCCCGACGATGCGCCGGGCCAGCGAGGAGATCTCCGGGGCGTCGGCGGGCAGGTAGAGGCTCGGCCCCGCGTACCGGGGCTGGCTCTGGCGGGCCTGCGAGATGGTGGCCGACCCGGCCGGGTCGTACGGCACCGGATGGACCTCGATGAACCATCCGCGATCGTCCTTGGCGACGGTCTGGTGTCCGTCGCTGGGCAGGCGCGGCAGGTCCGGCCCGGTCAGCAGCACCTTGAGCCTTCGGACGTCCCACGGCGCTCGGATCGGCTTTTCGAGCGGGATGCGCGACGCCGAGGCGAGGTCGATGCCGTTGCCGGACCCCGGCTCTCCCGGCGCGAGCGCCTCCTCCCTAGGCATCGGGATCATCTCGAGGCCCATCGGACCCTCGGCCTTGAGGATCTCGTCGTCGGCGTTCAGGTAGACGCGGGAGGCCGCGCGGGGGTCGACGATGTCCACTCGCCGGGCCTTCAGCCTGCGGCCGCGGACGTCCACCTCGACCTGCGGGCCGGGCTTCACCTCGTTGCGCACGAGGCTCGCCGTCAGGGGATCGAGGACGTACACCGTTCGGGGCCGCGTCTTGTCCGGACTCCGGAGCAGGGCGTCGATCGGATCGTCGACGACGGGGCCGTCCTTGGGCAGGTCCAGGAGCTTGCGGGACTTCTGGCCTCCGTTCTCCACGGCCAGCTCGATCTTCGCGTCCCGGAAGCGGGCGTCCAGCGACTGGACTCGGCCCGAGCTCTCGACGCGGAACGTCATCCGCAGGGGCTTGCCGTCGCGGCTCCACGTGGTCGAGCGGAGGTCCATCTGGAGCGGCGTGCCGAGCAGCGCGACGTCCAGGAAGGTCCGCGCGTCGGTCCGCTGGGCCTTGCGGCCCTCGAAGAGGTCGTCGGCGACCACGCTCTGGGCGTAGCCCACCTTGCGGCCGTTCAGGAACAACCCGAGCCACGATTCGTCCGTCGGAGAGGCGGCGGCGCGCGAGACGGCGACGAGCAAAAGGACCCAAAGGGAGAGGAATCTGGAGAACATGGAGATGGACACCATTATAGGTAACGAACGGGAGGCGCCGCCGTGTCCCCGTGCCCGGCGGAAACCGCCTGTCCGAGGCTTCGGGTAGGATGCTCAGGCTCTCGGGTGGCGTCCTCTGCATAGGGAAGGCATGTCGAAAACGCTCGTGATCGTCGAATCTCCGGCGAAGGCCAAGACCATCAGCCGGTTCCTCGGGCCCGACTATCAGGTTGAGGCCTCGGTCGGTCACATCCGCGACCTGCCGGAGAAGGCCTCCGACCTGCCCGCCGAGGTCAAGAAGCAGTCCTGGGCCCGCCTCGGCGTGGACGTGGAGCACGGCTTCAAGCCGCTCTACATCGTTCCCAAGGACAAGGAGCAGACGGTGAGGCGGCTGAAGTCCGCGGCCAAGGCGGCCGGCTCGCTGCTGCTCGCGACGGACGAGGACCGCGAGGGAGAGAGCATCAGCTGGCACATCCTTCAGGAGCTGGGTCGCCCGAAGAACAAGCCGGTGCGCCGCATCGTGTTCCACGAGATCACGCCCGAGGCCATCCAGCGCGCTCTGGAGAACCCGAGGGACATCGACGAGAACCTCGTGCGGGCGCAGGAGGCGCGCCGCATCCTGGACCGCCTCTACGGGTACAGCGTCTCGCCCGTGCTGTGGAGGAAGGTCGCTCGCGGCCTGAGCGCCGGCAGGGTGCAGTCGGTGGCCGTGCGGCTGCTGGTGGAGCGCGAGAGGCAGCGCAAGCGGTTCGTTCCTGCGGCCTACGCGACGATCGAAGCGCTGATCCAGGCGGAGCAGGGATCGTTCCGGGCCAAGCTGGCGCGCCTAGGTGGCAGGCCCCTCGCCGATTCCGACGACTTCGACCCGAACACCGGCCAGCCGAAGAGCGACGGCCCGCTGGTGCTGGCCATCGGCGAGGCGGGCGAGCTGGCGCGCGAGTTGCACGAGGCCCGGCCCTGGACCGTGGCCAAGGTCGCGGAAACCCCGGCCAAGCAGTCTCCCCCGCCGCCGTTCATGACCAGCACGCTGCAGCAGGAGTCCAGCCGCAAGCTGCGGCTCTCGGCGCGGGACACGATGCGCGTGGCCCAGCAGCTGTACGAGGGCGTCGACCTGGGCGGGGAGCGCGTTGGCCTGATCACCTACATGCGCACCGACAGCCTGAACCTGGCGGAGCGCGCCGTGAAGGAGGCCCGCGAGCTCATCGCGGAGATGTATGGCGCGGACTACGTGCCCCAGCGGCCCAGGCGGTACAAGACCAAGTCCGAGTCCGCGCAGGAGGCGCACGAGGCGATCCGCCCGACCGACCTCCGGCGGCGCCCGGCCGACGTGAGGCCGTATCTGACGGACGATCAGTACAGGCTCTACGAGCTGATCTGGAAGAGAACGGTCGCGTGCCAGATGGCCGACGCCCAGCTGCTGCGCGCCCGGATCGACGCGAGCGCGCCGTCGTCGAGGGGCGTCGCGGAGTTCGTGGCGACGGGCCAGACGATCGTCTTCCCCGGTTTCCTGAAGGTGTACGTCGAGGGCGCGGACGACCCCGAGGCCGAGCTCGCCGACCGCGAAACCGTGCTGCCGCGGGTGCGCGAGGGCGAGGAGGTCGAGCCGAAGAGCGTGGAGGCCAGCGAGCGCACCACCCGGCCGCCAGCCCGCTACACCGAGGCCTCCTTGGTCAAGAAGCTGGAGGAGGAGGGCATCGGACGGCCGAGCACCTACGCCAGCATCCTGGGCACGATCCAGGACCGCGGCTACTGCTTCAAGCGCAAGAACGAGCTGATCCCCACGTTCACGGCGTTCGCGGTGACCGAGCTGCTGGAGAAGCACTTCGCAGAGCTCGTCGACCTTCGCTTCACCAGGCGGATGGAGGACGAGCTGGACGAGATCGCCGAGGGCCAGCGGGACTGGGTCGCCTACCTGCACGAGTTCTACTTCGGCGACGGCAACCAGCCGGGCCTGCGGGAGCAGACGGAGGACCGGTCCAAGCTGGTGAACATCGGCTACCCGGAGGTTGAGGTGGGGGTGGACCCGGAGACCGGGTTCCGTTACGTGGTCAAGGTCGGCCGCTTCGGGCCGTACCTCGAGGGGCCGGACGGCAAGGCCGTCAGCGTTCCGGACGACTTCCCCCCGGCGGACTTCGGCGTGGAGCAGGCGCGCGCGCTGCTGGCGGGAGGGCCCAAGGGGCTCAGCAAGCTCGCAGAGGTGGAGGCGGAAGGCATCAAGGCGACGGTCCGCCGGGGTCGCTTCGGCCCGTACGTGGAGTTCGAGGACCCGGCCGGTGGGGAGCCGAGGAGGATGTCCCTCCCGCCGGACCTCAAGCCCGAGCAGGTGGACGCCGAGAGCCTGGAGCTCCTGAGCCGGCTGCCGCGCAGGATCGGGGAGCACCCGGAGAGCGGGCTTCCGATCGAAGCCAAGCTGGGCCGGTTCGGAGCGTACGTCCAGTGCGGCGAGGAAATCCGCAACTTGGATTCCTGGCGGGATGCGCTCACCATCGACCTGGAGGGCGCGCTGGCGCTCCTGTCTCAGCCGAAGACCAGGCGGGGCGTGGTCCGTCGCGCGCCGGCGGAGCCGATCCAGATGTTCGAAACCCCGGCGGGGTCGGTGCGTGTGCTGGACGGGCGGTACGGCCCGTATGTGACGGACGGGACGGTCAACGCCACCCTGCCCAAGGGCAAGGACCCGAAAACCATCACTCAAGAGGAGGCCGTGAGCCTTCTGGAGGCCAAGAGGGCGGCCGGGCCGTCTCCTAAGCGCCGGACGGTGCGGCGGAGGAAGACCTCGCGGTGAGCGCGATCAGGGACCCGGCGAAGGCGAACGCCAAGGCAGCCCCGAACGCGACTCGGTAGCCGAAAGCCTGCGCCAGCGCCCCGCCGACCGGCCCGTACGCCGCGGTCGGCGCCAGCGCCACGGCGAACGCCCCCACCGCCAGCGGGCGGTCCGAGTCGGACGTGTTGGCCATGACAACCGTGTTCGAAGTCATCCAGAGCCCGTCCTCCACGGAGCCCATCAGCAGGAAGGGCGCGATCATCGCCATCGGGTTGCCGGTGAGGCCAGCCAGCAGGGCTGCCGCCGGCACCAGGGCGACGCAGACCGACACCAGCCGGAAGCCGACCATCGGGCCGAAGCGGTCGACGATCCAGCCCCAGAGCGGCCCCGTGCCGATCTTGCCGAGGCTCTTGGCTCCGACGTACACCCCCAGCAGAGCGGCCGCGGCTCCCAGGCTGTCCTGCGCGTACAGCGCGTAGAACGGAGCGGCCATGCCGGAACCCTCCAAGACGAGCCGGGCGACGATCACCCGACGCAGGGCGGGGTTGCTTCCGAACAGCGGGATGGTGGAGCGAACGTACTCCCACAGCGACGGCTTGGTCCCCTCGTCCACCTCGCCCTCCGGCTCGCGGAGAAGCATCAGCAGCACGAGCGACCCTAGCGCCCCGGCGCCCCACACTCCCGCGAGCAGGGCGTAGTTGGCGGGAAACCCAGGGCCGCCCCGGGACAGCGCCCACGAGACGCCCGCCGCGCCGGCCACCGCCGCCACGCCCCCCAGGGTCTGCAAGGTTCCGAAGAGGCGCCCCCGAACCCGGGCCGGGATCGCCTTGGCGGTGATGTCGTACCACGAGATCGCGCACGCCCCGTCGACGAACCAAAACTGCGCGTAGACCCAGAAGAACAGCGCCAGCAGCAGGGTCGGGTGGCTCTGGGCGAGCAGCAGGATCGCGAACGGCAGAAGGAACAGGCCCGACCGGGCCAGCCAGCAGCCCTTGATCAGGAACGGCAGGTGCCGCCGCCGGCCGTGGATCGCGTGCGCCGCCCACAGCGCGGGCAGGGTGAAGCCGAGCACCTGCACGAGCCGCGTGAAGCCGATCAGAGTGTCGGACGCGCCGAGGTTGCGCAACAGGGACGGCAGCACGGTGGAGCCGTCGAAGAACGCGAGCCCTAGGAAGAAGAGGCCCGCCTCGGAGACGATCAGCAGGAAGTTCCTCCGGAGATGCAGGTTCGCGTACGCCTCGGTAGAAACGGGCGGGTTGGGAGCGGCAGCGGAGAGTCCCATCGCCGGCCCGCCTCCGAAGCTACACGATCAGCCGCAGCGTGAGGATCTCGAACGGCCTGTACTGGACACGGGCGGCGCCGTCCTCCACCTCCAGCTCCTCGATCGTCCTCTCCTCCAGGTCGCAGAGGTGGGCCTCCTTGACCGGCAGCAGGCACGAGACGTTCGCCTCGCCGCGCGTGTGGTGGCACTCGTACAGCCGCACGATCAGCCCGCGGCCGTCCTCCGCCCGCTTCACCGCCTCGATCATCAGGTGCCGCGAGTCGCTCTGCACCAGAGGGTCGAGCTGGCCCTGCACGCCGGGCTTCGCGTCCAGCCACGTCCACCGGAGCGGGGCGTTCAGCGCGTAGGCGGCCTCGACCACCTCGCTGTACTGCACGGGGCCCACGTGCGGCAGCAGCACGTAGGTGAAGCGGTGCAGGCCCATGTCGCACTGGGGGTCGGGAGCCTTGGGAGACCTCAGCAGCGAGAGGCGGATCGTGTTCCCGCGCACGTCGTGCCCGTACTTGCAGTCGTTCAACAGCGCGACGCCCAGGTCCCCCTCGCTGACGTCCACCCACTTCTGCGCGCAGACCTCGAACCGGGCCTGGTCCCACGAGGTGTTGGCGTGCGTCGGCCGCTCGACGTTGCCGAACTGGATCTCGTACGTGGCGCGGTTGGAGTGCACGTTCACGGGGAACGCCACCTTGAGCATCTTGTTCTCCTCGCGCCAGTCGACGAGCGTGTCGAACCGCACGCCCGGCGTCGGGCCCAGGCTGACGAGCTGCGTGATGGTGCTCTCGCCGAACCTCCGCACGATCTTCGCGGCGACGCGCACCGGGCCTCGCTCCACGATCTCGAAGCTCTCGCACTTGAGCAGGTCCTGCGCCGTCTCGAAGGAGAACAGGTCCACGTCCCAGGCGCTCCAGAAGAGCGGCCGGTCGTCGAGCAGCTGGAACACGTTGGCGAGCTTGCCCGGCTCGACGAACTCCGTGCGGTCCTCGAGGTCCTCGATGCTGAGGATGTTGCCGTTCGCGTCGAAGCGCACGGACCACTCGCCGTTCTCGATGCGGCGGCTGGACCCCTTCAGGCGGAACTTGGTCTTGGGCGGCTCGGGCGACAGGTCGGCGACGGCCACCGTGCCGAGCGCGGCCTCCGGGGTGGGGAACAGGAGCTTGGTCTCGCCGAGGTCGTCCACGAGCTGCACCGGCAGGCGCTCCCCGCCGCACACGACCGACTGCGGGGCCGGCTCGTCGCCCCACGGGATTGCGGCCTGCGAGACGATGCCGGCGTTGTGGAACAGCGCCACCGGCCTGTGGAAGCCGGAGGTGTCCAGCCGGCCGCCGATCGCCCTGAGGCTGGCCTCGATGATCCTGGAGGCGCCCTGTTGGATTTCGGCGTAGTCGCGGGCGGCGTCCTCGTACACCTCACGGACCGAGGAGCCGGGGATGATGTCGTGGAACTGGTTCAGCAGCAGCAGCTTCCACAGCCGCTCCAGCTCCTCCGCCGGGTACCGGTTCTCGGGATCGAAGGCGGCCAGCCACTCGGCGTCGCGGAGCGCGAACTCGCCCATGCGGTTGCCCTTCTTGGTGGCCGCCTGGCTGGTGTACGTGCCGCGGTGCAGCTCTAGGTACAGCTCGCCGACCCAAACCATGAGGTCCTTCGACTTGGACTGGGCCTCGCGGAAGAAGTCGAGGGCCCGTCGCCGGCTCTGGATCTCCGGCAGAACGGGTGCGACCCGCGCGCGCCGCAGGTACTCGAGGTGCTTCTCCGTCGGGCCGCCGCCGCCGTCGCCCCAGCCGAACAGGTAGAGGGAGTGGTCGCAGCGCCCGTGGTCGGCGTAGTTGCGCACCCCCTGCAGCAGCTGCTTGGGCGTGCAGTCTCCGCAGTAGGTGTCGGCCGGCGGGAAGTGGGTCCAGACGCGGGTCCCGTCGATGCCCTCCCACCAGAACGTGTGGTGCGGGAACTTGTTCGTCTGGTTCCAGCTGATCTTCTGAGTGACGAACGTCTTGATGCCGAACTTGGCGAGAATCTGGGGCAGCGCGGCCGAGTAGCCGAACACGTCCGGCAGCCACATGTCCTGGGTCTCGTAGCCGAGCTTCTCGCGGAAGTAGCCCCGCCCGTAGAGGCACTGGCGCACCAGCGACTCGCCGCCAGGGAGGTTGCAGTCGGCCTCCACCCACATGGATCCGACCGGCTCCCACTGCCCGGACCGGATCTTCTCCTTCACGCGCTCGAACAGCACCGGGTACTGCTTCTCCAACCATTCGTACTGCGACGCCTGGCTGTGCGCGAACACGTATTCGGGATAGCGGTCCATCAGCGCGAGCTGGCTCGCGGTGGTGTGCGCCATCTTCTTCATGGTGATGTCGAGCGGCCAGAGCCAGGCCGTGTCGAGGTGCGCGTGGCCGACGGCGGTCACGGTGTGCTTCAGCTCGCAGTTGATCGAGCCGAGCGCGTCGCGCACCAGGCGCCGTCCGCGCGCGACCCAGTCCGGGTGCCCGGCCGCCTCGAGGTTGCACACGTCGTTGAGAGCGCGGAGGATGGTGGCGTGGGAGGGGTCGTGCTCGTCCAGCGCGGAGAGGAGGTTCTCGCTGAACTCCAGGTCGAACAGCAGCGCCTGCAGCTCCCGGTCGATGGACGTCACGGTGCAGGCCTGGACGGTTTCCACCAGCTTCTCGCGGGGCTCCTCGCGGCCCGCGACCCGGCACTGCGGGTTGCGGGTGTAGGCCTGCACGTACAGCTCGATCGGCTCGCCGGCGCGGGCGTTGGTCGACACGGTGTACCAGGAGTGGAATTCGTCCACGCCGGCCACGGGCGACCCGTCGACCCACACGGTGCGCTCGCCGCCCACCTCGGGGAACACCACGGCCTCCTTGCCCTCGAGCCCCGTGGGGATGCTGCCCTTCAGGCGGAACCAGAACGTCTTGTAGGCGGGTCCGTAGCGGTGCCCGGGCTCCACCGGCCTCCAGACTCCGGCCTGGGCCGCGCGCTGGTCGGGGTGCGGCGCGTCGCAGAACTCGATGGCCAAGGGGAACCTCGGCCCGAAGATCTTGGGCTGAAGGCTCTGGAGGAACTGTTGGATGCGCCGGTGAGTGAGCTGAGTGTGCTTGAGCATGGACCCTCCGCAGGTTTGCCATTTTACCAACCGGTTCTCTCCGAAGTTCGCTGGAAGGCGTGGTATGCTGGAGTCATGGTACGGAAGGAGCAGAGCGCCCTCCGGACGGTCGCGGAGTGCCTCGCCGCGCTGTACCTGCCCGGCGGCCCCAGGGCGTTCGATCCTCCGCGCCGGAGGTGGCGGCTCGCCGAGGCCGCTCTGCGGCGCGCGCCGCTGGATCCCTGCGCCGCGCTGGCGTCGGTCGGCCTCCGCGCGGAGGCGCTGCTGCTTTCGGACGGGCGGCTGCTTGGATGGGCCCGCGCGGCGCTGGACCGGGGTGAGGCGGTCACCGCCGCCTGCGACGGGTATCCCTCGCGGTGGTTGGAGACGCTCGGGGCGGCCTGCCCGCCGGCCCTCTGGGTCGCCGGACGGCTCCCGAGGGGCCCGTTCGTGGGCGGGGTCGGCTCGCGGAGGCCGGTGCCGTCCGCCGTGGGCTTCCTGGAGGATTGCGCCCGCGAGGCGGTCCGGCTCGGATTCGCGGGCGTTTCGGGGGGCGCGGAGGGCTGCGACGCGGCGTTCGCGGCCGGCGTGCTCGCTTCGGGGGGATCGATCGTCGAGGTCCTCCCGCGCGGCCTTGTCCCCGAGGACGCGGACGCTCCTGGCTGCAGGGTGTCCGCCGCTCCTCCCGGCGGGCCGTTCTCCGTGCCGCTGGCCATGGAGCGGAACGCGCTGATCTACGCCTTGGCGGAGGTCACGGTGGTGGGCGCGGCGCGGTTGGGCCGCGGGGGCGGGTGGACGGGGGCGACCGAGGCGCTCCGTCGTCGCCTGGGGCGGGTGGCCGTCCGGTGGGATCCGGACGATCCGGCCAGCCGCGCTTTGGCGGGGCTCGGCGCCTACCCGCTGGCCGACCCCTCGCGCCTCGCCGAGGCGTTGCGCCACGAGGGATGCCAGCCGCCGCTGCCGACGCTGGCCGGAGCCCGACGGTAAACTGCCGCGCCGGAGACAGCCATGGCGACGGTCCTCATCACGGGCGCGAACGGCGAGATCGGTCACGGGCTCCTGCAGGCGCTGGCCCAGCAGGGCGGACACCGGGTGGTGGCGCTGGACCTCCACGCGCCGGACGACGGGGTGAAGAGCCTCTGCCACCGGTTCGTGGTCGGCGACATCCTGGACGTGCCTCTTCTGAGGGCGTTGGCCGCCGAGCACGACTTCGACCTGGTGTTCCACCTGGCGGCCCTGCTCTCCACCAAGTCCGAGCGCGAGCCGACGCTGGCTCACCAGGTGAACGTGAACGGCACGCTGAACCTGCTGGAGCTCGCGGTGTCGCTGGCCCGCAGGCTGGGGCGTTCGGTCAAGTTCCTGTATCCCAGCTCGATCGCGGTCTACGGCCTGCCGGACCCGGAGTCCAAGCGGCGGGCGGGCCGGGTCGGCGAGGACGACTTCCTCACGCCGCGAACGATGTACGGCATCAACAAGCTGTACTGCGAGCAGCTCGGCCGCTACTACGCCCTGTTCTACCGGCAGCTGGACGCCGAGACGCCCAGGGGCAGGGTGGACTTCCGCGGCATCCGGTTTCCGGGCCTGATCAGCGCGGTGACGGTGCCCACGGGCGGCACGAGCGACTTCGCGCCGGAGATGCTGCACCACGCCGCCCAGGGTGAGCCGTACGCCTGCTTCGTGCGCCCCGACACGCGCATCCCGTTCATGGCCATGCCGGACGCCGTCAAGGCGCTGATCGGCCTGGCCGACGCGCCGCCCGAGAGGCTGTCGCGGCCCGTGTACAACGTCACGTCCTTCTCGCCGGCGGCCACCGAGCTGGAAGCGAGGGTGCGGGCCGCCTTCCCCGACTGGCGGATGACCTACGAGCCGGACCTCAAGCGCCAGGCCATCTTGGACAGCTGGCCCGAGGACACGGACGACTCCGCCGCGCGGTCGGACTGGGGCTGGGAGCCGGACTACGGCCTCGAGCGCGCGTTCGACGAGTACCTGCTGCCGGGCGTCCGGCGGCGATACGGGTCGGCCTGAGGCCCGAAAGGTACACTGCGGCTTCATGAAGTTCGCCGCGCTCCCGTTCAACGCCAACCCGCAGACCGAGGCTCCCCTCGGCCGCCAGCTGGCCAACTTCGTCTGCGAGAACCTGCGGATGCAGGAGGAGGCCGAGGCGGGCCTCATCAACCTGTTCGTCGAGGTGGACCAGGAGTCCGGCCGGCGCATCGCGATGGCCAACTTGGCCAACTTGGGCGAGTTGCTGCCCGAGGAGGAGATGGTCCGCCAGATCCTCGCCCAAGGCGACGTGGACGTGCTGATGGACGGGCTACTGAGCGGCACCGAGGAGTCCGGCTACGAGCTGGAGGCGCGGTTCCACCGGAGGGAGGGCGGAGAGCCGGCGGTCATGTGCTTCTCCAAGGCCGAGCTGGCGGGCACGGGAATCTTCGAAGCCCTGCGGACCTTGGTGCGGCGCGCGGCGGAGATCGCGGGGCTGGAGCTGGACGAGGATCCGGAGTTCGGCACCGAGGACCCGGTCGCGTTCCTGAACTTCCTGCGCGGCTACGACGCCCTGGTCTACGTCCGGCAGACGCAGGGACGCATCGTGGAGGAGTACTCGCTCGAAGAGGCGATCGACCGGCTCCTCGCCTCGGCCAAGGCCGACCCGGACTATCTGGCGCCGTACGAGATGCTCGTGACCCTGGTGCGGGAGTGCGTGCAGCACCGGATGGGGCCGGTGCCGAAGATGGAGGAGGCGCTCAAGGAGCTCGTCCCCTTGGCCGAGGACGACGCCCGCGCCTGGTTCGTGCTAGGCGAGCTGTACGAGGCCACGGGCCGCCTCAACGAGGCCGCGGCCACGTTCGAGAAGGCGATCGCCGTCGACCCGGACGAGCCTGCTTTCCACACCAGGCTGGGCATCGTCTTCCTGCGCCAAGGGATGCCCACGAACGCCGAACGGAAGTTCCGCAAGGCGATGGAGCTGGAGGACGAGCCCAAGCCCAGTCTGGACTTCCTGTCGCAGGCGCTGGCGGCGCTCGGCCGCGCGCACGAGGTCCCCGCCCTGTGGCAGGAACGCGTCGACCGCAACCCGACCAGCGGGCTTCTCTGGGCCAGGCTGGCGCTCTCCAAGCTTCAGGTTGCAGACAAGGCCGGCGCGGCGGCGGCGTTCGAGGAGGGCCTGAGGCAGGCGGAGAACCCGCTGATCGTCAAGCGCTACTACGCGAGGGTCCTCGTCGAGGACGGCGAGCTCGACAGGGCGCTGGACTTCTACGAGGACTGCCTGGACGAGACGCCGACCGACGTGCAGCTGCTGATCGAGTACGCCCAGGCCTTGGAGAAGGCGAACCGCGAGGCCGACCTGCCCAAGGTCTACCGGGACATCCTCCAGTGCACCCAAGACCCGAACCTCAGGGCGCCGGCGCTCGCGCGCCTGCTGGAGCTGGATCAGACCCGGCGCACCGAGCAGGTGGAGGAAGCCCGCCAGAAGATGGAGCAGGGGCGCTTCGACGAGGCCGTTCGAATCCTGAGGCCGCTCCGCAACTGGCTGGCGGACTACTGGAAGCTCTGGGCCCTGCTCTCGGCCGCGCACAACCGCCTGGGCGAGCACGCCGAGGCCGAGGACGCGGCCAAGCGGCTGATCAGCCTGTACCCGGCCTGCGAGCCCGCCTACGGGGAGCTGGCGACCGCGCTGACCGCACAGGGCAAGGCCGACGAGGCCCTCGCCGTGCTCGGCTTCGCCCGCCAGCAGCTGCCCCAGTCGCTCCCGCTCGCGATCAACTACGCCCTGGCCGCGCACCGGGCCGGTCGTGTGGAGGAGGCCAAACAGCTGGCCCGCGAAATCCTCGAGGCCACGAAGGGCGACCCTGAGATCGCAAAGCTGCTGGCACCGATCGACGGGTGAGGCCGATGCGCCCGTTCCGGTTCTCCAAGCCGAAGACGCCGGGGTACGGGATCGCCGCCGACTTCTACCTCTCTGTGCTGGCAGGCACGGCCCGCCTGCCGACGCCCTCCGAGCTGGTCAACCCCAGGGGCGAGGACGGCGCCGTGCGGGGCTTCCTCGTCCCGGCGTCGCCGGGCGCGGACAAGGAAGCCCTGGGGCGGCCTCTGGAGCGCGGCGCCTACGGGGTTTTCCCTCCCGACCGCCAGACGGCCGTGCGCCTCTTGGTGGTCAGCAAGGAGGAGGCGTTCTTCGACCCCGCGCCGATCCTGCGGAGCCCGCTGGCGGCCGAGCTGGCCGAGGAGGCGCGCATGAGGATCGCGGCCACCTGGACCCTGCTTCAGCTCAGCTTCATCAGCCACCACCCGATGGTTCAGCCCGCGCTGGAGTTCGTCTGCGCGCTGGCTCGGCGCGCGGCCCAGCTCACCGACGGCGTGGTCGCGGATCCTCTGGCCGAGCGGTACCTGTTGCCGGACGACCTGCTGCAGGCCGGCGGGCCGACCGTCTCGGCCAGGGCGCACGTGTCCGTCCGCACTCACCAAGAGGCGGCGGGCCTTCGGCTCGGCACCCGCGGCATGAGGAAGTTCGCCATGGAGGAGCTGGAGCTGAGCGAGGTGCCGGAGAGTCTCTCCGGCGTCGCGCGTTCGCTCCTGCTCGCCGTCTGCCAGCAGAGGCTGGACGGACGGACGCTGGACCTCGGCGACCGGGTGGGTGCGCCGTCCTGCCCGCTGCAGGTGGCGCCCGGCGGGCTGGACCGAGCGCGCTGGGAGGGCGTTCCTTGTTGGGAGCTGATCCCGGCGGCCACGGGTGCGACCGTGGCCCAAGCCCTCGAGGCGCTCGCCGGCGATCGGGCCTAGGCCGAAAGCTTCGGGTGCGAGTGCACGGTGAACCAGTACTGCACCAGCTGCGTCACTAGCTCCTGGAACCGGTCGAAGTTCACCGGCTTGCGGACGTAGCTGTTGGCGCCCAGCTCGTAAGCCTTCCGAACGTCCTGCTCCTCGTCCGACAGCGTGAGGATCACGACGGGTAGACGCTTGGTGGCCGGATGCGAGCGCAGGCGCTCGAGCACCTCGAACCCGGTCAGTTTGGGAAGCTTGAGGTCGAGGAGGATCAGCATCGGGTACCGCGCGCCATCGCGGTTCACCAGCCCGTGGGGTCCGAAGAAGTAGTCGACCGCCTCCTGCCCGTCCCGAACCACGTCGAGGTTGACGGCAACCGGGCATTGGGCCAGAGCGCGCATGGCGAGGCGCTCGTCGTCGGGGTTGTCCTCGACCAACAGAATGGTCCTCTGCTCCTGATCGACCAGCCGCATCGTTGCACCCCCAGGAACCTTTGGTCCGGGTTCGCTCTCCCGGTTCCATTATCCTCTGTGGCGGACCGTCGGCACAACGTGGGGCCTTGGACCTGCCACAATCGGGGTGCGGGGCGCGTAATACCGTTCAGCGAAGGCTTCCCATGGATTCGGCCTACCCCTACCTCTCCCGCATCGTCCGGCCCGAACAGCTCCACGGCCTCGAGATCAAGGAGCTCCAGGAGGTCGCGCGCGAAGTCCGACGGGCGATCGTCGACCACGTCAGCCGCACCGGCGGGCACTTCAGCTCGAACCTCGGCACCGTGGAGCTGACGGTGGCGCTCTACTCCGCGTTCCGCCTTCCGCCGGACCAGGTGGTTTGGGACACGGGCCATCAGGCCTATCCCCACAAGCTCCTTACCGGCCGCCTGGAGCGCTTCGGCACGCTGCGCAAGCACAAGGGTCTCAGCGGCTTCCTGCGGCGCGAGGAGTCCGAGTTCGACGCCTTCGGCGCGGGGCACGCCGGCACGGCGATCTCCGCCGCCCTGGGCTTGGCCTTGGCGCGCGACCTTCGCGGCGGGAAGCACCGCGTCGCGGCCGTCACCGGCGACGCCTCCATCGGCAGCGGGATGAGCTGGGAGGCGCTGAACCACGCCGGCGACAGCGGCACCAGCCTGACGGTGATCCTCAACGACAACAGGATGTCGATCGCCCCGAACGTGGGGGCGCTGACGCAGTACTTCGCCCGTCTGCGCAGCCGCCCGCTGGTGCAGGACCTGGCTCAGCGGGCCAAGGACGTCGCCCAGCGGCTGCCAGGGCCGGTGACGCGCGTGGCCTCGGGCATCCGGCACGGGGTGACGCACTACTTCGCGCCGGAGCACACCGGCACGATCTTCGAGGAGCTGGGCTTCGAGTACATCGGCCCGCTCGACGGCCACGACCTGCCCGTTCTGGTGGAGGTCTTCCGCAACGTCGCCGAGCTGAAGGGGCCGGTGTTCGTGCACGCGCTCACGGTCAAGGGCAAGGGGTTCGAGCTGGCCGAGGAGGACGCCCGCAAGTGGCACGGCGTCGGCCCGTTCGATCCGGAGTCGTGCGAGATGAAGGCCAGCAAGGGCCCCCGCACGTTCACCCAGGCGTTCTCCGAGGCGATGCTGGAGGTGGCCGTGGACCCGGCGGTGGTGGCGATCACCGCCGCCATGCCGGACGGCACCGGGCTGTCGGCGTTCGCGGCCAAGCATCCGGACCGCTACTTCGACGTGGGGATCGCCGAGCAGCACGCGGTGACGGTGGCCGCGGGCATGGCCGCCGGAGGCCTGAAGCCGTTCTGCGCGATTTACTCGACGTTTCTGCAGAGAGCGTTCGACCAGGTTCTGCACGACGTCTGCCTCCAACGGCTGCCGGTCCGCTTCTTCCTCGACCGTGCCGGCCTGGTCGGGGACGACGGCCCGACCCACCACGGCGCGTTCGACCTGAGCTACCTGGGCCCTATCCCGAACCTGGTGCTGATGGCCCCCCGCGACCCCGACGAGCTGGCCGAGATGGTGCGCTTCGCCGCGGGTTACGGCGACGGGCCGATCGCCGTGCGCTACCCGCGCGGGTCGGCCGACCCGGGCCTGCCGGAGTCGCGCACGCCGATCGCCCTGGGCCGCGCCGAGACGCTGCTCTCGGGGTCGGACGTGACTCTGGTCGGCGTGGGCAGCATGGTCGGCGTGGCCTGGGCGGCCGCGGGCCGACTGAGGGAACGGGGCGTGCAGGCCGGGGTGCTCAACGCCCGGTTCGTGAAGCCGATGGACCGCGACGCGATCCTTTCCTGCGCGCGGTCCTCGCGCGGGCTGGTGGTGCTGGAGGAGAACGTCGGCTGGGGCGGGTTCGGCGAGCGTGTGCGGGAGGCGGTGCAGGAGGCCGGCCTGTCGTGCCCGGTGCGCGTGCTGTCCCTGCCCGACGCGTTCGTTGAGCACGGGCCGCAGGAGGTGCTTCGGGCGGAGTGCGGGCTGTCGGCGGATCAAGCCGTGCAGGCCGCGCTGGAGCTCGCGGCAGGAAGGGCCGTCGTGGAGGCCCCGGACAGGGTGAGCAGGAAATGAACGTTCAGGAACCGCTTCCGAAGGAGTATCAAGGGCTGGAGCCGGACGAGCTCCGAGAGAGGATCCAAGCCGCCAAGCGCGCGCTCGGAGGTCGGCTGGTGGTTTTGGGGCACCACTATCAGCGCGACGAGATCATTGAGCACGCCGACTACCGAGGAGACAGCTACAAGCTCGCCAAGGACGCCTCGCGGCACCCGGAGGCGGAGTTCATCGTGTTCTGCGGTGTGCACTTCATGGCCGAGAGCGCCGACATCCTGACGCCCGAGAGCCAGAAGGTGATCCTCCCGAACCTGGCGGCCGGCTGCTCGATGGCCGACATGGCCAGCGCGTTCCAGGTGCGCCGCTGCCTGCGGGAGCTGGAGGGCGTGCTGGGCCCGCTCGAGGGCAGGATGATGCCCGTCACGTACATCAACTCGGCGGCCAGCCTGAAGGCGATCGTCGGCGAGCGCGGCGGTACGGTCTGCACCTCGACCAACGCCCCCGCGGCGGTGAAGTGGGCGCTGGAGAGGGCCGAGAGGCTGCTCTTCTTCCCCGACCAGCACCTGGGCCGCAACACCGGGGCCGCGCTCGGCTTCGACCCCGACGCCGACATGGCGGTGTGGGATCCCTCCAAGCCGCTCGGCGGCCTGACGCCCGAGGCCATCCGCCGGAGCCGGTTCCTGCTCTGGAAGGGCCACTGCAGCGTGCACATGCGCTTCTCGGTCGAGCAGATCGAGGACGCCCGCCGCCGGCATCCGGGGGTGCGGGTGATCGTGCATCCCGAGTGCCGCCGGGAGGTGGTGCAGGCCGCCGACCTCTACGGCTCCACGGAGTTCATCGTGAAGACCATCCGCTCGGGCAAGCCGGGCGACGCATGGGCCGTCGGCACGGAGATCAACCTCGTGAACCGCCTGGCGCGCGAGCATCCGGAGCAGACGGTGTTCTGCCTGGACCCGGAGGTCTGCCCCTGCTCGACGATGTACCGGATCCACCCCAGCTTCCTCTGCTGGGCGCTGGAGAACCTCGTGCAGGGGCGGGTGGTGAACCAGGTGAAGGTGCCCCCGGAGGTCGCGGCCCCCGCCAAGCTCGCGCTGGACCGGATGCTCGAGCTCGCGGGCTGAGCCCGTGGCCGGGAATGCTCTCCCCGCCCGAACTCATCTCCATGCGGTGCCAGACGGCACGGCCGCGGCGATCGCCACGGCCTTGATCCCGTCGCATCGGGAAGCGGACGGAGGCCGGGCCGTTCCCAGCCGCCTTGGAGGCCGCAAGACGAAGGGGGCCGTGGCCTCCAAGGCCCCGACCCCCTCCTCCCCGCAGACCCAGCCGCGTCAGTTGCCCGGGCTGTCCGCGGCCTGCTCGTCCTTGGGTCTCGCGGAGCCCATGTCCGACTGAACCATCTGGCTCTTGGGCGACGGGGCGTTCGGGTCCTTGCTGCCGTAGTACGCGCCGGGCTTGCCCTGGCTGCCGGACCAGACCGAGTAGATGCTGAGCGCGGCCGCCAGAACGGCAACCACGGCCAGCACGATCACGAGCGTCTTGCGGTCCTGCATGTCAGCGGTTCTTGAACGCCTCGTCGTAGTGCATCAGGTTGTAGGCCTTGTTGGCGTCGGCGGTGACGGGATCGGTCAGCCACAGCCGGTCCATCACCTGCTCGCGCTTCATGCTCTTCGCGTGGCCGTCCACGAACGCGTAGTTCGTCTGCCCGCCGTAGCCGCCGATGGCGATCTTCTCGCCCGGCCCGCACCAATAGTAGCCGGGGTTGTAGTTGGGCCAGAGCTCGATGCCGTAGATCGCGGGATCGTTGAACACCGGCCGCCGGCCGTCGATGCTGTACGCCTGCAGCCCGTTGAAGTAGCTGAAGCTGGCGTAGTAGGGGTACATGAAGATCGTCTGCGCCGGGGCGCCGATCGACGTGGCCGCGAGCGAGGGGCCGCTGCCCGCGGAGAACGTGCCGTTCGCGCGCATGTTCGACCAGCCCGAGACGCCGAACGACACGATGTTGCCCTGGCGGTAGTAGGTGAACGAGTAGCTCAGCTCTCCGCCGGGGGTGTTGGGGCCGCGGTCGGGGCAGTCGTCGCGGGGGATGTTGTCGTTGGGCGACTTCCAGATGGCGCGGTTCTTCACGTACGGCAGCGTCGCGACGGCCCCGTTGTTCACCTGGAAGCAGTTCACGATCGGGTCGCCGGGGCAGCCCCAGCGCGGCGTGCCGTTGCGAAGCATCACGAACACGTCGTCGTAGTCCGTGTTGTACATCAGCACGGCGAGCATGATCTGCTTGAAGTTGGAAAGGTCCGAAGTCTTCTGCGCGGACTCCTTGGCCCGGGCGAAGACGGGGAACAGGATCGCGGCGAGGATCGCGATGATCGCGATCACGACCAGCAGTTCGATGAGAGTGAAAGCACGCTTGTAGCGAATCATGGTGACACCCAGCCGGCGGCCTTCGGCCTCGGCATGACTACAGGATAGGACAAGAAGCGCCGGAATGCCAAACGCCCCGCGGACCAAAGGCGTCTACCGCGTCGCGGGGCGGACGGACCGGGCCACGCGGTACATGGCCATGACCTTCTCCGGTTCCACCTCCGCCAGAACGTTGTGGATGTTGCAGAACACGTAGCCGCCGCCGGCCGAGAGCGTCTCCGCCGCGCGCCGGGCGACCTCCTCCACGTCCTGCACCGTGCCGAGGGGCAGCGTCGCCTGCGAGTCCATGCCTCCGCCCCACAGCGCCAGGCCGCACTCGTCGGCCCTGGCCTTCCACTCGGCGGCGGTGTGCCCGCCCGCGGTCCACTGGACCGGGTTCAGCACGTCGAACCCCGCTTCGCGGATCAGCGGGATCAGCGCGTACACCGCGCCGCAGGAGTGCAGGAACGTCCGGCACTCGGGCGCGCCCTGGCGCCAGGCGTCGTTGGCCGCGCGGTAGTAGGGCAGGAAGAGGCTGCGGAACGTGTCGGGCCCGGCGATGAGGTTCTGCTGCGTGCCCCAGTCGTCGGCGGACATCATGGCGACGTCCACCAAGCCGCGGACGCGCGGAGCGATGAGGGCGATGTGGAGCGCCCGCTCGGTGAGGATCTCGTGCAGCTGCCGGACGGTGTCCGGCTCCAGCAGGCAGCGCATGGGGAAGATCGCCAGGCCGTCGAACCCGTGGATCGAGATGCCCGTGCAGATCCGCCAGTCGTTGAGGAACACCGCCCGGTCGGTGGATTCGCGCACCCTGTGGCAGAACTCGGCCAATCGGTCGGCCTCCTCGGGCGTCGCGTAGCCGCGGCGGACCTCCTCCCGGAAGCGGTTCACGTCGATCGGGGGCAGGTCGTCCAGGTTGAGGGGTTGGCCGGCGTGCTCCGTGTCGAACACATACGAGCCGGGCACCATGCGGGCGTCCCCCTGCACCACCGCTCCGTCCGGCTCGACCCGGAAGTTCTCCGGGTGGCGCACCTTGGCCCTCAGGCGGCCTCCGAAGTCGTAGTCGCGCCAGAGCTCTGGTTGCTCGAAGGCGTTCGTGACGCCGTCCAGGATCGTGACGACGTCCACGTCCAGAGCGTCCAGAACGTCCGGCTCGGGGATCGCCAGCATCTGGAACGTGTCCTCGACCAGCGGGGGCCTGTCGGGCAGGCCGAGGGCCCGGCGCAAACCGGGATAGGCGAAGCAGGAGATGCCGGTGGAGCGCATCCCGCCCAGGTCCAGCGGCACGCGGTCCGTCGGCCGGCGGTCGAGGGCGTCGAGCACGCGCTGGCGGCGGGTCATGGGCGCATTATGGTCCTCGGCTCTGGTGCTTGCCGGATTCGGCGCAACGGTCCCCCTGCGTGAACGCCGCAGAAACGCCGATGGGAGAAGCTGGGGGTTTTCAGCGATGGTGGGTTGGAGGAGTTGGTCGGCGTCGTTTCGCCGTTCGCTCTCTCGTCGCTTGTCGGCTTCTGCGGTTGCGCTGTCGGGGCTGACGCTGATCGGGTTGGCGTGGTTCGCCTACGCCCAAGCCGCGGTTCTGCTGACCAAGGCCGCCGACGAGAACGCGGCCGCGCGGGTGTCGGCGGCGGTGAGGTCGATCGACCAGACGATGCAGCGGGCCGCGGCGGTGGCGCAGGCGATCGTTTCGTTCCAGGAGGCTGCCGGCGGCAAGGCGTCCCCGATGAGCGAGGCGTTCTACAAGGGCCTCCTGGACAAGATGCCGCCCGACGAGCTGTTCGCAGCCTACGCGAACTTCGATCGGGCGGACTGGCGGGCGTTCCGCGAGAACCCCGGCATGAACCGCGGCAGCTACCCCCGCCTGAACGCGGACGCGTACGACTTCCACGACCCCGACCAGCTGTGGTACGCCGTGCCGTTCCGGGAGAACCGCTTGGTGGTCTCGGAACCGTACTTCGACGAGGGCTCGGGCAACATCACGATGGTCAGCGTGACGCTGCCCATCCGCGACGCCTCGGGCAAGCCCATCGGGGTGGGCGGGGTGGACGTGCCCATCTCGGGCATCCAGAAGATGGCCGAGAGCGTGCGGCTGCCCGTCGAGCCGAAGGCCCAGGTGGCCTTCATCGTCTCCGAGGGAGGACAGATCGTGGCGCATCCGAACGCCGAGCTGCTGCCGGCCAAAGGTCGGGAGGGCGCCAAGTTGGACAAGCTCCCCGAAGCGCGCTTCCTGGCGGGCGAACGCGGCGCCCGGCGCATGGAGCTGGGCGGCAAGGCGTACCGCCTGTAATGGGACACCGCACCCTTCGCCAAGTGGCGGGTTGCGCTGCGCGTGCCGGAGGAGCTGATCTTGGCTCCCGTGGTGCGGCTGCGGACCCAGATAGCCCTTGGCGCTCTGGCGGGGCTGATCCTGCTCGCCGTCGGAGTCGGAGGGATGGCGCGCAAGGCCCTGCGTGGGCTGGCCGAGGTGGACGCCGCGGCCCAGGCCATGGCTGCCGGCGACCTGAGCGTGCAGGTCTCGGCCCGGTCGGAGGACGAGGTGGGGCGCCTGGCCGACACGATGCGGCGGCTGACGGACGCCCAGGCCAAGATGGCGGAGCTCGCCACGTCGGTGGCCGAGGGCGACCTCACACGGAGCCTCGAGCCCCGCGGTCCGAAGGACACGCTGGGCCTGGCGCTGAGAGGCATGGCCGAGAGCCTCCGCTCGCTGATCGGCGGCCTCCAGTCGGTCTCCGTCGCGCTCGAGCAACGGAGCCGAGACCTGGAGGGCAGCGTCGCGGCGAGCCAGGCGGGCAACGAGGAGGCCACGCGCTCGCTGGACGACGTGTGCCGGGCCAGCGAGGAGGCCGCCCGCTCGACGCAGCAGATCGCCCAGGCCAGCGAGAGCCTCGCCCGCAACGCGACGGAGGCCACCGAGGCGATGGAGCGCCTGCTCTCGGCGATCGCCGAGGTGGGGCGCGCGAGCCGCGATCAGCTCGCCGGCGCCGCCGACGCTTGGCAGACGGCCCAGCGGGGTTCCGGCACCCTGGGCTCGGTGCTGGAGAGCATCCGCGCCATCGAGCGGCGCGTGGGCGATTCCGCCGAGGCCGTCCGGGAGCTCGGCGCGAGGCAGGAGCAGATCGGCGAGATCCTCACCACCATCGCGCAGATCGCGGAGCAGACGAACCTGCTGGCGCTGAACGCAGCCATCGAGGCCGCGCGGGCCGGCGAGGCGGGCCGTGGCTTCGCGGTGGTGGCCGAGGAGGTGCGCAAACTGGCGGAGCGTTCGTCGCAGGCCACCCGGGAGATCGGTGAGCTCGTGGGCTCGGTCCGCTCGGGCGTGGAGGCCGCGGTGGCCACCATGGAGGCCAGCGTGCAGGAGGTGCGCGAGGGCGCGGCGCACTCCGACGAGGCTCGGGCGGCGCTCGAGTCCATCCTGGAGGCCGTCGGCAGGGTGCAGGCCTCCGCCGAGGCCGGCGCGCGGGAGGCCCAGGGCATGCAGGCGTCTGCGGCGACGGTGTCGGACGCGCTGGCGCACGTCGCGGCGGTGAGCCAGGAGGCTGCCGCGGGGTCGCAGGAGATGAGCGCGACCGTGCAGGAGACCTCGGCCGCGATCGCCACGGTGTCCTCGGTCCTTCGGGCCCAGACGGCGGAGTTCGAACGCGTGGTGCAGGCCGCGGGCGACCTCGCCCGGTTGGCGGACTGGCTGGCGGAGCAGGCTTCGCGCTTCCGTCTGGCCGAGGACCAACCGCACCGCCTCCGCCCCGCCGCCTGAGCCGCACCGGCGCCCACCTGTCCCAAGGAACCCGGCGGTTTCGCCGGGTTTCTTCGTTGGTGCGGCGCGACGCACGATTCTTGCGAGAAGGAATCTCCAGGGATCGGCGCTTCCGTTCGTGAGAGCCGACCCAATCCAGATCCCAAGGAGTGTTTCTCGATGAATCGAGAGGATAAAGCACCGAAGAACGGCTCCTCCAACATACAGGCAGCAGGGGTGAGCGATGACCCGACCGCCGCAGTGAGGCTGCGCCGGCAGAAGCTCATCGAACAGCGCCTGGAGTTCAGCCTCGAGACGAAGCAGAAGCTGGACGAGTATCGAAAGCAGCTGGATACCCTTCATGATCAGCACCGTAGGCTGATGAACGATGCCGCCGTATACGCAGGCGCGCTCGGCCTCGTTTACGACCCCGAGCGGAACATCCCCCAGCATTACGTGGTCTATGGTCCGCAGCCGGCCAAGCCGATGGAGCTATCACCCGGGATCGCCGAGGCGATCGCCGCCCAGCCGTACGTTTGGCTTTCGGACGAGAGGCAGGACCTTGAGAAGGCGGCCCCCGAGGAACCGGGTGCGGCCGCTTCAGCGGCGCCCGAGGCGGTTGCAGCCGACCAAGGCGACACGGACCGGCCCGGCGGGCTGAGCCAGGATCCCTCGTCGGGAAGCACCTTGGAGGTCGACGGCCGCGCCGTCGCCGAGGCGCTGGAGAAGGCCGGACCCTCCACGCCGCCGGCTCCGGAGCCGCAGTTGCCGGATATTCTGCAGTCGCCGCCGCGAGTCTCGGAGAGGGTTCTGCCCTACTGGGAGTACGTCTCGTGGCCCTTGGTGCTCGGTGCCGGACTGTTCATCGGCGTCGGCATCGGCAAGCTCACCGGCCTTGAGGCGCAGATGGGCGAGCACGGCGTCGCGGTCTTCGGAGTGCTGGGCCTGATGCTCCTCGCGGGGGTGAAGTTGCTTTTGGGCACGGCGTGGTATCCGCACGGCCGGCAGGTCGCGCTGCGCGGCAAATCGGCGTGGACGCTGACGGTGGCGCTCCTGATGACCCTGGTCTTCATCGGCGCCGAGGCCTCGCTCGGCACCGTCGCTCTGAGGCAGTACATCCTGAACACGATGATCTCGAGTTCGGAGATGCTTCCCGTCTCGCTGCTGTTCTTCGTGGCGCTCTGCATCTCCGCGCCGGTGCTGCTGTGCGAGGGCGTGCTCCAGTACTGGCGCGGCCACGCGAGCATCGGCGAGGACGAGCGCCTGCGCGCCGCCCAGGAGAGGCTGCTGGAGGAGAGGGTTCGACTGGCCCGCGAGCGCGAGGAGGCGGAGCGGAAGCGGCTCGAGGAGGAGGAGCGGCGCCGACAGGAGGAGCACGAGCTTCGAATGCAGCTGCTCCGCGAGCGCGAGGAGCGGGAACGGCGACTGCGCGAGGAGTCCCTGTCGCAAGAAGCCGAGCAGGCCCGAGCCCAGATGGAGGAGGAACGGCGAAGGCTGGAGGATGCCCTGCGCAGCCTGCAGGAGGACCGCGAGAAGCTCGAGGGCTATCGGAACCGGCCGGACTTCCAGGCCCTCATGACCACGATTTCGCAGATCAGCGCGTGCCGGTTGGAAATCCAGCGCGTCCAGAAGGAGGCCGCCCACTACGCCAAGGCTCGCGGCTACGAGGGCTACAGCCTCGGCAACTGAAGGGGGAGATCGACCATGGTGAACAGGCCCACAAGAAAGCAATCGCTCGGAATTCTGTTCGGGTGTGCCCTGTTGTTCGCAGGCATCGGCTGTTCCAGCCTAATCGCAGGCTGCGGCAAAGCGGAGGCGAGCGGCGGGTCGGTCGGCACCACCGTCGTGGGGATCGACGTGTCCGGCTCCGCGCTGGCGCGGAAGGAGGACCTGATGCGCCTCGCACGGAGGGAGATCCAGAAGGTGCGCGAGGGCTCGCTGGAGGTCCACCGATTCGACCGGAAGGCTCAAGAGCTGTACTCCGGCAAGCCGCTCCTGGATCCGGAGCGGCTCACGAAGCACCTGCGATCTTGGTTCGAGGAGGCCGCGGGTGGCCTCGGAACGTCGCTGCCGGCCTTTCTGGAACGGGTGGACCAGCGGTTGAACACGCTCGAAAAGCCGATCCGAATCGTCGTGATCTCCGACTGCGGCATGGAGCTCACTACGCCGCAGGAGCGTAGCGCGGCCCTCGCACGGACCAAGCGCTGGGCGGAGCAGGGCCAGGTAGCCGAGGTGACGGTGCTGGGTCTCTCCCCTGGGCAGCGGGAGGCGATCCGGGCCTGCATCGACCCGAGGCTGTTGCGGATCTGGGACGATCTGTGAGCCTTGCGACGGCGGGCGGTGGGAGGGGCGGGGCCGAAGGCCCCGCCCC
>Ga0308419_1000541_pt1 | contig 27201 bp, 25 predicted proteins | sample HotsprSampleMS50_FD_203674 | JGI IMG/M metagenome (GOLD analysis project Ga0308419, IMG submission 203674) | Hot spring phototrophic mat microbial communities from Mushroom Spring, Yellowstone National Park, Wyoming, United States - 20090730_MS50 ... | reverse complement strand
GATTGATGCGGTTGTATTGGATATGAACATGCCGAAGATGGACGGTGCGAAAGCCTTTGCAGAAATTCGTGCTATCTTTCCCAAAATGCCGATTCTCATTGCCACAGGCTACGCCGAAGATGAAGTGGTGCAAAAGGTGGTAGAAAGTGGTGCAAATGGTGTACTGGTTAAGCCCTACGATACTGATATGTTGCTTGCGAAACTGAACGAGATACTGAAAGCGCGTGCATAAATGATTCCAAGCGCCAGTGAGGAATCTATTGCGAACGAATAAAGTGAGTAATAGTCCTGTTTCATTCTTCATGACTCACTACTCGTTACTCATTCAATGGATGCTTTACTGCGCTTCACTTTGTTCAGTATGACAAGCAGTAGCTTGGTATAAGAAGTGAGCGCAACAAAATAAAAAAGCCAGTGTATCACTGGCTTTTCGTGGATTAAAACAACTGCAGAAACTCTCTACACGATTACTTAGCGGATAGAGAGAATTTGATTGGCACGGTGAGCCAGCACTTCACGGGTTTCCCATTCTGGATAGCTGGAGAATAACTGGACTGCATCACTGATGCAATAGCTGCCTCATCAAAAATATCGGAGCCCGGATTTTTCAAAATTTGTGCTTTCTTTGGTTTTCCATCTTTATCAATGAGAACACGCAGAACGACGCGTCCCTCAATACCGGCTTTGCGTGCAATTTCAGGATAAACGGGTTTGATTTGGTTAACAAACTGCGGTTCCTTTTCCACGGCGACAAAGTCTGGTGGATCGGCATTATCATTGACCGCTTCAACAGGACCGGGCGGTCCGGCAGGCGCCACGACCTTTACAGCTTCGGCAAAGCCCGTTGAATCTTCACCAGTGGTAGCATTTTTCTCAATAGCCTCCTTGAGCTTGTCTTGGTCGGCAATTGTGCGCTTTGGTGGCGCTTCCTCATCTTTAACTTTCTTGATTTCGCCGATGTCAGGTGCCTGTGGCGGCTTGATTGCTGCAGGCGGTGGTGGCGGTGGTGCTTTTTCATCCATAGGCGGTGGCGGTTGCAAATTAGCAATATCAATTTTTTGCACCACCACAGGAGCATCCTCATCATCGCCTTTGAGCAACTCTTGAATAATCCCCCAACTGATGTAAGTCAAAAGGAGACCGACCATAAAACCAACCGCAATGAAGACACCGCGTGCCAGATAATTGTGTGCCTCTTTGCGCAGGACTAACGCTCCGTAGTTGATATTACGATAGCGCTCGGTGTCTAAGTAGTCCAGTCTGACAAACCCACTATTTTTTTGGTGCCCATTAGTGTAGTCGGTCTGCATAGAATCGGGTTTGGCAGTATCTTTCTCCATGATCTCGCTCATTGACGTTATGCCTCCTTTTAGGGTTGAGTTGATGTGGCAGGCTGAGCGCCACTGACTTTCTTAATTTCTTCTGCATCGTGTTCGGTGTAATCAGCAATGCTAAAGCGCTTGTAGCGTAAAATGTTCAACTCATCGAGCACATCAACAAGATTACGATACTGCGCCTTTTTATCAAACTTCAAAACAATAGCCATAACATCTTCACCAACACGCTGACGAATCTTTTCCGATTCTGCTTTTAGAAGCTCGCGGAAAGCATTGCTAATCGTGGGTTTCTCACCACTTCTATCATAGAGTTCGAAGGGCTTGGGTTCATCAAAAGCAATGTTCCAATATGCTTTGTCCCCTTCCGTGACGCGAATGGTCAGAACATTAGACTCGGCAACCTTGACTTCGGTCATGTCTTTTGAGGGAAGATTGACTTCCATCGTATTGGGCTTAGCAAAGGTTGTCGTAAGCATAAAGAACGTAAGCAAAAGGAAGGCTACATCGACCATCGGAGTCATATCAAGGGTAAAGCCAATGCGTTTAGTCTTTTTCTTTTTCCCTTTCTTCCTTGAACTCTGTGACTCTGGTGCAGCTACGCCACCACCCATAGTGTATATCTCCTTTTAGTTTCTTGGTTTGGGTAAAGCCTCAAGACTGGTGATGAGGTTAAAGGTCGGCATGTTCGTTTTCCTAAAGGTATCCATAATAAGCTTGATGTACTGGTAGTCGGCAGTAACATCAGCTTTGATAACTGGACGAAGGCGAGGTTCTGCCAGTCGTGCTTGAATAATCATGGTTTCAAGATTCGTAGCCAGACGCTCCATATTGCTGCCATCGCCAACGAAGAACCCTTCAGCAAGGCGAAACTTACGTGCGGAATCTTCCACGGCGGCAGCACCCATGCCAGCTTCACCTAAACGCTTGGCGATGTAATTATTGAAAATGCGATCTCGCGTAGGTTGTGCATCAACACCCAAGTACACATCGCCTTTTGCGCCGACGGTTACCGTCATGATGTCTTTATCAGGAAGTTTGCGCTCAGCAGTTGCACTTGGTAAGCTAACTGGAGTCAGCTCTGGCGGACGAAACTGCGTCGTAAGCATGAAGAAGGTAAGCAAGAGAAACGCCACATCCACCATTGGCGTCATGTCTTGCTTGATGCCAGTACGCTTTGCCTTTTTGATTTTCGCCATAGGTAGCTTGTTGTGTTATGAATTAAGCAGCCTTTTCGTCGCGCATGGAGAGTGTCTCAACAATATAAAAGGCGGACTCATCAATTTGATACGAGAAGCTATCGACTTGGCTTGTGAAGACATTGTAAGCCACAATAGCGGCAATACCACCGAAGATACCACCTGCAGTATTGAAGAGCGCCTCAGAGATTCCAAGCGAGAGCTGAACGGCATCAGGCGCACCGCTGGTAGCCAAGGCAGTAAATGCACGAATCATGCCGATGGTCGTGCCTAATAGTCCTACCATCGTGGAGATAGAGGCTATCGTAGAGAGTGCAACTAAATTCTTTTCAAGAAGTGGCATTTCGACAGCCGTGGCGTCTTCAATGGCTTTCTGCATTTCTGTGCGCCGCTTTTCAGGGTCAGTGATGCGGCGGGCAACAAGCGACTTGTACTTGTCAAGACCAGCACGAATAACCGCCGCAAGAGAACTTTGATGAGCATCGCACTTCTCAATAGCACCATCAATACGACCGGCCTCAATTTCGGCTTTGACTTCTCGGATAAATTCTGCCATAGACCCTTTGCCTTTGGCTTTGTTCAACGCAATTGAGCGTTCAATGACATACGCAAAAATCATGATGATAAAGGCAATCAAGACCGAGACCAATGGACCACCATCGTAGATAGCATGAAAGATGGAGCCTTTCGGCTGAGTGCCAAACCAAACATAGATACCGACTCCCACAGCGAATGCGAGAACAAGTAAAACGATTGTGAAAGTGCCTTGCTTCATAGCCTTAGTAAGTTGCAGTTTATGATTGTGATTGAAATACAAGTACAAATGGAGCAGAGACTGCTGTTGCTCTGTTGTTTGTTAAGTATACAAAAAAGTACAATTTCAAAAAACGATTTAAAAGTTCCTTAATTCACCCCATCGCATGGAAAGCAGAGACATCAAGGCGCACTAACAAAAAACAAGCAAAAGAGCATTGAGAGAAAACAGAGTTTTTAATACCTTTAATGAAAGATTCTGGCACAACGCTGACCGAAGGGTAATCAAGACACAAACAAAGAACCAAGGTAAAGCAATGAAACCAAAAGTATTGTTTGTCGATGACGAACCGCAAATTCTAGAAGCGCTCTCACAGTTGTTTGAGACAGACTATGAAGTTTATACCGCACTGGGCGGAGAGGCGGCATTAGCTGCCTTAGAAAAACTGCCTGACTTGGCGGTCGTCGTCAGTGACCAACGTATGCCCGGTATCAAGGGCGTGGAAGTCCTATCAGCGGTGCGGCAGCGAGTGCCAAATGCAATAAGAATTTTGCTAACAGGATTTGCTGATGCCGATGCCGTAATGGACTCTGTCAACATGGGTGAGGTGTTTCGATACATCAAAAAACCTTGGAAGACTCTTGAGTTAGAAGAAGTCATGCGCTTAGCTGTGGCTGCACATTATAGCCTCAACGCTCAACAGGCGCATCCGCAAGGGTCAAAAGAGCATATCTCTGAATCAGTGCAACAAAAAAAGCCGACATCACCACCAGCTGAAACCACACTGTCCACTCTGAAGGCAGCATCGCAGAAAGCAACATTATCACAAAACCAAGTAGAGGAGTCGGCTGTGCCGAACCTATACCTCACCGATGAAGTCATGTCGCACCTGAAAAAACAGCAGCTTATAGAGGAAGAGTTTTTTGAACGGCTAAATCAGAAGGTAGAAGAAAGTCAGAGCAAAAACTATGAATTGGCGTTCTGCGGTCAGGGTGGCAAGCCAAAGGTGTTGATTGTCGACGACGATCTGTCAGTATTAGATGCGCTCTCGGAGCTGTTCAGAGAAGAGTATGATGTGATATGTAAAACCAGTGCAGTAGAAGCACTTGAGCAGCTGGAAAAAGATGCGTTTGTGGCACTGATACTCACTGACCAACGCATGCCGGGTAAGACAGGCGCAAATTTGCTCATAGAATCACGTCGGTATGCACCGCTGGTCCCTAAAATCTTAATCACCGCCTACACGGATGTAGAAGATATTGTGCAACTCATCAATGAAGGGCAAATCTATCGCTATATTCAAAAGCCGTGGGACCCAAAGAAGTTGAAAGAAACCGTGAAAGATGCAGTTCGCACATACATGATGCAACTTTCCATGTCGCTCAGAAGCAGTAGCAAAAGCATAGAAAGTATTGTGCAAAGCAAGGGCTCGGCGACAAAGTCAAATGCGCCAGCATGGCAAACGCTTCAAGCCCTGCATAATCTACGACTGCAACAGAAGAAAAAAGACCGTGAAAAATAATAACTCAGAAGATGGCAACAATCCCTGATACGGTGAGTAGAGCGGCAAGAGAGCATGACGAGCGGTATCGCACGATATTGGAATTTTCTCCAGTCATGCTCTACGAATTCTTGGTAACGAAGGACATGGAGTTTCATTTCCGATATGCGAACCCTGCCTGCAAGGAGCTCCTCTTGCTTTCAGCCGAAGAATTGATAGCCCATCCAGAGCGATTTTTTGAATTGATGCTGAGCACAAGTCAAGGACGATTTTTTATGGCTGTCAAAGAAGCCATGCGCAAGGCGTCGCATTTCAACTTTGAAGATTGGCTGTTTTTCCCAAACGGCACTCAAAAATACGTGCGCTGGACGGCACAACCGCGACGATTACCGAACGGCGATACGCTCTTCAACGGCATGGCAATCGATACAACTGACCGCAAGAAACTCGAAGAATCACTTGCGGCTAACCGCCAGCAACTCGACAACATTCTGAGCAACGTGGTCGGCATGGTCTATCTTGGACAAAATGACAAGTCGCGCTTGATGGAATTTGTGAGCCCAGGCTGTGAAAAGCTCACAGGATATTCGGCTGAAGAAGTGATGAATAATCAAGTGAGCTTTGGTGAGCAAATCGTGCATCCCGATGACCAAGACAGAGTATGGAACGAAATCCAAAAAGCTATTGAAAGGCAAGAACCAGTTGAGTTGGAGTATCGTCTGGTAACAAAGTCAGGCGAAATTAAATGGGCGCTCGAGCATGCCAAAGTGCTCTTTGATGAAAATGGCTTGCCAATGCTCATTGTGGGGTTCATCTCCGATATTTCAGAGCGCAAGCGCTTAGAAGCAGAGCTGGCTGCACGACTCAAGGAAATTCAAGAAACACAAGCTCACCTGATTCAATCTGAAAAGATGAGTTCACTGGGACAAATGGTAGCAGGTATTGCGCATGAACTCAATACCCCAATTGGCTATGTAAGCAACAATGTGGAAATTGCACAACGACGCTTTGAGAAATTAGCTACACTCTACGCCGATAGTTTGCAGGCACTCGACGCCCTCAATGCTGGAGAAATAGAAAAAGCCATAGAGAAGTTTCAGGCGATAACGGACTCAGACTTAAATACGCTGGATGCTCTGCAAGACTTAATGGTGCGTACAGAACGGCTCTTCAGCGGCATGAATATAGGTTTGGAACAAATGGCAGCATTAGTCAAAGGCATGAGAAATTTTGCGCGCCTCGATGAAGCTGAAATGAAAAAAGCAGACCTCAATGAAGGCATCAAAAGCTGTCTGCTCATCATCGGTCATCAGTTTAAGGATTATCATATCACGCTCACTACCGACTATGGCAACATTCCAGCAGTCGACTGCTACCCTGCACAGCTCAATCAAGTGTTTCTCAATCTGATTCAAAATGCTATTCATGCCGTTGAAAAAACGCCAGACCCACAAATCCATATCTCTACATCCTACGACTCTGGCTGGGTGAGCGTGCGAGTAAAAGATAATGGCACGGGCATTCCTAAGCATATCCAGTCCAAGATATTTGACCCCTTCTTTACCACAAAGCCAGTTGGCAAAGGTACTGGGCTCGGGCTTTCAATTTGCTACAGCATCATACAGAAGCACAAAGGCAAATTCTACTTTGAGACTGAAGAGGGCAAAGGCACAACCTTCATTGTTGAAATCCCAGCGGTCGATTTCTTGCGCACATCGAAAGAATAGCATGGCTAATAGCCATCGCGCAACCGCCGCAAGTGATTATCTATATCGGCAGTAATTCGCATGGCAATATCTAAAGCCCGCCGTCCATCTTGCACCCCGACACGAATTGGCTGGTCGTAAAGAATGGCTTCAATAAAACTGCGCTGCTCTTCTTTGAGGGCATTCAGCTTAGGAACATCTGGACTGATAAAATCAAGCACCTTGCCACCAAGAGAGTTTTCAATATCACCGAAGAGCGAGAGCGTTTTTTGCACAGCGCGTTCCTTGAGTGTGGGAGGGCGCACTGATGGGGCGTCAAGCAAACGAAAAACTTCAGATTTACCGCTCATCAGGTCAAGTGAAGCATAACTCTGCGGATTCTTGCAGAAGAAGCGCATCTTGCGAACGCGCGTACGGCTAATGCGACTGGCAGTAACCGTAGCGGTAGCACCGTTTTCAAACTCAATTCGTGCGTTGGCAATGTCAAGCTGGTTAGAAAACACCTGTACGCCAGTGGCTGAAATCTGCTGGACAGGCGATGCCACAAGTGAGAGCACAAGGTCAATATCGTGAATCATTAAATCCAACACCACAGAGACATCAGTGGCACGCTTGGAAAAAGTAGATAGCCGCTCTGCCGTGATAAAAACGGGCTCGCCAATGTATTGCTCCACAGCAACTAAGGCAGGATTGAATCGCTCAATATGCCCAACTTGAATTTTGACCCCTTTCTCTTTCTCAAGCATGAGTAACGCATCAGCTTCTTCAAGTGTGGCAGTCAGCGGTTTTTCAATGAAGAGGTGAAGACCGTGCGAAAGTAAAAGACGAGCAACCTCGAAATGCGCAGTTGTCGTGGTGGCAATGATAGCCGCATCAAGCTCTGCTGCAAGTGCCGCAAGCGATGAAAACGGGGTAACGCGATACTTTTTTGCAACTTCCGCACAACGCTCTGGATTGGTATCAAATACGCCGATGAAGGTAGTATCCTGACGCTCTGAAGAAAGTTCTGACAGCAGTTTGGCGTGCAGCTCGCCTAATTTGCCGACACCTACAATGCCAATACGCAACACACGCCTCATAGCTTGCAGAGAATTTTCAAATCAGCAAGGTGCTTATGCATAATATCGGTTTGGCACAAGTGCATTGAGAAAAATGGCAGCAGACTTCTGAATCTCTAATTTTTCAGCATTGCTTTTTTTATCGAGCGCAAGATAAACCATACTGATGCGCAAGTTGCGACGCAGCAGGGCTTCATGGCGAATAAAGAAATTCCAGTAAAGGTAATTGAACGGACAAGCCGACTCGCCCACTTTTGCAGACTTATTGAAATCGCAGGTTTTGCAATAGTCACTCATTTTATCAATGTAGTTTGCCGAAGCACAGTAAGGCTTTGTGGCCACAAAACCGCCATCGGCAAACTGCGACATGCCAATCACATTTGGAGAGACCACCCAATCGTAAGCATCTATGTAAAACTCCCAAAACCAGCGATTAATCTGACTGGGCTGAATGCCCGCTAACAACGCAAAATTGCCGATAATCATCAGCCGCTCAATGTGATGGGTATAGCCATAGCGAATCACTTTGCAAATGGCAGATGAGAGGCAATTCATACTACGCCTACCAAAAGCGGCATGACCAGTCCAGAAAAAGTCAGGTAGCGGACGAGTATGCCCAAAATAATTCTCGGCGTGATAATCTCCGCTCGACATTTTCAGCCAATAACAACCGTACATAAACTCCCGCCATCCAATAATCTGACGAATAAATCCCTCGACAGAATTCAGTGGGGCACGACCTGCAAAATACTCTTGCTCGACTCGACGCACCACCGTCATGACATCCAATAAGCCGATGTTCAAGAGCGGCGAGAGCTGCGAATGAAACAGCACAAGTTCGGCTTTGAGCATGGCATCTTCATACTTGCCAAAATCTGCAAGACGGTGCTGAATAAAATCTTCAAAAAACTTCTCGGCTTCCAAGCGAGTCGTGGGAAGATGCAAATCCTCTAATGAGCCAATGTGATGCGGAAAAAATTTTTCTACTGTGCCAATAACCTCACGGTCAAGGTCATCTTGTGTAGGCTGATAGGGCTTCGGAATGTGCACTTTTGAATTGAGCGGATGACGGTTGTCTCGGTCGAAGTTCCACTGACCGCCAATCGGTTTGCCATCTTCGGTGAGCAGCACCTTGAAGTGCTTGCGCATTTTGCGGTAGTAATGTTCCATGACAAGATGCAATTTGCCAGCGTGAGCACGGATAAATTCAGCTCTATCGGTAAGAAACATCGTGCTGGGCGTCAGTCTGACCTCAATACCAAGATGCTCGGGCAACGCTTGCGCAAAACGCACCGTGGCAATGTCGTTTGGCTCCATCACTAAAAGTTCATGAATCTGATATGATGCTAATGCAGCTTGAAGTCCTGCAAGGAAATTTTTCCCGGCATCAAGTTCATAGTAGCAAACCGTGTAGCCCTGTGAACGAAGCTCTTCACGGAAATGGCGCATGGCAGAAAAACACAGATAGAGCTTTGCTTTGTGGTGCTGAAGTTGCTGGGCATGCTCCAGCGATTCAATCATGATAACGATGTCCGTGGAGGGCTGTAACGCAAGCAAAGCAGAGTTGCGGAGTGAGAGCTGGTCACCAAGAATCCAAGCGGCGCGCCGCAGTGAAGACTTAGGATGTTCAGGTGGGTGAGCACGAAGCATAGCGTGTGTCAAAAGTTATCAAGAGTAAAGCTGTTTGAGTTCAAACCTGAAGAAGCCCTTTGGTTTTAAGGTCAATTTTTGCATCTGTAAAGTTTGCATCTTTAATAAGTGCGCCAGAAAAATTTGTGCCGCGTAGGTCTGCACCCTGAAAATTCGTGCCACGCACATATGCGTTGCTTAAATCTGCACCTTGCAAATTCGCCCCTGAAAAATTAGCGTCGTGCAAATAGGCTTGATAGAGATTAGCTCTCTCCAAATTTGCACCAGAAAAGTTGGTGTCGGTAAGGTTAGCTTGTTGCAAAAAGGCGTATCTAAGGTCTGCTCCTGAAAGGTCTGCTCCTTGAAGGTTGAGTGGACGAAAATGTTCGCCCACAGAAGAAAGTGCAATCAGCATCCAAAGGTCTCGATCAGAAAGGTGACGCATTACTGTAGAAACCCATATTTTTTGAGTAAATCTTCAAGTGCTTCAGTGGTTAAATCGGAGAGGTCTCGCTCCGTCTCTACACTAAGACGCTTGAGCTGCTTTTCTAATGCAGGATTTTTAAGATAATATGTGATTTTCTTGGGCGTAATGCCTTCAGGGACAGTGGTCGGGCGACCCCGCTTGCGCTTAGGCGCAGGTGTAGAGGGACTCACTGGCAGGCTGGCAGAGCCATCGGTAGATGCAGCGCTTGTCTCTGGAGAAGCAGAGAGAGGGGCAGCATGTACATCTGTATGGTTTATGCTCGAGTCGGTAGGCAAAATGTCGTCTTTGAGAAGTAAGTGATTGGCATCTACTGCTGTCCCAGAGGGCAGAGCCTGACTCGGAGACAAGTGCTCTGACGATGAAGTTGCTGAAGTGGCGGATAAATCCGTATGAGAGTGCTGCGAATGAAACCCAGAAGCGTCAGAGTCAGTGGGCAAAGCCGCTGCATCTGAATGACGTTCTGGCACGACTGGCTCTGGTGACGGCGAGTCACTCTCTGGGAAATCAGCTGACGGAGCGCGTTTTGGAGCAGCTGTGCGACCAGCATGTTTACCCTTCAGTTGCTCTGCAATGGTCAGTGCCCGTTGAAAAAGTTCAGCGGCTTTTTCAGTATTCTGCTGCTTTGAAAGAATTTTGCCAATGCGAAGCAGGGTCTCTGACTCCCCTTGCTTATCGCCCAACTCCTCTTGATGCTTCAAACTGCGTTGATGGTATTCTAAAGCACGCTCATACTGACCAAGAAAAGCGTAGACATTGCCGATGCTATTGAGCAAATACGCCTCGCCTTGCAAGTCGCCCAACTCCTGCTTAATCTTCAAGGCGCGCTCGTAATAGTCTAAGGATTTCTCATAATTGCCGAGGTTGTAGTAAAGCGCAGCTAACGATTGAAGTGAGATAGCCTCGCCCTTCTTATCACCAAGCGACATGCGCAATTTCAAACTGCGCTCGTGATAGTCTATGCTCTGCTTATAGTCGCCAAGATGTGCATATGTAACGGCAAGATGCTTGAGAGAATTGGCTTCGCCAACACGGTCGCGGATAGTGATGCGAATTTTTAAGCTGGCGCGATGATAGTCTAATGCACGCCAATAATCGCCAATGTGGGCATAGATGCCGCCAAGATTGTTCAGCGCAGTTGCCTCGCCTTTTCGATCGCCAATATCACGGCTGAGCTCAAGCGTTCTTTGATAACTTTCTAAGGCTTTTTGAGGTTCGCCTTTTTTGTAATAAACATTGCCAAGTGTCGTCAAAGTAGCAGCCTGACCTACTTTGTCGTCCAAGTCTTGAAAAATCTTGAGTGCCTGATAGCAATCCTGTAAAGCAGTGTCGTAGTCATTTTCTCGCCACTTGCAGTAGCCTCTGACCTTAAGTGCTTCGGCAAGCCCTTTAAGATAACTGGAATTTTGGGCAAGCCGCACACTATCCTCGCAAAGCATCAGGGCACTTGCAGTGTCAGAGTGACGCAAATCCCATGCCGTCTGATTGATTAAATCCACACGAGCTTGCAAACTCGGTAAAGATTTTAGCACAGCCTCCAATCCCTTCAATCGGACATTCATTGCTCGGGTCTGCTTACATGATTTGGTTGTAGCACGGAAAGTGCGCTGCGGAACTTGCCAATTTAGTCTTACCTTGTAAAAAATGCAATAGCCCTATAACTTGCAAACCTAAAAGCAAACATTCTGCAAGAAAGCCATGAGAGACTCCAAAAAAAGTTTACTAATTGTCGATGATGAGGAACTCATACGGGAACTGCTCTCTGATATACTTGCCGATGAGTATAATCTCATTTTGTGTAAAGATGGGGCTGAAGGCATAGAGAATTTTGATAAGTACGCACCGCAGCTCTCCGGAGTCATCACAGATCTGGTAATGCCCAAAGTAAGCGGAGACATGCTCATTCAGCACATTCGCAAAAGAATGCCAAGCCTACCAATTTTGATTATCACTGGCTACGAGCGCGAGACCGATACCACCCTGCTTCAGAAAGGCAAATCCATACACCTGCTGCAAAAACCCTTCCGAATAGATCGACTGCAAAGTGTGCTAAACGAGATGCTGAACGAATCATGATGGTGGGACTTCAAAACAGGTAACAAAAAGAAAAAAAGCGGCATCTGCCGCTTTTTCTGCAAAACTTCTCATACCAAAACCAAATTATTTTTTCTCGGTCTTTTCTGCCGACTTTTCCTTGCCTTTGGCAATCACTTCTGGTTCGGCGGCGGTGGCTTCAGGCGCAACAACAGCCTCCGCTTTGGTCGGTGCAACAACGGAAACAATAGAAATAGAAGGGTCACCCAAAATTTTCCACTTTGCGGAAGCAAAAATCTCGGCCGCATCTTTGATGTGAAGCGTATCGCCGATGTTCATATGAGAGATGTCAAACTCAATGTGTTCAGGAATGTCAGCGGGCAGAGTACGAATGCGAAGTTTGTGCATCAACACTTGCACTCGTCCGCCTCTGATAGCCCCGGCTGGCGTACCTTTGAAGAGCGTGGGTACTTCGGTCTCGAGCATCTCATCAGCTTTGATAAGCTGGAAATCGGCATGAAGAATGCACTCGCCGATGGGGTCAAACTGACGACTTTTCATGACAGCCTGTTTTTCTGTGCCATCACTGAACTTCAGACACACAAGATGTGACTCGGTCGTATAGACCAGCTTGCGTAGAGAAGATTCTTTAACTGCAAGCGGAAGAGAGGGCTCCCCTTTGTGATACAGCACAGCTGGCACAAAACCTTTGCGGCGTAAGGTTTTCAGGGCACCCTTCGTATGCGTATTGCGTTTTTCAGCTTCAAGGACAATGGTTTGCATAATTGGATTGAGTGTTTGGTGAAATAATTGAGCCTAATCTCCATCAAACAATGAGCTGATAGAGCTATCGTCATAAATGCGCTTGATTGCCTCGGCAAATAGCCCACTGACACTGACAATCTCTAACTTGGGCATCGGTGGATGATTGGTAACCACAGAATCCGTAGCGATAACTTTTTCGATGTCAGAATTTTCAAGGCGCTCCACGGCTGAACCAGAAAGTATCGGATGCGTACAGGCGGCAAAAATCCGAAGCGCACCGTGTTTTTTCATAGCCGTGGCAGCACTCACCATAGTGCCGCCCGTATCAATCATATCATCGACCAGCAGCACATTTTTGCCTTTGACATCACCGATGATGTTCATCACCTCGGCTTCATTAGGACGCGGTCGGCGCTTGTCGCATATCACCAAATCTGAACCCAGACGCTTGGCATAACTGCGCGCCAACTTCACCCCGCCGACATCTGGCGACGCCACCACGAGATTATCTAACTGCATTTTTTGAATGTGATTGATGATAATCCCAGCAGAGTAGAGATGGTCAAAGGGAATATCAAAGAACCCTTGAATCTGTGGCGCATGTAAATCCATCGTCAGCACGCGGTCAGCGCCCGCTGTGGTGATAAGGTTGGCAACCAATTTTGCCGTAATAGACACGCGCGGCTGATCTTTGCGGTCTTGACGCGCATAGCCGTAGTATGGAATAACCGCCGTAATACGGCTGGCAGACGCCCGCTTTGCCGCATCAATTAAAATCAGCAGTTCAAGCAAATTCTCGGCAGGAGAGTTGGTCGATTGCACAATAAAAAGGTCACTACCCCGAATAGACTCATTGTAATGCACAGAAATTTCACCGTCAGAAAAACTCTTGACCTCTGCTTTGCAAATCGGTAGCGAAAGCTGATTAGCAATTTTTTCTGCCAGCGGACGGTTGCTACGACCAGCAAAAATCTTGATTGTCTTAAACATACTTCTCCTTATTTGCTGAACGGTACTGATAACTTTGCTATCAGAAGACAGATTAAGCAAGACGATTCACGGCTACTTTTCTTTTTAATGTGTTCGCTCTATTTTACACCCTCAAAAAAAGAGCCGCAAATATACAAACGTTCAACCTCAAACCGAAAACCTGAATGCCTAAACTATCGCTCGGTGAAATTTACAGCTTTCTTGCGGAGATTTTCCCTGAAGCGGAACTGATTGGCAACAAGACCCTTGTCATAGAGCACATTTCGCCGATTGAAAAGGCTCAAGCGGGTAGCATTTCCTTTATTGCCAACTCGAAGTATGAAAAATTTCTGGCGCAAACCAAAGCCTCTGCACTGATTGTGTCAAAAAAAATTGACACACAACAAGCTCCGCCAGAACTCGCACTGCTTAAAGTAGATGACCCCTACAGCGCATTTGTGTTTGTGTTGGAACGCTTCAGCCCGCCGCAAGACCTTGCCCCACAAGGCATTCATCCCACCGCAGTGATTTCAAGTTCAGCGACCGTGCATCCAACCGCACGCATTGGTGCCTACTGCGTTATCGGCGAAAATGTGCAAATCGGTGCAAATACCATTCTCTATCCACATACCACAATTCTGGATGGCACGGTAATCGGTGATGCGTGCATACTTTACCCACATGTTACCATTTACCACGATTGCCAAATTGGGCATCGTACCATCATCCATGCTGGCGCAGTCATTGGCGCCGACGGCTTTGGGTTTGCACCGCAAAAAGATTCGAGCTTCAAAAAAATCCCGCAAATCGGTCGTGTCGTCATTGAAGACGATGTCGAAATCGGCGCAAACACTTGCATCGACCGCGCCACGCTGGGTGAGACCATTATCCGCAAAGGCGCAAAGTTAGACAACCTCGTCCAAGTCGGACACAATTGCAGCGTTGGAACAAATACCGTGATTGCGTCACAAGCAGGATTGTCGGGCAGCACCAAAATCGGCAATTCCTGTATGATTGGCGGACAAGTTGGATTTGTCGGGCATCTTGAAGTGGCTGATCGCGTCACGCTGGGCGGACAATCAGGCGTAACCAAATCCCTAACCAAACCCGGCGAATTTCTGCGCGGTTCACCAGCTAAACCCATCCGTGAACAGTTGCGCCAAGAAGCCATGCTCGGCAAACTCGAAGAAATGATGCACCGCATCAAGGAGTTGGAAAAGCAACTGGCAGAGCTGAAAACAGAAAACAAAACAACTACTTAGTCATGCTGGAATCTATTAACCCTGCAACCGAAGAGCCAATACAAACCTATCCAGAACACTCGGCAGCGGAGTTAGACGAAATTGTGCGTCGCGCGGAACAAACCTTTCAGAGCTGGAAAAAAGTGCCAATTGCTGAGCGCGCTTATCTCTTGAGAAAGGCAGCCGAAGTGCTACTGAAAAATGTTGAGCACTATGCCGAGTGCATCACGCGCGAAATGGGTAAGCCTATCACGCAAAGCCGCGCCGAAGTTGAAAAGTGTGCAACCAATTGCACCTACTTTGCCGACCATGCCGAACAATTTTTGCAAGCTGAACAGGTCGCAACCGAAGCCCGAAAAAGTTACATCGCCTTTGAACCGCTGGGCGTCGTCCTTGCAATTATGCCGTGGAACTTTCCTTTCTGGCAGGTGTTCCGCTGTGCGGCACCTATCTTGGCAGCAGGAAATACATTAATGCTAAAACATGCACCAACGACCACAGGCTGCGCGCTGGCGGTGCAAGAGGTGTTCCGAGAGGCAGGATTTCCCGAAGGCGCTTATCAAACCCTGCTAATTTCTGCGCCAAATGTGCCTGAGCGCATTAGCACGCTGATTGAACACCCCAGCGTGAAAGCCGTCACGCTGACTGGCAGCACAAACGCTGGTAAATTTGTTGCCGCAAAAGCCGGTGCGGCACTCAAAAAAAGTGTGCTGGAACTTGGCGGAAGCGATCCCTACCTCATCTTGGAAGATGCTAACCTTGAGCTTGCTGTGGAAACCTGTGTAAGCTCTCGCTGCATCAACACTGGGCAAAGTTGCATTGCGGCAAAACGGTTTATCGTTGTAGAGAAGGTGCGTAAAGAATTTGAGGAAGCATTTGTGGAGAAAATGCGTGCAAAGCGCATCGGCAATCCGCTGGGCGATGTCGATTTAGGTCCTTTAGCGCGAAACGATTTGCGCCATACTTTGCATCGCCAAGTTGAAGCAAGTGTCTCCAAAGGTGCTAAACTGCTGTTAGGTGGAGTATATCCCGAAGGCAGAGGCTTTTTCTATCCGCCAACGGTGCTAAGCGGCATCAGCAAGGGCATGCCTGCATATCATGAAGAACTCTTCGGTCCAGTGGCGGCTATTATTGCGGCAAAAAATGAAGCCGAAGCAATCGCCTTAGCTAACGACACTTGCTATGGCTTGGGTGCGGCAATTTTTACCAGCGACCTCGAGCGCGGTGAAAGAATCGCAAGAGAAATAGAAGCAGGAAATTGCTTTATCAATGCGATGGTGCGCTCCGACCCGCGCTTGCCATTTGGTGGAATCAAAAACTCTGGCTACGGACGAGAACTCTCACGCATAGGGATGCATGAATTCGTCAATGTCAAAACTGTATTTGTGCGATAGCCGCATCTCTGACAAAATTGAACGAAGCAAGCCAATTGCATAAAAAACAGGAAGCCATAACGGCACAGAATGTCAGATTCTGCTTACCGTTATGGCTTTTCTTGCATGAGCAGATAACCTCAGGTCGCCTCACTTGAAAAATTCATCAAGCGTGTAGACTTTGCCGTTGACTTCGACAGAGAGCTCATTGTTGTTCGGATTAACAAATACTTGAATCTCTCTTACAGTCCACTGCACGCCGCGCCCATCGTAGTTCATGTTGTAGCGTTCTTCGTTGAGCATCACCGTGTCATTGACAGGCACAGCAATATCCTCATTGCTGGAAAGCACCACGAGCTGGGCAGTGCCATCCATAATTTTGCGCTTAAACTCAGGCGTAGCGTTAATTCGACTGTATCCAGCTGCAGAAGAAATGGTTAATTTCAGGCGCCCGCGCTCGTCGCGCTTGGCAGAGTGAATGAAGTATTTGTCAATCTTATGAACGGCATTGCCTGATTTGTTAAGTGGCATGGCTAGCTCTGGTTAAATGTGATAAAGATTAAAAGTTCAAACTACACCATACACCTTGCTGACACTATAAAGTTAGCACTCCAAACGAGTCCCCGACCATCGAGAAAAAAAGCTGTCTTTGAAGTGACAGCCTTTTTGGTCGGTTTTACTTGTCGTCGACAATCTCAAAGTCAGCGTTCTTGACCTCACCGTCAGAGCTTGTCTGCTTGGTGCTGCCAGAATTATTCATGCTACCAGCTGCCGACCCCTGATAGAGCTTGGTAGAAACGTCCTGCCAGACTTTGGTCAAATTATCCATCGCACTCTTGATGCTACTGACAGTGCCCGACTTTTGAGCATCTTTGAGCGAATCAAGCGCCGCATTCAAACGTGAAAGATCAGCGGCAGGAATCTTGTCGCCCAAGTCTTTAATCTGCTTTTCCGTCGAGAAGATAAGTGCATCAGCCGCATTCTTGGTATCGGCTTCTTCCTTGCGGCGACGGTCTTCTTCGGCATGTGCTTTGGCATCTTCGCGCATTTTTTGAATCTCGGCTTCGGAGAGCTTCCCGCTGGCTTCAATACGGATTTTTTGCTCTCTGCCCGTAGCCTTATCCTTTGCCGAGACATTGAGAATACCGTTGGCGTCGATATCGAAGGTAACCTCAATCTGTGGCACGCCTCTGGGTGCTGGCGGAATACCATCCAAGATAAAGCGCCCTAAGGTTTTGTTGTCAACTGCCATCGGTCGCTCGCCTTGCAAGATGTGAATTTCTACAGACGACTGATTGTCTGAAGCCGTTGAGAAAATTTCGGACTTGCGAGTCGGAATAGTCGTGTTGGCTTCGATGAGCTTGGTCATGACGCCACCGAGAGTCTCAATGCCAAGTGAAAGCGGCGTGACATCAAGCAGAAGCACATCGCGAATATCCCCCTTGAGCACGGCACCCTGAATCGCCGCCCCAACAGCCACAACTTCATCGGGGTTGACGCTCTTGTTGGGCTCCTTCTTGAAGAACTCACGCACCATGTCTTGCACTTTCGGAATGCGCGTAGAGCCACCGACCAGCACGACCTCATCAATGTCTTCAATGCCAAGCTTAGCATTTTTCATGGCACGGCGGCAAGGTTCAAGCATACGGTCAAAGAGGTCAGCGCAAAGTGCTTCGAACTTGGCACGGCTGATGTTCATCACCAAGTGCTTAGGTCCATCTTGTGTCGCAGTGATGAAAGGCAAGTTGACTTCGGTATCGGTGCGCGAAGAAAGCTCAATCTTGGCTTTCTCTGCGGCTTCTTTCAGACGCTGCAGTGCCATTGGGTCTTTGCGCAAATCAATACCTTCTTGCTTTTTGAACTCATCTGCCATGTAGTCAATGAGGCGTTGGTCAAAATCATCGCCGCCTAAGTGTGTATCACCATCTGTTGAGCGCACTTCAAAGACGCCATCGCCAAGCTCAAGAATGGAGATATCGAAGGTGCCACCGCCCAAGTCAAAGACGGCAACCTTCTCATTGGCTTTCTTTTTATCCAGACCGTAGGCTAATGCTGCCGCCGTAGGTTCGTTCAAGATACGCTTGACTTCCAAGCCAGCAATCTTGCCCGCATCTTTCGTAGCCTGACGCTGCGCATCGTTGAAATAAGCTGGCACCGTGATGACCGCCTCGGTAACTTTCTCACCCAAGTAATCTTCCGCAGTTTGCTTCATCTTCTGCAGAATCATCGCAGAAATTTCCTGCGGTGAATACACCTTGCCCGCAATCCGCACACGTGCCTGACCGCCCTCATTGATGACTTCATACGGCACCATCTTAATTTCTTCGGTTACCTCGGCATACCCACGCCCCATAAAGCGCTTGATAGAATACACGGTGTTCTTCGGGTTGGTAATCGCCTGACGCTTTGCAGGATGACCCACAACCCGTTCTCCCGTCTTCGTAAAGCCAACCACTGAAGGCGTCGTCCGATACCCTTCTGAATTGGCAATCACAACAGGCTCATTGCCTTGCATAACTGCAACGCATGAGTTCGTCGTGCCTAAGTCAATTCCAATGATTTTCCCCATAACTGCTCCTTTTGTTTAAGAATTACTGTGATACGAACTTTTTAGCTGAAAGCAAAACCGTGTTTTTTATACTACTTTCAAATGCAAGAGTAGCAAAAACTGTTCCACTCAAAAACATCAGTGCATCATGAAATTACAACAGCCTCCGAAACATCCAAAAGGATAGCGAAACAGACAAGCTAACATTGCAAAAACTTGGGCTGATGCGAGAATACAACTCAAAAAGAATACAACTCAAAATAGATAGGGTAGCCAAGAAGTGTATAGCATGTCTCAAAGGCGTAGAAAAATAAAAAGTGCCTTCGCAGAAAATGAACGAAACTGCGAAAGCACCATTGAAAAAGGAGAATAACTATGAACTGCCGCTTATAATGCTTTCAGAGGGAAAAAGGTTCCAAGAAAAATCACGAAAAAGTCGATTTTGTCGTTTTTTGAAACCAAGTTCAAGATTTGATTGACTTATTTTTTTTGAGAAATCAAAAAATTAAGCCTGACACATTAGTCAGGCTTAAGGTTCAGGGTGAACTGCAGAGCAAATATGCTTACTTGACACTGATTTCTTTAGCTTTCACAACCGGTTCAACCTTCGGAAGCACAAGTTTCAGTACGCCATCCGAAAAGTGAGCTTCAATGGCATCCTTATTGACATTCTCGCCAAGCGTAAAGCTACGTGTCATTGAACCAAAGACCCTTTCGGTGCGATAGTAGTTCTTCTTGCTTTCAGTCGATTCAGCGCGCCGTTCGGCACGAATCGTGAGCAGATTGTCTTCAACGGTAACCTTGAGGTCTTCCTTCTTGACACCCGGTAAATCGGCTTCAATGTAGATGGATTTGTCGTCTTCCGAAATATCTACACGGAATGCCGACGTATCAAGCATAGTTGGTAGTGACGGGAAGTTGCTCTTGAAGACCTCATCAAAAACACGGTCAATAGCGGCAAACGGATTTTGATTGAACTTTACTAACATAGTCGTTACCTCCTGACGAAATAAAGTTGTTTTAAGGTTTAGTTTAACTTGCCTGCATGTGCAGGACTTTGTGCGTTCACCCTGTACAAAAACAAGCTTCGTGCCAGTTCTACAAGCAGAACACGGACAGAAAAAGTGTCAGCAAGCAAGAAAGAACATGACAAATTGAGCGAAAATCTGTCAGACAAAAAGCATAAAAAAATGTCAAGACTCAAGGAAAGAGCAAAACCTAAACTAAGGCTTTGCGGGCTTTGGTCTCTGCCAAGTACCATGCTTGTTTCTGGTAAGTTTGCACAATGCGGGTGAAAATATCCGCCGTGCCCGGGTCGTTATGGCTGGTTGCCATTTGAATATGTTGATGCAGAGAGTCAATAATCACGTCGGTATCCTCGTAGAGAATATCCACCATTTCTTGTGGGGTATAGTTCAAATTCTGTGACTCATCAATCTCGGCGGTCTCAATAAACTCCTTCATGGTCGCAATTGGGTAGCCGCCAACTGCACGAGAGCGCTCGGCAAGCGTATCGATAATCTCAACAATCTGCTCATAGTGCATATCAAATAGCTCGTGAAGTGGCTTGAAGAACGGACCGGAAACATACCAATGAAATTTCTTGTACTTGACAGATAGCACGTAGGCGTTAGCCAGTTGAAGATTGAGCGCAGAAAGCACTTCCGTAGAAGTATGCTTGATTTTGACTTCGATGGACATATTAGAACTCCTCTCTGAATGTGTTGAAATTAAGGACGCAAGAAGTTAAGAAATTTTGAGAGTGATTTTACCAAACTGTTTGGCATGATCCATGTAGCGCAAAGCCTGCTCGGCATCGGCGAGTGCAAAGGTGTAGTCAATCACGGCGGTAAGGCGGTGCTGGGCGACAAATTTAAGCATGGCGCTAAAATCGGCAGGCGAGCCCATGGTCGAGCCCAGCAAAGAGAGCTGTTTCCAGAAAATTTTTTGCAAGGCAAGCTCTTTGACTGCACCACGCGTTGCGCCCACAAACACAACTCGAGCACCGGGCGCTGCAAGATTGATGAGTGCAGAGAATCCTTCGCCACCAGCACTATCTAAAATCACATTGAACAAGCCAGCCTGTTTTTGCAAAGTCTCTGACCAATTTGGCTGTAAGTAATTTGCACCACCTTTTGCGCCAAGCGACACAGCACGAGCAAGTTTTTCATCCGAGCTGGAAGTAACCCACACTTCAGCACCCAAAGCGACGGCAAACTGCAAAGCAAAAAGTGCCACCCCACCACCAATGCCTGTAATCAAGACTTTATCCTGAGCAGAAAGATGTGCGCGTGAAAAAAGAGCACGGTAGGCGGTCAGACCAGCCAGCGGCAACGCTGCCGCTGCCTCAAACGACAAATGTTCAGGCTTTGGCGCCAGATTTTCCACCGGCACTTTGACATACTCGGCAAATGTGCCATCATCAGGCAAGCCCAAAATGCGATAAGATTTTTGCTGTGCCAGCTCACTTGGACCCCAATCTAAGCTGGGGTTGATGATGACGGCTTTGCCGAGCCACTCCCGATGTGCTTCATTGCCAACGGCTTCGACCGTGCCAGCGCCGTCAGAGCCAAGAATGATGGGAAATTTTAAGCCCGCATACTGCCCTTTTTGAATCCAGACATCACGATGATTGAGCGCCGCATACTGAAGTTTGACAAGCGCTTCACCAGAAGCAGGTGTCGGTGTAGCAACTTCTGACAATTGAAGCGGGGCATGGACAGCGTGGAGTACTGCAGCCTTCATAACCAGCGGTTGAATTGACAAAAAAACAAAACGTGCTACGCTTCGCCGTAAAACTCGATTTTGTATGAAGTCGCCTTCAGACCAGTTTTAGCAGCAAGCTCTTTGAGCAGAGAATCGCCAATGGGAACTTCCACATCGTAGATTTTGCCCGTTTTGGTGCAAATAAAGTGGTGATGCGGTCCCAGTTTTCCATCGTAGCGCACGATACCATCCCCAAGCAAGACACGCTGGATTAAGCCTTCCTCAACCAGTAGATTCAGGTTACGATACACCGTCCCCAAACTAATGTTGGGAATGACCGCTCTCGCTTGCTCATACACCCAGTCAGCAGTAGGATGACTGTCCGTGTTCTGAACAATTTTCAGGATATGTTCGCGCTGGCGAGAATATCTCTGACCGATTTTTCGCCGTGGTACTGACATCGCTGTTGAACATTAAATCAACACGAAAATACACAAAATGCTAAAAATACCTAACGCTAACGATTATCATTACTCAATCATTCCAAGTTTGGTGATGCAAATGAAGTCGCAAAGGCACTACGAATCAGACGTGCGGACGGCGGTCGGAGGTTGCGAGGCTTTCTCGAAAGTCTCAATAAGCAATTCTGGTGTGAGCACTTCAGGAAGTACAATCGGCTCATTGAGCCGACCAGCGGGAAACACCACATACAGCGGCACGCCAGAGCGACCAAATTTCTTCAGCAGTTGTGTAATCTCATCATTGCGATTTGTCCAGTCCGCTTTGATAGGGATGATGCCTAACTCGGCGATTTTCTTTTCCACAAGGTCGGTTTCTATGACCGTCTTTTCGGTGATTTTGCATGTAAAGCACCAATCGGCAGTGAAATCCACAAAAACCGTTTTGCCCGATTGCACGGCTTGCTCAATTGTGTCCAGCGAAAAGGGTTGCCAAGGAATAGAGGACTGATGCCATGAAGAGGTCGTAGCAGAAAGAACCTTAGGTTCTCGCCACTGCAGCTGGCGCTCAAAGACAATCAAGTAGGTCAAACTCATCATCAAAAGAGCCGTCGCCCAAACGGTGGCTCGGCGCAAGCGTGAAGCGCGATAGTCCAAAAACTGACCGATGAGCCAAAATCCAACGCTGACAGCCAAAAGCAAGACCAGAGCGGCAATAACGCCCTCCACGCCAAGTTGAGCGCCAAACACAGATAGCAGCCAGATAACCGTCGCAAAGAGCAAAAAACTCATGGCTTGCTTGAACCGATTCATCCATGGACCGGGCTTGGGAACAAACTTCAACCACTGCGGTTGAGCGGCAAGAATGAGATACGGCAACGCCAACCCAAAACCCACTGCCGTAAAGGTGATGAAAATGACATACGGCGGCTGAGAAAAAGCAAAACCCAGTGCACTGCCCAAAAACGGTGCTGTGCAGGGCGTCGCCAATGTCGTAGCAAGCACGCCATTGGTGAATGACCCCAAAAGGTCAGTGCGCATCAAGGTGTGGCTAACTTGCCCAGAAACATGGGGCGTAGAAAATTCAAACAGACCAGCAAGATTAAGCCCAAAAATGAAGATGACTAACATCATGCTCAGCACAAAAGCTGGCGACTGAAACTGAAACCCCCAGCCAATTTGCTCGCCAGCCTGTTGAAGCACAATTGCCACAATCGCCAGAACCCAAAATGAGACCAGCACACCAAGCATGAACACCAAACCATGCTTCAAACTCTCTTGCTTGGATTGACCGGCATTTTGCACAAGACCCATAACCTTCAGCGAGAGCACTGGCAAGACACACGGCATGATGTTGAGAATGATGCCACCGATGACCGCAAACAGCAAGGCTAAGCCGATTGAAAGGCGCGCCGGCTCATCTTGTGTTTTGAACTCCTGACGAAGCAATCCGCCTTGTGAAGTCTCACTCGAGGGCGCAGACAAAGGTGCCGCGCTGGCAACGGTCGCATGGAGCTCGTAGCCTTTTTTGCCCAGCATCACAATGCCTTTGATGTCAAGGGATTTGGGCAACTGCCCTTGAACCGTCACTGGCATAATGACGGCACCATTTTCAATCTTGAATTCACTAAAGCGATAAAGAAGCGCATCATGAGGTTCAGGGAAGAAATCGGTAATGCGTTTGGCATCTGGACCGCTAAAGAACAAAGAAAGCGTTTTGCCGTCAAACGCAGTGCGTTCAAGTTGAAGAGTGGTCTTCGAGAGTGGTTCAGGCATGGCGGCTTGTGCGCGCTCAATGAGTGTGCGTCCGGCGGCGAGGTCTGCAGGCTGTAAGCGCGACAGCGTCAGCGAGAGCGTGGTATCGCCGGGCACACACGATTCTTTGCAGACCAGCCAGTTGATGGTGGCTGAAATCGTCAGGTCTTTTGGCGTTGGTGCAGTCGTGCTTGGAATGAGGTCAGCCAGCAGAATGAGTTCGTCGGTGTAGCCAAAAGCCACAAGGTCACCTTCGGTAATTTTGTGCGGTGTTGGAAATCGGAGGTCACTGGCGCTGAAGCCCGTGGGTAACTGCCAAGTAATTCTAGGTGCAAACCCGGCATCACCAGCATTTTTCCAATAAAGGTGCCAATCCTTTTCAATGTTGAAACGAATAGCAATCGTGAGTGGCTTCTGCAAATCCCTGCTACCGACATGCAAAGAAGGCAAAACCAGAGCTTTGCCATCAACGATTTGCCCGTAGAGGCTTGGTGCGGAAAAGAGAAGTAGCGCAAGCAAAAGAAGTGGTCTCATATCGCAAGCAGAGTGTTTGAGTATGCTTGTTGAAAATGCGTAAGCGCAACTGCTTATTCGTCAAATTTACGATGAAGTTAGTAATCTGGCAGAAAGTAGAATGCTATATCTAAAGCGAGAGTATCTTTGCACCTTTCAAGCAAAGAAAGGAAAATCAGCCACATGCAATTTGAGCTGCAAAAAAAAGACTTGCATTCTGCGGCAAGAGCGGGTAAAATCACCACAGCGCATGGAGAGATTCTCACGCCCGTGTTTATGCCCGTTGGCACACGCGGAGCTGTGCGTGCCGTAGAGCCACGTGAGCTCGTGGAAATAGGAGCACAAATCATTCTGGCAAACACTTATCACTTATACTTGCGACCGTCGACAGACCTGCTGTTCAAAGCTGGAGGACTGCACAAATTTATGAGCTGGTCAAAGCCGATTTTAACGGATAGCGGTGGCTATCAAGTCTTTTCGCTGTCGGAGTTGCGTCAGGTCAGCGAAGAAGGGGTGATATTCAAATCGCACCTTGATGGCTCAAAGCATATTTTTACGCCTGAAAGTGTGATAGACACGCAGCGCTACATTGGTAGCGATATTATGATGGTGCTCGATGAATGTCCGCCACATGATGCAGAAAGAGAGTATATCAAAGCCTCAAGCGAGCTGACTTTGCGCTGGGCGGCACGTGCGCAAGCACACCTGATGAAAACTGCACCGTTCTACGGCTACGAACAAACACTCTTTGCCATTACACAAGGCGGCACATTTGATGATTTGCGTCAGGATTCTACGAAGCGTTTGGTAGAAATGGAGTTTGAAGGCTATGCTATTGGCGGACTTGCGGTAGGCGAACCTGAAGAAGCCATGTATCGCATGCTGGAGCTATCGCATCCGCTGTTGCCAGAACATAAGCCACGCTACCTGATGGGCGTTGGCACCCCGATTAACATCTTGAACGCCATTGAGCGAGGCATTGATATGTTCGACTGCGTGATGCCCACACGAGAAGGCAGAAACGGCAGAGTCTACACGCGCTACGGCACACTCAACATTCGAGCGGCAAAATATGCCGATGACTTTCGCTCACTTGATGAAGGCTTTGAAAATTATGTGTGCCAAAATTTCTCACGCGCCTATATTCGGCATCTGCTGAATGTCGATGAAATTTTGGGATTGCAGCTTTGTTCACTTCAGAATCTGTCGTTTTTTCTTTGGCTTACGCGCACCGCTCGCGAGCATATTTTGAACGGCACATTCAAAGCGTGGAAAGAAGAGTTTATCGAGCAGTTCCAATCAGGTGAAAAAGTGGGCATGATTTAAGTGCACTCATGCGGCAGATTGCAGGAGCAAATCGCTTTTGCACATGCCTTGACAACTTTTGCTAACTTCTCTGCAAGCATAAAATCACGGTTCATCAATGGAGAAAAAATTTGGCTTTAGCACACGCGCCATTCATCATGCGCAAGAGCCCGATGAAAAAACAGGCGCAGTCGTGCCCTTGCTTTCAATGGCGACCACATACAAGCAAGACGGCATCAACCAGCCGCGAGGCGGCTTTGAGTATTCACGAGCGCAAAATCCAACACGCGCACAACTGGAGCGGGTCTTGGCCGGATTGGAAAACGCCGCCTACTGCAATGCATTCTCATCAGGATTGGCCGCACTGGCGGCACTTATGAGCTTGTTCGACCCAGAAGACCACATTATCGCCGGAGATGATCTCTACGGCGGCACGGTGCGCTATTTCAATCAAGTGTTAGCCAAATACGGCGTGAGATTTTCATACGTGGATACAAACGACTTAGAGGCAGTCGAGCGCGCCATGACAGCAAAGACGAAACTCATCTATTTGGAATCGCCCACCAATCCAATGCTACGTCTGTCTGACATTCGTGCCGTCGCAACATTAGCCAAAAAACATGGGCTGCTGCTGGCAGTGGACAACACCTTTGCAAGCCCGTATTTGCAAAATCCGTTGGAGTTAGGTGCAGATGTGGTGCTGCATAGCTCAACCAAATATCTGGGCGGACACTCTGACATTGTGGGCGGCGCACTCATGACCAACGATAAAAATCTCTATGACAAATTTACTTTTCAGCAGAGAGCTGTAGGGGCAGTACCGTCGCCATTTGATTGTTGGCTCTTGATGCGCTCGGTGAAAACACTGGCGATTCGCATGCGTCAGCAGTGTGAAAATGCTTTGGCAATTGCACAATTTCTTGCGCAGTATGATGACCTTGTAAAGGTATATTACCCGGGCTTGCCAACACATCCACAACATGACTTGGCAAAGCGTCAAATGCCACGCGGCTTTGGCGGCATTGTCAGTGTAGATTTGGGCTCACGGACACGCGTAGAAACCTTCATCAAACATTTGGAGATTTTCACTTTTGCAGAAAGTCTGGGCTGCGTGGAAAGCTTGGTATGCTATCCGTGGGAAATGACACATGCCGCCGTTCCAGTAGAGCGACGGTTGCAACTGGGCATCACCGAAGGCTTGATTCGCCTCTCGATTGGAATTGAGGAGAAAGACGATTTAATCAATGAACTGCGCACAGCGTTAGCACAGGCATTGCCGACGATGCAACTGGCACAGTAGAGACAACTACACTAATCTGACAAGTCTGCACAAGCAGAGACAATCAACGAAAGTCAGAAAGGACAAACTTTTCTAACTGAAACTACAACAAACATGGCGCCTGAATCACAGCCACAACAACCTATTCAGCTCAATATCGAGATTGATGAAAAAACCGCAGAGGGAATTTACTCCAACTTTGTGCTCATCAACCATTCACCAGCTGAATTTGTTATAGATTTTACCCGACTGTTGCCCGGCATTGCAAAAGCGAAAGTCAGCACCCGAATCGTAATGACGCCGCAGCATGCAAAATCGTTTTTGTTGGCACTGCAAGAAAATATCCAAAAGTATGAGAGTGCTTTTGGTCCAATCAAAATCATGGGAGCGCCAGAGCCACAAGCGCAAATGGGCTTCCGCATAGATAACAAATCAAAGCCGTCTTGATTTTGATGTGCAGGCTTCACAAAGTCGCTTGACCGAGAACGTGCAAGACCATGTAGTGTTGTCAGATGAATATGTAGGTTTTGCTGCACTGTTCCGCACTTCTCTTTTGTCATACCGTAGAACACAGATATTCTGTGCACTTT
>Ga0308419_1000539_pt1 | contig 27284 bp, 29 predicted proteins | sample HotsprSampleMS50_FD_203674 | JGI IMG/M metagenome (GOLD analysis project Ga0308419, IMG submission 203674) | Hot spring phototrophic mat microbial communities from Mushroom Spring, Yellowstone National Park, Wyoming, United States - 20090730_MS50 ... | reverse complement strand
GCCACCATCAACTCAACTGCATCTTTAAACAATTGAAAATCGGGTTGCCCAACTAAATCAACAGGATTTCCCCTGCTCCAAAACGGTGGCAGCCTTCTATCTAATTCATCTTTAATGGATTGTGGCAATTCAGGTATACGTAAGCCTCGCTCTGCACATTCATCAGCTGTAACAACACCCCATCCGCCACCTAAGGTAATAATGCCAATTCTGTTTCCTTTAGGCAGTGGGAATGAATCAAACGCAGCGGAAAGCGTCAAAAGCTGTCGCGGTGACTCGGCAAAAACTATACCGGTCTGATGCATAACACCCTTAAATATTGAAAACGAACCAGCCATAGCGCCAGTATGCGATGCTGCAGCCTTGCTTCCTATTTCGGTTCTGCCTGCCTTAAGGGCAATGATAGGTTTGTGCAGTGATGTTTCTTTAGCAATATCAACAAAAACTCTGCCATCATCAACACCTTCTACATACATTAAGATTACTTTTGTTTCACTATCGCTCTTAAAGTATTTAAGATAATCCTCTATTTTTAATACAGCTTCATTACCAGAACCAACAAATTTAGAGATCCCAATATCCTCGCTTTCAGCCCATTCCATTATCTGATATCCCAGGTTACCGCTTTGTGCAATAATAGAAATGCCACCCGGTTTTGGCCGTGTGATAGCCCCAGTAGCATACAACGAGCAATGTGTATTCACTATACCCATTGTATTAGGCCCCACAATATTAAGACCATGTTTTTGTGCAAATGCAATAATTTCTTTTTCCATTTGAATGCCTTCAGGGCCCGTTTCACTAAATCCGGAAGTTATCATAACTATGTTTTTAATTTTCTTTTGTACACAATCCTGCAAGATTTGCATGACTGTTTTAGCAGGTGTAGTGATAAAGACTAAATCAACTGCTTCCGGAATATCCACAACTGATGGGAATGTTGTAAATCCAAATACTTCTTTGATGTTTGGATTTACCGGATAATATCTCCCCGTAAATTTTCCATCTAAAATATTGCTGGAAATATATGTTCCCCATTTAAAAGGTATTTCAGAAGCACCTACAACGGCTACTGATTTTGGACTAAACAGACTATCAAGCATTTTCTACCTCTTGGACAAAAAATATTTTTTTAATTTAGAGATAGTTATTAAGACATATAATTGTATGTCAACGATTTTGTAATAAATTTTTAGTAACCTTTGCGCTTTTGTTGCTTCTCCCAGTTCCATGCTGAAGCAACGATTGAGTCAATTTCTGTATATATTGGTTTCCAGTGTAACATGTGCATAGCCTTTTGTGATGACGCAACAAGTATTGCAGGATCGCCTGGCCTACGTCCGCCTTCCTTTACAGAAAACTCTTTTCCTGTAACCCGACGCACTGAATCAATGACTTCTTTGACACTAAACCCTTTCCCATTACCCAAATTGAAAACATCACTGCTATCTACTTCTAAAAGTTTTTCAAGTGCAAGGATATGTGCATCTCCTAAATCAGTGACATGTATGTAATCTCGTATACAGGTGCCATCAGGCGTGTTATAATCTGTGCCAAATATGGTTACTGTGTATTGCGGATCAAGAACTGCCCGTATAACCAGCGGAATGAGATGGGTTTCGGGAACATGACTTTCGCCAATTTCACCTGATTCATCGGCACCTGCTGCATTGAAATAACGCAGACTTATGGAATTGAAAGAATTTGATTTTGAAAGATCTTTTAAAACTTCTTCAATAAAATACTTTGTTTTACCATACGGGCTTTCGGGTTTCATGGGGCTTTCTTCGGGTATTGGGATGGTTTCAGGATTACCGTAAACCGCAGCAGAAGAAGAAAAGATAAAGCGTTTAACATTGGCTTTAATCATAGCTTCAAAAAGGGTTAACGTTTTTGCAACATTGTTTTCATAATATTTCAATGGAAATTGAACTGACTCCCCTACTGCAATAAATGAAGCAAAATTCATAACGCATTGTATATTTTTGTGCGATAGTACATATATAAGTTTGTCAAAGTCGCCAATGTCACCTTCAACAAACTCATAGCCTGAAACAAACTCTTTAAAGCCACCGCTTAAGTTATCATACACTATTGGGTTAAATCCCCTTTTTGCAAGTAACCGAGTTACATGACTTCCAATATAACCCGCACCACCAGTGACCAGTATATTTTTCATAACAATGTCTCCTTTGATTTTAATAGCCTGCTAACATAATTATTGAACCTACTATCAAACCGACTATAAGATTAATGAATTTTATTAATAAAAAATCCTTTCTGGATTGCGCTAATAGTGGCAGCATAGCATGCCCATCCTGTACAATAGAACTTGTTATAAGTACTGAAAATGGCACTACCCCCTTTGCAAACATCATCACAAACAAAAGATGCGGGCCAGATTCAGGTATGATACCAACTAACGCAGCAACAATAAGAACAATCCATTGAGCATTATGTATTAATTCATCTAAATGCAATACATCAACAACAACGTGAATAACAAGCAATGCTCCTAATGTCCACAGAAATATTCGCAATAGATGTTTTTTTATAACATGCTCCCATAAATGCTCTTGTAAAAAATGTTCAGGAACTATCGCCACTATTAGTATTGCGATAGTTATAATAATGGGCAATGCAATTTTTATAAAGCCTTCTTCTTCATGAAAAAAACCAGTTGCTATTAATAATAATGCAATCCCTAATAATGATATCAACGATGCCCGTGATAGGGAAAGATTTTTCCATAATGAAACAATATTGCCGGGAGTATAATGTGAAAATGGGATTTCTTCATGAACAACAAGGCCGTCGCAACATGGCTTTAAAAGGGTATGTTTTTTAAATATCATATCAGTAACATACCCAGCAAGAATACCAATGAATGCAAGGCCAATATTCAGCACCAGTGCAACTGCAGGGAATAATGCAAACATGACAAACGCTTCATCACCACTGGTGGCAATCATTGTGGCAACAATGGCTCCAAGCGACAATGCTCCATGCGAATACATGGCCACCGATGCAAAACCACCCAAACAACCAGGTAATACGCCAAGAATAACAGCAACTATATATTGTTTTAATTTTGTTGTCCGCAGATTGGATAATTTCCCTTGAGTAATAACATTAATATATTCCACAAGTAGCATCATCACGATGACAAATAATGTAACAAATAAAGTTTCTTTCAATATATCAGCAATTTTTTCCATTTTCAACCTCAATCAGAAATAGCAGCAATCCATAAAATGGTACCAAGAGTGCATCGTAATGATATAAAGTAATAATTTAAAACCTTTTGGCCAACCATTATTAATTTAATTAAAAATAGATTTTTAATACTATAATCCATAATTATATTCTACTATTTATTCTTAATAATACAAACATTTATAACATGTACATGTATCCTCTATTCAACTTTCTAACACCCAATATTCATCATGAGAACTTAAAAACTGATATAATTTACAATTTGGCAAATCTTTTTTATCAGTCTATAATAAAAGTATTGACAAGATATTTTATTTTCAGTTGATTAATTATGAATAATTAACGGCTTTAATAAATTCAAATACAATTTTGTATTATCCCGCCGTCGAAGCGGTGAAAGACTATATGTAATTTTATACATAATGATTTTTATAAATAATTTTTTTAAAATTTTTTATATTGATTAATTCTGTTTGGTAATTAACATAATGATACATCATAACTTTAAACATTTTTTGACAATAATACTTTTAATATTTACCCTTGGAATTTTTATTTCATGTCAGGAAGAGCCCGATAAAATTAAACTTATGGTAATTTCAACTGCTAAAGGTTTCCATGGTTATTATATAGCAAATGGTGGAAGCATAAATACTTTTCAGCATCTGAAGATGCGTATGGCATAGCAGTATATGAAAAAGAATTGGAAGATGTTGATTATTTGGAGGTTTCTGCAACAACTGAAGATGGAGCCACATCTATTGAAATAAAAGTGTATAGGAATAATCAAAAAGTAAAGAGTACTCAGAAAACTATAGAAGATCCTTATGACAGCTACACAATGAACTTTGAATATACTATTGGTGAAGAAGAAAATTCTAAATAATATTTTTAATATACAGGTGAAAAATGCTTAACTTTGAAATACATGATGCAACCAGGGAGCTTTCAATAGCACGTGCTTTAAAAAAATATGAACCGCCATTTAAGGTTATTGACAACTATCGCTTAATTGATGATGGTTTTAATCCTGAAGCTACAGTCCAGATTGAAGCTAATGGTACCTTTATTCATGAAGCATCTACTGGCAACGGCCCGGTTGACGCGCTTGCAAAAGTGTTAAAAAAAGCGCTTGTCCCGCTATTTCCTGAGATTGAAAATGTAAATCTTATCGATTATCGTGCAAACATATTAGACGCAAAGCGCGGTACCAGTACTGATGTAGAAGTGACCATCATATTTACTGACGGGGAAGAAGTGTGGAAAGTATATGCACTATCTGAAAACATTAATGCTGCTTCATTCAGGGTATTATTAGATGGTTTTGAATATGCCATTTTAAAGAAAGACAAAAAGAAATCTTAAAGCACCCAATCGCTATCATTGCAATGCCATCATCAACATTGTGTGGGGGCAACCCCACACACCCTAACACACCTCAATCGCTATCATTGCAATGCCATCATCAACATTGTGTGGGGGCAACCCCACACACCCTAACACACTTCAATCGCTATCATTGCGATATCATCATCAATAGATTTGTTAGCAGCAGTTATATCTTTGATTATTGTATCTACCGCTGGATCTAAATTCATATTTTTTGTTTTAAGTATTGCTCGTGAAAGAAGATTAAACTGTAAATCTTTTCTATCATTAACTTCAAATTCAACAAGTCCATCAGTATAAATAAATAATCTATCATTTCTAGAAAGCTTTATCTCTTTAGTTGTAATGGTTACATCTTTATAAACACCAAGCAAAGTGCCGGTGCTATCTAAAAAAGTAATATCATTATTTGACAAAAGCATGGGATACGGATGGCCACATCGTGCATATGATAAATAGAACTCACCTGCAAGAGTAGGTTGGAGTACTCCATAGAATGCAGTGAAAAAATATCCCGAAAGTATATCAATAAGATCTTCATTCAAAGCAAGCATAAATTCATCTGGTTTTGATATGCCGTTATTCCAAAGATTTTCAGCAGCATATTTTAAAACAGTTGAAAATAAAGCTGCAGGAACTCCATGCCCAGTAATATCCGCCATAAATATGCAAAGATTTTCTTTGACCGTTTTCAGTGTAAAAAAGTCACCACCCACGTAATCATACGGAACATAGCGGGTAATTATTTTTACACCGGGGTAATTTGGAATTTTTGAGTTTATAATTGATTGCTGAACACGCTTTGCATATTCTAAATCTTTGCTAATAATTTCATTTCGCCTGCGTAGTTCTTCTTCACTTTTTTGCAAAGCCTCTTCTTGCTCTTTCTTTTCGGTTATGTCTTCTTTAATAGCAACAAAATGAGTTACATTTCCCTTCTCATCAACAACAGGCGCTATAACACAATGTTCCCAGAAAAAACTGCCATCTTTTCGCTTATTATGGAAAATACCATCCCACACCTGACCACGCAATATTGTATCCCACATGTTTTGATAAAATTCCAGAGACTGGAAACCCGATTTTAAAATGCGTGGATTTTCACCAATAGCTTCTTCAGCTCTGTATCCAGTAACCGATTCAAATTTTGGGTTAACATATTGAATGGTACCATTGGTATCGGTAATTACAATTGATGCGGGACTTTGCTCAATAGCTCGTAATAAAACAGCCTGCTCAAGTGATGATAATATTTTTTTCATACTGATAATAAATCTTAATTAATAACATCTCTATTCAATAATATACTATATCGCTATATTTACAGGAAACCATAATTTTCAATTAGTAAATTAAATTATAAGGGTTTTTAGTGGGAGTGTCGATTTTACTTACGTACTAATCATTTCCCTTTCAAAATTAAAAAAATATCTTGACCCTTTTGCTTTAAACCTTATGCAATGACATCATGAGAAAAAATAACCGACAGCAAATCCTTGACATTGCCCGCAAACTTTTTTTAGAGTTTGGCTATAATGGCATATCCATACGAAATATTGCCAAGCGGGCAAAACTGACAACAGGAGCTATTTATTTCCATTTTAAAAATAAAAAAGAGATATATAGCACCATTTGCTTAGAAGCAATTAATATATTGCATAAGCTCTTTTCTGAAGGCATGAAGGCGCGCAAAACACCTGCTCAAAAGCTCATCTCAACATATGACTCATATCTTAAATTTTATTATGAATATCGTGACTATTACAATATTTTAACCGAATACAAAGCCGAATATGACGATGAACCAGATACGCATAAAGATGAAATTCAAAAACAAAATATAGCCTTACTTGAATTAATGGCAACCGCCTTCACAGATGGAGTAAAAAAGGGTGACTTCAAGGACTTAGACCCAAAGATGGTTGCCTTTTTTCTTTCTGCAGTTGCTGAAGGCATGTTGCAGTTTAAAAAGTTAGGCGTAATGGACGCTGCCGGTATAAGCGATAAAAATTTCCGGGAATTTATGAAGGTTATCGTAGGCCAAGGCATCCAAAAATAAATTCACATTACAACGCTTCATCATCAAATTCTTCTTTGACACTTTTAATCATCATCTGTTCATACAATCGTGGAAATAACTTTGCAATAAAGAAGCTAAGCTTACCAACAGGTGTTAGCACAAGTGTTCTTTTTTGTTTCATGACACCTTTTACAATAGCACGTGCCACATTTTGCGGCTGCACTTCTTTACCAACGATTGCCCTCTTTTGTACATTTATTGAACCATTTCCTGCTAATGCCCGCATTTGTAAATTTGTTTTTGTGAAACCAGGGCATACCATCATAACACCAACACCGTAATCAATAAGTTCAGCTCGTAAGCTTTCAAATAAGCCATGAAGTGCATGTTTACTTGCGCTATAGCCCGTCCTTCCATACAACGGTGCAATGCCGGCAATACTAGTAATAACAACAATCATCCCTTTCCTTTTAATAAGGCTTTCCAATGCTGCCTTAGTGCAATAGAGAGCACCAAAGAAATTGACAGCCATCACTTTATGGAACACCAAGCTTTTGGTATGGATAAAAAGGCTTCGCTGTGTAATACCGGCATTATTCACCAATATATCTATACCACCAAACTTTTTTATTATTTTGGCGATAGTTACTGTGCATTGTCTTTCATCTGTGATGTCACAGTGCAAGCCAATCGCAGATATGTTTTTACTTTGCAGCAAAGCAACCTGTTGCTGCAAAGATTTTTTATCGACATCGATGAGTGCTATAGTTGAACCGTGTAAACCAAACTCCAACGATAACGCAGCACCAATACCGCTTGCTCCGCCAGTAATAGCAACGACTTTTCCTTTTAAATCTTTCATAGCAAAGTTACTTAATCAGTAACTATCGCCCATATTATTTTACGCCTTTTTCTTTTTTAATATAAGATACCGCTGTATTTCCGTGATAACGATAGCAAGAATAAACATACCAACAAAGACCAATATGGTTTTCATCAAACTCCATTGCCATAATACAGGTGCACTGACCCACAACATACCCAATATAATATATGGTGAGGCAAACATAAGCATAACCCCAGTTTCTAGTGCAACGGTTGTTTTAAACTCTGGATCAACAATCCTGAGAAGTAACAAGCCGCTTGATACGGTACCTGTAACAGTTCCATAGATTGCAAGCATACGCTCTAGTTTAAAATTCCACAAACGTGTTCCATAATATACACACAATAGAGTTGTTATAACTCCACCGGTGATTGAAATTACCAGAATTGGTACAAAATACTGCCATACCACAACAACCTGTATTGCCATTATTGTTGCAACCAGTAAATAATCTACTGCAAAGCCTGTTATACGTCGCTGAATACCCGGATCAATGAGATAAAGCCCACCTAATTTTGAAATTATTAACCGCACCACAAAAGCTATGACCAACCCAATGAAGAAGAAAAATCCCCATAACATCTGTGCCATCTCAGGCTTTAGCAAACTACCAATGCTATATACAACAGCATACGTAATCATATAGACAAATCCCATGATGCTTGCCTGAAAAGCTAATGCGTCAACATTTGAAGAATGTGTGGTAAGCTCTCCAGCAATCTCTTTTTGTGTTTGAGGGGTTACAATGCCTTTGCGTACTTCCTGCGAAAGCTCTTTTGGTGTATGAACTGCCATACCTTTTTTTATACCCCAGTTTGCCAAGGGGACACCCACAAAAAATGCAAATAAAAAGCCTGCAACTGCAAAGGTTAATCCTAATGTAGCTGAATGTGCATACCCCAGATTTTCCCACACTTTGCCAACTGACAGTGCCTGCCCTGGCCCTTCAGTAAAGCCTAACGGAGTAAAAAATCCAAAAGCCGGAAAAAGGTTAAATCCCAAATAATTTAATAGCACAACACACAAACCACCTGCAATTGCCTGTATTGCAAAAGAAAAACCTTCCACATTTGCCATCCATATTGAACCCTGCAACACTTCCCCTGCTCGCTTTAAATCAGCTTTTTCCTTATTATAGGTAAGTCCTATTGAAATAAATGATATATTAAACAGGTGGAAGGCCAGCGTTTCCAGAATATCAGCTGAAAGAGGAATAATCTCATAACTTCGTAAAACAAGCCCTATGGCTCCACCAATAAGGCAACTAGGGATAAGAAACTTTTGAAAAGCTTTGATCTTTGCACGCAGGATAATGCCTAAAAGCAGCATTATCGACATCCACCCAAATGCAAGCATAGCATCAAAGGTAAAAGGCAGTTTCATAGCAACCCCCATTTATCTTTCAATTTTTATTTATGAGCTTTAAAGCATGTATTATTGTATTATATTATTATATGATTGTCAATGAATAATTTTTTCACAAATAAAAACATCTGTATATATTGCCTACAGTAGTATGCAAATATCTGATTTAGCGTGGCAATGGTATTTTTGTTTGTTTGAGGTGAAAATAGGGTTTATGGTGTCAAGCGGGCGTATTTTTTTGGTAATCCCCAGTAAAAGCGGCAGCAATGCACCCCTTCCTTGGTGTCATATTCAAATAAATAGCTTCGGCTGAACTCATATTTTAGATAGTTATCGGTATTTCCTTTCCTTTCTTCTTCTAAAAGATTTTGCAAAAATGCTACAAACTCATCCAACACATTCTCCACACAAAACGCAATAGCCCTGGCAACACTCATCTTCCATACCTTCTTAATATCAAGTAGATATTCATACTCTCTGTATTCCAAGTATAAGTGTAGCCGCTTCCAGGGATTTTGCTTATCTCTTTTTCGGTAGGCAATACTTGTAAATGCTTTTGGTTTAGCTTTTTCCTTTTTAGCAGCAAAGATGACAAGGCGCACAATAAATGAATGCAATGGAATATCAAATTGACTTGCTGCTGCTGAAAGGATATCTAAATCGCTTAGTGATATACAGGTAGTTGTTTCAAAATCCATGATACACACTCCTTCCTTTTTTTGTTTTTGACTATGTATTGTACAATTTTTAACATGTTTAGCAATATTTTTCAAGAACTTTATCAATCCTTTCGTTATTTAATTATAAAATTTTTAAAATCCTATTTCCAATTATAGAAATTATTACCAGCATACTAAAAGGGATAAAATATTTAAAAAATCTTATATCAACCAAATGTTTTGAAAAATCCTAATATAATTTACTTTACTTCCAATAATAAATTGCAATGTTATAAATCACAATAAATAATAATTGCAAATTTTTAAATTTTATCGTATCATAATTGCAACAATTTACTATTACAAATTGCATTATACAATAAAATACATCTTGGAGGAAGCCATGAAAATAATTGACCTTTCATCAACCATTGAGCCGTCACCGCCACAGACACCTGATTTTTTAAGGATTGATGTGCAGTATCACTCACACGCTGATGGTGCAAAACAGGTAGAAGCACTTCTTAAAGTACCTGCACACCTTATGCGCAATGGCGAAGGCTGGGCAACGGAAACCATTACTCGCCTGGGAACTCATGATAGCACCCATGTTGATGCACCATGGCATTACAACACTACTATACAGGGTAAACCTGCACCAACTATTGACGAGTTGCCACTGGAATGGTTTTATGGCAATGGCGTCAAATTAGATATGACCCATAAACCTGAAGGCATTCCCGTAACCCCTGAAGATATTGAAAATGAATTACAGCGCATTAATTATTCCATACAACCCAATGATATTGTATTAATCCAAACTGGGATGGACAAATATTATGGGCAGCCCGATTATATCTTCCGTGGTTGTGGTGTTACATACGAAACCACAGTTATGCTGTATAATTATGGTGTCCGTGTAATGGGAATTGATGCATGGGGCTGGGACATGCCACTTAACTTGCAGGCACAAAAAGCACTGCAAGAAAATAAACCCGGCGTTTTCTGGGCTGCGCATCAGGCTAACCTGGTCTATTCACACATGGAACGGCTGGTTAATTTAGACAAAGTTCCTTCAACAGGATTTAAGGTTGCATGCTTCCCGCTAAAGATTAAACGTGCAAGTGCAGCACCAGCACGAGTAGTTGCAATTGTGGAATAAGCGCTTGAACACAATAATAAACTTTTATCAAAGCACAACACATACTCTGAATGTGTAAAACGGACTTCGTGCAGTAGGGCACCGCCTAAAGCGGTACTCACGTGCTTTCTGCAACGGGCTGCTAAAATACGAGCCACCGCGAAGGACCTTATAGGTTGTGCCGTATTCTTTATGTGGCCGGCAACCAGGATACCCTTGAAAGTAACTATCGGTCCACTCCCAAACCATACCGGGCAACACTTCGTCTTCTTTTGTTATTGTAATAAGCCTATGGCAGTATTCATGAAGCACTATATTTTTATTGGGCGATAGTTCCTGACATTGTTCCATTGTAGGTATACCAACAACCGTTGCAAATGCCTCCCACATAAACTCCGTGAGAAGTATAACCCTTTCCCCTGTCTTTTGTGACAGATACTCACAGTAAGCCTTTGCGTCATTGCAGCTAATTTGTAACACACATATGGTATCAGCATGTTCGGTATACAGTGCATCAAGTTCATTAATGCCAAATGGCTTTTTCCATGACAAACCTTCTTTCTTTGTCCAGCCGTTTTCCCATGTCCAAGCCCAGCCATCCTTTTGGGACTGCGTAATAAAACCAGTGTCTTCAATAAACTGTGCAAATTCGCTCACTGTAACATAGCGCTTTGCTATGACAAACTGTTGCAACTGTACAGTATGCTGTGGATACGAATGATACAGGTATTCATGCTTGATGTTAGGTGGTAAATGCGGAATAAGAGATGCTATAGCTTTTTGCGTGATGCCAATACAATAAATGTCCTCTATTATTTTATAAAAATTATTCTTTACGTTCATTACCATACATCATTTTACAAATTATCGGGATTATCCTTATCCTCATTCCATTGTAATGGATTGTTTAAAATATATTGTCGAATATTTTGCAAGGATTTTCCATCACGTATTATGTGTTCATAATAATTTCTTTCCTGATTTTTATTGACCTTTCCAATTCTTCTAATTCAATTTTACCATAATTATTTAGCTGAACCTTGTCTTCAATCACCTCGCCAAAAATACATTCTCTATTCCATGTGCAAATTGTTAAGAAATAAAACCCATTATCAGAGTAATCATAATTTTTAAGACGAATTGATTTTCTGTTATATATGACTTAAACTGATATGCTATAAATTATTCTATAATCTTTTTTATCTCTTCTTCAATTGCTTTTACTGCTTCAAAAGCGGGGAGTATTTTTTTCTTTTCTCCACGGGCAAACAAAACCACCTTGCCATCACGTGCACCTGCTATTCCAACGTCAGCATGCGCAGCCTCACCAGGCCCGTTCACCTCGCAGCCCATCACTGCAATGGTTATATGTTTTTGCTTTTCAATTAGTGTTTTCTCAAAACGGGATTTTATCATAGACTCAACTTCCTGCGTTAATTGCAGTATATCAAGCTTTATATCTGTACGTCCGCAGGTTGGGCATGCTATTATTGTAAACGGCGAAAATCTGAATCCCCCTATTTCTAAAATCCTTTTTGCAACCTTCACTTCATTGACAGGATCACCTGTCATAGATACACGTATAGTATCGCCAATGCCTTCATACAGCAGTGTGCCAATGACCATGCTGCTTGCTATTATACAGTCTGTGCCATAGCCAGCTTCAGTCAATCCTATGTGAATGGGATATTGGCGCATTGATGCAAAAATACGGTTGGCTTCAATTGTCTGTAATAAATCCGACGATTTTATAGAAACAACAATATTTGTGTAATCGCAATCCTCAAGGATCTGCACATGCTCCATAGCTGAGGCAACTAGCGTTTGTGGATTTACTTCTTTATACTTTTTTTTATCAACTGAACCGGAGTTAACTCCTATACGTATGGGTATATTACGCTCACGGGCAGCCTTCACTAGCGTAATGACATTTTCCTTTGCGCCAATGTTGCCAGGATTAATTCGCAACTTATCTATGCCATAGTCAATGGCTTTCAATGCTATCTTGTAATTAAAATGAATATCTGCACACAGTGGCACAGTTACTTCTTTTTTTATCTGCTGTATGAAGCGCGCATCATCCTCCGTGCGCAGTGCAAGCCGTACTAGCTGCGCTCCTTCCTGCTGCAACCGTATAATCTGCGTAATTGTCGCCTGTACCTGGCTTACAGGAATATTTGTCATTGATTGCACCGACACCGGTGCATCACCGCCAATGGGCAGACCGCCTGCATATACGGAGATGGTTTTTCTGCGGTTATAGCTCATTGCACAGTAACTATCGCCCTAAAATAAATCCTTAAAAAATGGCAAAAACGATAAATCATTGAATATGACAAATATGCCCAGCAATACCAGTATGGCAAAACCAATCATCTGGATTTTTTCTAACAATTTTTGGCTAAATTTGCGACGTGTAATTGCTTCATATAAAAAGATGAGTATGTAGCTTCCATCAACCATGGGGATAGGAAGCAGGTTCATGACCATCAGGATTATGGAAATCTTTGCCATAAGAATAATAAATGCGGATACCCCACGATAATATGCTGTATCTCCTGCAATCTTTGCTATGCGTATTGGGCCGGATAAATTTTGACGCACATCAAGCTCGCCTGTAAACATCATGCCAATACCGCGGAAGTTGAGTGCTATAAAATCAAATGGATCAACCAGTGATTTCACAAAGGCATCAGTAACACCATACTGTACAAATTTGTTTTCTGGCGAAATGGCAGTTTCTATTCCCACAAAGCCAAAGCTTTCAAATTTCATAATCCCTTTGTAAGTTCCACCAGGTGTTTGGAGAGTAATGACGCTTTTAGAATTATTTATGATGGTCTTCATCTGTTCAAAGGACTGCACTGTTTTACCATTAATTTTTACCTTACCAGCGTTAGCTGCAGCTTGAATGAGCGAAAGCGAATCAACCATTATATTGTGTTTTTCGTTGGCAAAACGCATATCGGTAAATTCTTGTATGCTTAACACCTCTTTTTTCATTGGTGTAATTGGAATAGTAATGAGATGGCCGCCTCGGCTAATGGTCATCGACAATTCCTTTTCTGGATATTTTCGTATAAACTTTGTAAATTCTTCAGGTGAATGGAACTGTGTACCATTTGCTTCAATGATTTCATCCATTTCTTTTAAGCCAGCCTTTTGTGCCGGGGAATTATCAAGTATGCCCATAACCAATACTCTATCGCCGTAGGGCATAATACCAATGGTATAGTAGCCTTTTTTTGTGTATTTTTTTGGGGCGATAGTTACTTCAAATGTGTCATTGCCCCGCACAGCTTTTACAATAATGGGCTTGCCTTTTGAGAAGGCAACCTTGCTTTGAATGTCTGTAAAGCCAACAATCTGCTGGTTGTTAATAGCAACGATGGTATCCCCTGTTCTAAGACCTGCTTCATACGCCGGCGAAACATATTCACCTTTGGTTAAATAATCCGGGATATAAATCTTATTTGTTTCAACAGGATACCCGTGAATATTCATAACAAAAAAAAGTATAATACCAAAAAACAGATTGAATAGCGGGCCCATCAATACCGTGACGACACGCTTCAATGGGGGTGCACTTAAAAATTCGTAGGGCTTGCCCTGCCGTTCTTCATTTGGGTCTTCACCATAAAATTTACAATACCCGCCAAACGGAATTAAAGTTATCTGATAGGTTGTATCCCCCCATTTTTTCTTTATAAAGCCTTTGCCATAGCCAATTGAAAATACTTCAGCCTTTATGCCCACCATTTTGCCACCTAACAGGTGCCCCAACTCATGGACAAATATACACAAACCTAATAAAATCACTGCTGCCAAAATATACGTAAGTGTTACCATTGTTTACCTCATATACATGTTAGTGCTAATTGTCGTGCCTCTGCATCAGCATTGAATATTGTTGCAAGGTCAGGATTATCAATCCTGCTATGCTTTCCTAAAACCTTTTCAACCACAGAAACTATTTTAGTAAATGAAATTTTCTTCTGTAAAAACGCATTGACAGCTACCTCATTTGCCGCATTGAGTACTGCCGGCATAGTGCCTCCCTGTTTTCCAGCTTCATAACACAGTGCAAGTGCCGGGTAGCGTTTTGCATCAGGTTTTGCAAAATGTAACGAACCAATTGTAGTCAAATCCACACTGCCAAAGTCATTACTGCATACCTCTGGATAGGCAAGTGCACGCTGAATGGGATACACCATATCGGTAATACTCATATGTGCAAGCAATGTGCCATCAATCCATTCCACCATACCATGAATGATGCTTTCAGGATGAATCATGACCTCAATTGAGTCATACGGCACTGAAAAAAGATAATGTGCTTCTATGACCTCAAGCCCCTTATTCATCAATGTTGCGGAATCTATAGTTATCTTTTTACCCATATCCCATGTTGGGTGCATCAGGGCTTCTTCAACTGTTACTGCGTCAAGTGCTTCAACGGGCTTGTGTCGCACACTTCCACCACTGGCGGTAAGTATTAATCGCTTTATTGATTCAGTTTTTTTACCATCCAGCAGTGTAAATATAGCACAATGCTCACTGTCCACAGGCAAAAGTTCAACATTATACTGCTGTAAAAGCCTTAAAAAAATATCACCTGCCATGACCAGCGTTTCTTTATTGGCAATAGCAATGCGTTTAATATATGGTAACGATTCAAGTGTTGGTTTCAACGCTGCAGCTCCAACAACGCCAACAACCAGAATATCAGCTGTAGTGGTAGCTAACTTGCTTAAACCTTCAATCCCTTCATAAAAAACTATCGAACCAAATTCTTTCTTTAATTTTTTATATTCTTCAGTGGCACATGTTTCATCATCGCTTACGGCAACGAATGGCGGATGAAATTCCAGAATCTGCTCTTTTAACAGGGTAATATTTTTATGGCACGATAGCCCCTTTACAGTAAATTTGTTGCCAAACTGGCGGATCACTTTAAGGGTGGAAAGGCCTATTGAACCGGTGGAGCCAAATATTATTACGCTTGAGTGCATATATAAAATGGTACCTTTATGCAATTCCTCTTATTATCAAATAGTAGTAGAACAATGGCATTGCAAATATCGTTGAATCAAATACATCCCACATTCCGCCATGCCCTGGAATGATAGAACCTGAATCTTTTATTGCACCATCACGTTTCATTGCCGATTCAAATAAATCGCCAATATTACCTATAATACTAAATATAATGCCAATAATGGCTGATTCGACAATACTGAAAAAATACCTTCCATAAAAGACTTCAATAAACTGGCTGTACAGAATTGCAAACACAATGCCAAAAAGAAGCCCACTGAAATACCCTTCCCATGACTTATTTGGTGATGCTTTAAAATTGGCTTTATGCTTGCCAAAATATACTCCACCAAAGTATGCACCAGTATCATTAATCATAACAATCAGGTGAACAAAAATAATGAATATGACGCCATCACGCAATGATTTCAAAAGCATTATATGTGCATACGGGATGACAATTATAAACCAGCCAAGTATTGTTGCACCTAATGAATATATGCCGCCTTTTAATGGACGCTTTAAAATATGAATTGTTGCAAGTATACTAACAGCTATCATCACAGCAGCCAAAAGATAGCGCACATCAAAATTTAAAGTTATGCCACCAATACCGGTTATATTGCCATACGCATAGGAATACATAATAATATTAATAATCAAGGCTGAAATCATACCTGTTTTTACAAATGGCCTATAACCGCTCTGCCCTTCAGCTATCTGATAAAATTCCCACAGACAAACACCGCCAACAATTATGCTTATTAACAGTATGGGCAACGAATACAATGAATCCGTAACAATTAAAAAAACATATACCGGCAATGCCACAACTGCTGTCATAATTCGTATCAATGTATTTCGGGTGCGTTCTTTCATAAGCCACCAAACCTCCTTTCCCTGTGTTGGTATTCATATATTGCCTGGTAGAGATGTTTCTCATTAAAATCCGGCCACAACACCTTCATAAAAACTAACTCCGCATACGCAATTTGCCATAACAAAAAATTGCTTATACGGTATTCACCACTGGTTCGTATTAAAAGGTCAACATCAGGCAACCCTTTTGTATACAAATAGCTTTCAAATATTTCAGGGGTAAGCGATAGTTCATTAGAAGGCTTCTTTTGTATCCAATCATTCACCGCATGAATAATCTCATGCCTTCCGCCATAATTAAGACAAAGGTTTAGAATAATTGTGGAATTGTTTTTAGATTTTTCAACAGCCTCAGTTATAATACGCTGAACATTTACGGGCAGTTCATTAAGGCTGCCTGAATGCCTAAGCTGAACACCTTTTTCTATAATAATATTTAATTTTTTTTCAAAGAAAGATTCTAGCAAATTCCACAAACCATTTATCTCTTCTTTTGGGCGTGACCAGTTTTCGGTTGAAAACGCATAGAGTGACACAACGTTGATACCAAGCTCTATTGCGGTATCCATGCAGCGCTCAATTGTTTCAGCACCACGCCTGTGTCCTTCAATACGCGGCAAACCTCGCCTTTTTGCCCACCTGCCGTTGCCATCCATGATAATGGCAACGTGCTTTGGAATATTTGTATAATCAATCTTTCGTTTATAATGTATGAGCATAGTAATAAGTATAATAAAGAGCTTGAAAAGTTACAAGCTCATTATCTCTTTTTCTTTGCTGTCAGTCATAGTCTGCACTTCAGCTACAAATTTATCAGTTATTTTTTGGATTTCATCCAGTGCATTTTTTGCATCATCCTCAGAAATTTCTTTTGATTTTTCTAAGTCTTTAACCATATCATTGCCATCGCGGCGTATATTGCGTATGGCAACCTTGCATTCTTCTGCCTTTTGTTTTATCATCTTTACATATTCTTTGCGCCGTTCTTCGGTAAGTTCGGGTATCTGAATACGGATGATATTTCCATCATTATTTGGGGTTAATGAAAGGTTGGATTTTAATATGGCTTTTTCAATTGCGCTTAAGTTTGTTCGATCCCATGGCTGTATCACCACAAGCCGTGGCTCAGGGCAGGAAATTGTTGCAACCTGATTGAGTGGCATTTCTGTACCATACGCATCCACTTTCACATTATCAAAGATTGCTGGATTTGCCCTGCCAGTGCGAATAGTTGCAAAATCCTTTGCCAATGTCTGTACACTTTTCTGCATACGATTTTTCACATCATCAAGAATATCTTTTATCATATATTCCCCCAAATATATTATGAAATTCTGGTGCCTACATCGTCACCTTTTAAAATTTTTACCAGTGACCCTTCATCAAACAAATTAAAAACAACAAGTGGGAGTTTGTTTTCCATGCACAACGAAACAGCAGTATAGTCCATGACACCTAACTGCTGCTGCAAAACATCCATATATGATGCAGCATTTATTTTATGCGCTTCCGGAAATTTAACAGGATCTTTATCGTACACGCCATCAACTTTGGTGGCTTTAAGGAAGAGATCAGCACCAATTTCAATGGCCCTGAGTGCTGCTGCGGTATCAGTTGTAAAGAAAGGATTGCCTGTACCAGCTGCAAAAATGATAATCCTTCTTTTTTCTAAATGGCGTAGCGCCCTTCGGCGTATATAAGGCTCAGCAACCTGGCGCATTTCAATTGCTGTCATAACACGGGTTGGTATCCCCATATTTTCCAAAACACTTTGAACTGCTAAGGCATTAATAATTGTCCCTAACATTCCCATGTAATCGCCGGTTGCACGTTCAATGCCAATGGATGTACCCATTGACCCTCTGAAGATATTGCCACCACCAATGACCAGTGCAACATCCACTCCTAATTCATAGGCGCTTTTCACTTCACGGGCAATGTGGGAAACAATCTCTGGATTGATTCCCACTTTTTGTTGCCCGGCAAGTGCTTCGCCACTGAGTTTAAGCAATATTCGCTTATATTTAGTCTGTGACTCTGATTCCATCACGGTAACCTGATTAACAGTAACTATCGCTGCCCAATCTGAAACCGTACAAAACGGCCAACGGTGATGTTTTCACCATACGTGGCTATCTTGTTCTTAATAAGGTCTTTGATAATTACCTTATTGTCTTTAATAAATTCCTGCTCAAGCAGGCATACTTCAGAATAAAACTTGGTAAGTTTTCCTTCAACTATTTTTTCAATGACATTTGCAGGCTTGCCACTTTCTTTTAACTGTTCACGATAAATCTCTTTTTCACGCTCCAGCACTTCTGCAGGGACATCCTCCGGGGCAACATACAGCGGATTTGATGCTGCCACCTGCATACACAAATCTTTTGCTAAATCCTGAAAATCCTGATTGCGTGCAACAAAGTCGGTTTCGCAATTAAGTTCAAGCAAAACGCCAAGCTTGCTGTTATTATGGATATAGGAAGCAATGACGCCTTCCTTTGCAACACGGCCTTCACGCTTGTTTGCAGCAGCCAGCCCTTTCTTTCGCAGATAATCAACTGCCTTTTCCATGTCGCCACCGCATTCAATTAATGCCTTTTTGCAATCAAGCATTCCTGCCTGAGTTTTTTCACGTAATTCCTTTATCATTTCACTTGTGATTTCTGCCACTGTACAACTCCTTTATTTACATAAAAAATTAATTAATAAACAAAAAGCTTAACGCCTGTCATCTTCATATTCATCAAATTCATCAGCGTATTCTTCAGCATAATCCTTTTCAGGTTTAACTTCAGCTGTTTCTTCTTCAACAAAGTCAATGGTTGCTGTGGCTGTTTCTCCACTTACCTGACCTGCTGACTGACCTTCGATAATGGCATTTGCCATAACCTCTAAAAAGAGGGCTATAGCCCGTATAGCATCATCATTGCCCGGAATAGGATAATCTATTTCATCCGGATTGCAATTGGTATCAACCACCGCAAAAATAGGGATATTCAATTTGTGCGCTTCCTGAACAGCTATTGCCTCACGCTTTGGATCAATGATAAACAATGCATCGGGCAGCCTGTCCATATCTTTGATACCTTCAAGGACCTTTCGCTTTCGTTCCAGCTCACGGGTAAGCTCTAAAATTTCCTTCTTGGTTTCAGCTTCCCATTTTCCGCTGGCTTCCATCTTTTCAAGTTCTTTATATCGCTGAATAGAACGTGAAACTGTTTTATAATTTGTAAGCAATCCACCCAACCAGCGCTCTGATACATAGAACTGGCCACATTTCTGCGCATATTCTTTGACTGCACCCTGCGCTTGCTTCTTGGTACCAACAAAAAGCACCCTGCCACCTTTTGCAGCAATTTCCTTCATTGCGGCATAGGCAATTTTAAGCCGCTGCATGGTCTTTTGTAAATCGATAATATGGATACCATTACGCGCAGTAAAAATAAACTGTGCCATACGGGGGTTCCATCGGCGTGTCTGATGCCCAAAGTGCACCCCGGATTCCAACAAAGCTTTCATTGATATTACTGACAATGAAATACCTCCTAATAATATGATATTCAATGCTTACAAAGCATCATATATACCCATCAAATAAACACTTATAGTGTTCATTTGAATTATGTACGGTCTGGGCGATAGTTCATAATAAAAAAATTTTGGCATGTGGCAACCGGTTACTACAAACCGGTTTACATATATACATCCCGTTTTACCGGAATGCGTGATAGTTGCAAGTGCAACCTGTAATACCTAAATCCATTTGAATAACAGCACCCCTGCAATCATTCCAACAATTGCAGAAATATTAAAACGAAAATAAAAACTTAGTAAATCCAAGTCAAATCCAATTGGTTTAGTTAGTGGGGCATTAATGACTGCCAGCGAAGGTGCCAGCTTAACCAGAAAAGAACCAATTGCTATTCCCAATATACCACCAAGAATTACAAATCCAATAAAATATCCAATGTGATCGCGTGAAAATGTCATACTTAAAATTAAGAATTAAATTTAGTTAACAACACTGTGTAGCACTACAAGCAAATACTCTATTATTGTCAAGTAAAATAGATGCAAATTAGAAAAACTTACTGCACAGTAGCAGAGTGTTTAGTATAAAAAACTTGTCCCACCCGCTGTATATGGTCAATTACATCTTTATCATTTATATGCTTATACAGTGAAATATCAAATGAATACGGTAACATTAAATCATCTATTTCATCAATTATTTTGAATAACACCTGTAACGTTAAATCATCACCACCAATAAGTGTAATATCAATATCCGAACCATTTTTGTAATTTCCCATTGCTCGTGATCCATACAGTATAACCTTTTCCACCTGCGGAAATTTTTCAAATACGGAACATATTTTTGCAATAGTTTCTTCTTTTAAGCCAAATCTCATTATTCCTCTGCTATAAAAGGTTTCATTGTTTCAACCAAATTTTTAAATTCGTAACAGTACATCGTTTTAATTTCATTTACAATATCCCGGGCAATACTACTATTATATGTATGTGATGTTAAATTACGGCTTTTGATCATACTCATCCATATTTCACCATTTTTAATAAGCCCATATTTAAAGGCTTGCCTTGTAGTATCTTTTGAACCATAAAGATTGTATATTCCATGCTTATGTTCAAGAAAATCTTTTAAAACATTCCATGCTAACTCATGTGTATATTCAAAAGCCTGAATTAAACCCTGCTCTTCTAATTCGCTGAGATCACGTTGTTTTGAAAGCTCTATTGCTTTTTCAAGCTGTTCAAAAGCCTGGAGAAAATGATTATATCGTTGAACCCACCTAATATCTTTCACATATATACTCCGCTTAATCTTTTATTTTTTTGCTAATTTGTTCTAATTGAGTTTTGTTTAATTTTGTCACTTCCATTATGGTTCGCTTATCAATACCTTTTTGTAACATGGCCAATGCAATCTTTTGTTTTTCAGCTGTTATTCCTTTTTGCATTCCTTTTTGCATTCCTTTTTGTATCCCTACCTGTACACCCTGGCTAAACCCTTCTTTCCGTAAGTCCTTTTTTATCTTTTCCAATGTCCGTGATAACATCGTCCCTGCCTCCTGTGGTTTTTCTATTGTCTTAAGTATTACACTTGTTTCTTCTACCATTCCATGTGATTGCAAATATTGTACTAACCAATACAACAATGTCCTCAGCAACAATGGCTCATTGTCATAAATATGCAATAATTCCCGTATCCTGTCAACCGTTTTAAAAAATTCTTCTGCATCCCCAGTCTCAAGCAAAAATACCGTACTTATCACATTCATCATATTGTAAAGCGTTGTTTTGTCAATGGCATTCTCTATTATGGGATAATACTGAAATTGCGGTATATAAGGCTTACATTGTTTAAGCACAGGCGGTACTTCTATTAACTCCTGTAACGACAATGGCGCTGTCCACTTCTTGTCACCATTATAAATCAGTATGGGAAATACTACCGGCAAACTTTTACTCTTGTGCTTATAGATTAACTCTCGGTATAATTCCATAATATATTGTAGCATCCTGAATGCTATGAATCTATCCACGGTTGACTGAAATTCTATAAGCAGGTATAAATACAATTCACTTTCCTTAAAATACAGCTTATAAATGATATCAGCTTCATATTCCTTGTACTGGTCAGTAACATAGCTTTTGTCTATGGTTTCAGCTTTTGTAAAATCTACATACTGTACCCAATCCATACTGACAAATGACTGTAATAATTCCTTTACTATCAGCGGATTTGAAAATAAATACTTATAGCCCTTATCATGAATGGTACTCATAGATAACCTCTTTTTTTGTATGGTTATCTATAAATACGCTTGAGAATAAAAAAATTTAAAAATTTTTGTAAAATTTTTGCGATAATAGTGGAAAAAATTAATGCTCTGAAACTTTTTTAAAACTTGACTTCTATGCGATATTATTGTTCACACTGTAAATGCAAAGGTTAATTTACCAAATAGGTGCTATTATAAGCTTTAGTTTTAATTAACAGTAACTATCGCCAAAATAATAAAAAATTATGTTAGAAAAATTACTTACATACAATCCCGTTTTACTGGCACTTATTGCTACTATTTTTACCTGGGCTGTTACCGCATTGGGTGCAGCTATGGTTTTTTTCTTCACTTCAATAAATAAGAAAATCTTAAACTCAATGTTGGGGTTTGCCGCTGGCGTTATGATAGCCGCAAGCTTCTGGTCGCTTCTTAATCCGGCAATTGAAATGGCTGCAAAGCTTGGTATTTTGCCATGGATTCCAGCAGTGTGTGGATTTTTATGTGGCGCTGCTTTTTTGCTTTTAATTGACAGGATATTGCCTCATTTACACATGGGGCTTGCCATGGATAAAGCTGAAGGCATAAAGACCTCTTGGCAACGCAGTGTGCTGCTTGTACTGGCAATTACCATGCACAACATCCCTGAAGGTCTTGCCGTGGGTATTGCTTTTGGCTCTTTAGCAAATACTCCTGATACGGGTACATTGGCAGGGGCTGTTGCTTTGGCTATTGGTATTGGTTTGCAAAACTTCCCCGAAGGTGCTGCTGTTTCAATACCATTGCGGCGCGAAGGTTTTAAGCGCTTTAAGGCTTTTCAATGCGGGCAGCTATCCGGCATTGTTGAACCTATTGCCGGTGTGTTTGGTGCATATTTAGTTTCAGTTATTACTCCAATTCTTCCGTATGCATTATCATTTGCGGCAGGCGCCATGATCTTTGTGGTAGTAGAAGAGTTAATCCCGGAATCCCAAGCTGGCAACGAAACTGACCTTTCCACTATAGGCGCTATCATTGGGTTTGCAACAATGATGCTACTGGATGTGGCGTTGGGGTAGGAGAAATTCCTTATAAACATTAGACACACTGGCCAAGCAGGGCATCTTGATATCTACAATAGTAGAAATTCCTTATAAACATTAGACTGTTTGAACTTATCAAGGAAATGCAAAGATCTACAATAGTAGAAATTCCTTATAAACATTAGACAATGGATATTACGAAAAAAGATGGTACAGGCATCTACAATAGTAGAAATTCCTTATAAACATTAGACATATCTGAGTGATAGTGGATATATATGATCTACAATAGTAGAAATTCCTTATAAACATTAGACGCAAATGGGTTGCAACCAACCCAAAGGTATCTACAATAGTAGAAATTCCTTATAAACATTAGACTTATTATCGTATGGTTTTACTGTTTGATCTACAATAGTAGAAATTCCTTATAAACATTAGACACACTTTCAGACCCCTATAATCCAAATGAATCTACAATAGTAGAAATTCCTTATAAACATTAGACCTATGTTGATAGAGCTGAGAAGTATTTAAATCTACAATAGTAGAAATTCCTTATAAACATTAGACACTCTAATGGAGGCGGAAGTGGATTCAAATCTACAATAGTAGAAATTCCTTATAAACATTAGACCAATAGTTTTGCCTTCAACAGGATCTGATCTACAATAGTAGAAATTCCTTATAAACATTAGACAGGTATTGTGTCGGTTTGTCAAGTTTTTCTGATTTTCAGCACCATTTTTTCCCTGAAAATTATGCTTTTTTGGGGCTTTTTATAAAAATTTTGCTCATTTGTTACTATAATATTTCTGTTCATAATCCATTTTAGAACATAAAATGACATTAAGACTAAGGTTTGCAAATAGTATTATACAATAAGTATATCGGATTCTTGATTTTTAGCATATCCATAGCGTGTAATGGTACACTTTTCGCAAAGATGAAATATTAAGATACTATCGCTTTGCGTAAATTTTTTTTCAAAATCCTGTTTTATATGCGTTTCTATATTTTTCAGTATGCGCTCACTATTTTTAATCTCAAAAACCGAATACTGTATCCTTTGGCCATATTTTTCTAAAAACTTTGAAAATCGTGTACGTAGTTTTGTGTTACTTATGTCATACGAAATCAAAAGCATGCTACTCGTCCTTTATTAAAAATTTAGGGTATTGCGATATTGGTTTTTGGCGCATAAATGACCTATAATAACTTTGTACATATAAAAACATCTGCTTTTTATAATTCATTATTTCATGCAGTATCCATCCAGTGTATATTTTACTCTTTTCCCGTTTTAAAAAATATTGTCCTTTAATTATATCAAAATCTTCATCCTTAATTTGTCCCATATTATATGCATTCTTTACTTTTCGGTCTATGATACACCTAAACGGTTCCACTAAATCACATACTAATGATTTTCGCTGATAAAAATTTTGGTGATATACCCCTTTATAAAGATCAAATCCATATAAATTTAGCATTGCATCCATAATATTAAACAAATATGTATATCCTATATCCAATATTGTATTTGTTTTATCAATTTTTGTCCGTGGCTTGCGCCCATTCCATTGTACATCGGAAAACCAGGCTGAAAAATACATCTTTGTTGTAATCCCTTCAACTCCTAATAATTCTTTTAAACTTTCAGTTTGTATGTTTTTCATATAATCATTTATACTTGTTATTGCCTTTTGTTGCTCTTCTGTTTTACTACGTATAGTTTTAAGTAATTGAATTTGGTTTTGTATTTTATTTTTTACAATATGCAGTGCAATATCCAGCTTATCATAACTATATTGTTTTTCACGCAAAAGAAAATTTCCTTCAGCAGCATTATTCCATACTCCAACAAGCCTAAAACTGTATGAAAAAAGAAATATAGAAAACCCAAATTTTTTGCTTCTTTGTAAAATTCCTGAAGTTATAGATGTATTGCCAATTATCCACAATGAAAAAATGCGGTAGCAGGAATGTTGCAAAATCACATTCCCTTCTTTGTCCTTGATTAAAACATTATCGTTTTTAAACGATACTGTTTGACCTTCTGTAGTATTACATACTATTATACTTTTTTCCAAAAAATCAGGTAAACTCATCATATACTATAATCACATAACTGAGAATAGATACATGTTTTACACTTGTTTTCATTAGGACTGAAATTTTTGTTACTTAAACTAAATGAATTGATATCCTGAATTAGTTTTTCAAATTTTTGGAACATAAGTATATCATTTTCAGGCAGGTTTACTGGATGCATTATATTATGCGTTTTATCATATAACGCAATGTGTTCTACTTCATATCCCATTTCACGCAATGCAAATGTTTGTGCATAAAGCTGGAAAATGTAGCCGTCATATATTTTTACAATTCGGTTTTTCCGTTCAACCAGCTTTTTAGCTGATATATCATAAATATCAATTTTCCCAACGATATTATATTTTTCACAATAAACATCTATTCCCATTAAAACATCTTTTCGTGTTGAGTAAAAACGCTTTTCAATAGAAGAGTGGACAGCTTTGCCTTCTATTTGTATATGGCAATGGTACAACTCCTGTTCCACATTCCCATAAACCTGATGGAAATAAATGGAACGTGGACAAAATATAAAATCATTTAAAAATGATATGGGTATATAGTTTTCCACATATATATTATCGGCTCATCATGAACATAAACCATTCTAAATTTGATATGTATAAATCTTTTGCTTTTCCCTGCTGTTTTTTAATTTTTTCAATAAGCAATAATCCCTTCAAAGCAATATTGTATGCTCCATTGGCGTCTGCATTAATTGGTAATGACTGGTCACCATCCAGTGAACAGAAGAATTTTCCTTGTTTATTTTTTACAGGTGAAAGTATATAATCTTTTTCATCGTCGTCATGCTTACCGTTATTATATCGCATTGCTAAAATCAACTTTAACTGCTCTGCAATTGATTTTAATAATTTAGCATTATTAGATTCTATAATGATGGGTTTTATATCTTTGCCGTCACTGTAATTTATATTAGCCTCGCTAAATATGTCTCTCAGGTTTTTAGTAACATCAACGGGTTGTGACTCATAATAGCCCGCTTTATTTCTAACAATTTTATAGCGTTCATGATGGGTGGAACATACTACCCATACAGTATCTTTTATTGCATTATAATATGTAAGGCTCTCTTTCGTTTTCCTGTCATTGTCTTTATTTTTAGGCTCGGGCACAAACTTGCCATACTTGCAATGAAACTCAAAATAATCTTCTTTTGTATTGTATATAATTTTTTCAAACTTACTAAAAAACTCTTTCCCCTTTTCTAAATTTGGCACATCAACCCGTATAAAGTTATAAAAACCAGTTGTAGGGTCAATCTTACTTGTGTATGCAGAAGGTACATAAAATATAAAACCACTTTGCTTACCTAATTTTTTAAACGAATCAAATTTGCTTGTTAACTGATAGGCATTTAAGCTTCCACCCGGTTCAAGAGGTTCCTTATTCTTAAAAACCAGGTAATTTAGTTTATCAATCATCATTTTTTCAAATTTTTGATACACCTGTTTTTCAACCTTAAACCTGCCCCGTTTAAAACCAATATTCAAATCTTCCATTATAAGAATGGCCTTTTCTTCTGCCATCATTTTGGCAATGATATGAATAACTTGGGACATATAGCCTTCTTTAAGCTCTTTTATGTTTTCAATAACATCCCAGTTTTTTCTTGCTTCATCCCGTTTTTTTTCTTTTTCATCCAATTTTACTCTATAATCTATTTCTTTATCATAATTTTCATTTTTTATTGTATTAAGCGACAGTTGTTTTTTTATATTGCCTTCTTTATCAATAAGCGA
>Ga0308419_1000535_pt1 | contig 27435 bp, 31 predicted proteins | sample HotsprSampleMS50_FD_203674 | JGI IMG/M metagenome (GOLD analysis project Ga0308419, IMG submission 203674) | Hot spring phototrophic mat microbial communities from Mushroom Spring, Yellowstone National Park, Wyoming, United States - 20090730_MS50 ... | reverse complement strand
GTTCCATTTCAGATAAAATAACCCACCAGAGATACTTTTCAGGAAAAAGCCAAAAGTAGTGCCTATCTATTTGCTAAAAGTTTTGTATATCAATGTGTTATGGAAATAAATGGTCAAAGTCGGGAGTTTGGAGAGGCAAAAGTAAAGGTCAAAGATGTTCTCTCCACCGATGGCACCAAGATAATCCTTGAAGACGGTTCATGGTTTATGATTAGGCCCTCAGGCACAGAGCCAAAGGTGAGGTTCTATATTGAGGCACGGACAGAGGAGGGTAAGAAGGCACTATTTAGCCTTGCAGAAAGGGTAACCAGAGAGGCAATACAAGGGGGTATTTGACCTCCCGACTTTGACCATTTATTTCCATAACCCATTGATATAGTAGACTTTTAGCAAATAGATAGGCACTACTTTTGGCTTTTCCCTGAAAAATTTCTCTGGTGGGTTATTTTATCTGAAATGGAACTGATGAATGCCTTAGGCCCATTGCATCATAGATAATCTTTGCATCCTGTTTTATTACCGATGGGATGCCATATAAATTCTTGCTCCCTATATCTTCAAGTATGCTTAACTGAACTGAATTTAATGCCTGTCTTATCCTCTCTGTTGACATCGCTCCCTTCTCTATCGCTATCCGGTATCCTAAACGCCTCGCAGGGGGCATGCCTTAGTAGTGATGCTTGCATACAGGATAATAAAGGAGTTGGCAGATCGTTGGGAGGGTTTAAATATAACAGTAGGTGAGGGGATAAAAGAACTGGCGACACTGTGTGCAAATGAGGTATCAGTAGAAGAAGGGGTATATGTAAATGAGATACCTGTACCGAGGGAGTCAGTCAAGAGATTACTTGATGCGGCCAAGGTTAGGTTACCGAAGATATTGCCTTATAGAGGTATAAAAGTAACCACTAAAAAGAAGCTCACAACTCGCAGGAAAAATCAATAGCTTCAAGAAGTTAACGCAACAAAACCGTCTTTTTTATAAGGGAACATCCGCTACAAAATTAACTTTAGAGAATTTTTGGTAGGTTAAAGGGCTAATTCTTTTTCGCTGGTTATATTGGCAAGGGGTTTCATTTTAAGTCTTCTCATGATTATATTTGCTAAGGCTTCAGGTTTGTTCTTAAGATAGACTGTTTCATCTTTTATCCTGAACTTCGTAACAGTTAGAGAGTTTAAGGCCTCTCTTATTTTGTTTATTGAAAACCCTTCTTCTTTTAAGAGTATCTCCAATGTCCTAATCATCAGAAACGATAAGAAGCACAATACAAAATGCCCTCTAATCCTTTTTTCTGTCCAATGAAAAATAGGTCGCACCTCAAGGGTTGTCTTCATTATCCTGAATGATTCCTCTATCTTCCATAGGTTATGATATACCTCTATTACCTCAGAGGGCTGGAGGTCCTTCTCCGATGTCTGTATTGCATAAATACCCATCATAGGCTGCATCCATATCTATCAACTCCCTGTCTATCTCCCACTTTATTTCTGACATCTCACCTCTTTGTCCTGTCAGATATCTCTTGCCGCCTTTCTTGTTTAATGCCTTTAATTGCCTATTCTTATCAATCTGGCCGGTGAATATTATTTATCAAGGCCATCTGTTCTTATTTATCAAGGCCAGTGATTCTTATTTTATTAAGGCCGCCTCCTTTTCATATTTTACCATCTCTGGTATCTTTACCTGTTGTTTCTTTCTCAAGCTCCCTCCTTTTAATTCTATCCTGTAGGCATTATGGATAAGACGGTCAAGGATAGCATCTGCAATCGTTGGCTCAGCCATCCTTTCGTGCCATTTCCCTACTGGTATCTGGCTTGCCATTATTATACCACCCCTTTCAGCCCTCTCATCTATTATCTCAAAAGCTCACTCACCTCCTTTATTCCAACATCTTCTATTAGAAAGTCATCTATTATCAGGACAGGCGGTGGTAGCGGGGGCGGTCATGCCCTTCTTTATTGCACTCATTGCCAGTGCCCCTGCAAGGTAGGTCTTCCCTACCCCTGTCGCTCTGTTATGTGATAATTAGACCCTTCCTCTGTTAAGTCCTTTATATCTTCCTACCTATTAATGCCAGCCACCTTTGCCCTCTGTAGATAATCACTCACTGTCTGCCTGCCTACCTTTAGAGACCTCGCTATTACCCTCCCTGATAGCCCCTCCTTCATTGCTAACCTTATTATCTGTCTGGTCTTACGCATGTGTAACCTCCTTCTTGCCATATTCTTGCCTCCTTGTTTCATAATAATCAGTGACCTTGTTTGATAATATTGGCTGGCCAGATTAGATAATTCTGAGTGGCCGCTTTAGTTAATATTCAGTGGCCACATTGGATAAGAGCAGGCCCTCAAAAACCATTCTATCCCTTTCCTGCAAACTTTGAGGCATGAAGGGGAGTGAGTATGCCCTCAAGGGTGGGATGACCCTCGTCAATACCTGCTGGTTCTCTGATGTATCGGTTCTCTGCCTCCTTAAGGGTCTCGTTTATCTTATTGCCATAGACATGGATTGTGGCACAGCTCGCCACAGGTATCCTTAGACGCCTTGCTCATTCAAGGACATTGAAGGTGCCAATGATATTGGTAGTTATATCAAGCTCAGGGGCTTCCCAGCTAATGGTCATGGCAGGCTGGGCAGCGGTGTGTATGATATAATCGCAACCATTGGCATAATCCATAAGCTGCTTAAGGTCTCTTACATCAGCCAATACCATCTCTACACTAATTGACTTGAGATAGTCCCAATTATATAGCCTTGCAGATTCTGCCGCAAAGCCTGTCCTAATTAATTCGTGCTTGGTCATATTGTCATAGGATATGACCCCCCAACCCTTGTGTATGTAATACTCACACACATGGTAACCAAAAAACCACATCCACCTGTCACAAGCACCTTCATATTCATATCTCCTTTTTATCTATCAACAACAGCACCTCTCTTTGCTAAGACCCCTATGACTCAAGATAGGCCTCCTTTATGTAAAGGTCTCGGTAGTAGGCCATGTCGTTGTACCTTATCACCTTGTCAACTACATAGTCTGCCCAAAGGTCTTTGTCCTTTGTGAACAAAAGATCACCCTCTATAATCTCTGCAATCAGTGTTAAATCTTTATCATTCATGACCACCACATCCACAGGGTATTGATAATCAATCGCCTCTTGAATCGCATTAGCAAGGGCTATCTCCCTTGCCATTATTGAGCCTCCTTTTGTATCACTTATAAAAACTGCAATATCAATGTCCCTAAAGTATCCCATTTCTTGGTCTATAAAAGAACCAAACAGGTAGGCAAAGACCACATCATCATAACCCTTCAGATGGGCGATTATCTTTTCCGTGACCTCAAGCCTTTCAGTTTCGCTTACCCTGTAAATATTCTCACCCATGTCTCTCATTGGAATTATATTTTTTTAATACAGACCTTTCTCCTTATGATCCTCTGTAGTAGATAGAAGAAGGAGAAAAATACGGCATTGCTGCCGAGCCAAAAACAGAAAAGGGCCGTGACGATGAATATCCAGTGTAAATCCACTTCACCGTAGATAATGTAACTCTTAATGCCGGGTGCTATGAGATAAAGGCCAATGCATAATGCAATAAGCCCAATAAAAAAGAGCAGAAACATTAAAAGACGACTCCTAAGTAGTCCCCTTTGTGAGGCTTGAGCAGGCTTGTCGCAGTCCCTTGTCTTTATCAATTCAACAGTATTGCCTGCCAGAACGCCGAGCATAATGCAACTTATCCCAATTGGCACCAAGGTAATGACCGTTACAATCCTGTAAAACTGCCCCTCTTCAATCCTGAAGTTTGATAGGTAATAAGTGACAACAGGCATTGCTAATACAAAGGCAATGAGACAAAATACAAGGCCAACTACATAAAAGAACCTCGCAGGGAGAAACGCAAAGGCAGTCTCTACAATTGCCTTTAAGAAGCGGAAGCCAACTTTAAGCACACTGAGCTTTGACTCTCCCTCACGCTCGTGATAGGGCATTGGTAGTTCAACAATATTAATTTCCCTATTACACAAGGCATAGGAACTCATGGCTGGGGTAAAGTGCAATCCATCAGGGAGGGCATAGACCCAATCAAGCATATCCCTTGTAATTACCCTCATACCGCTTGCAGAGTCACGGACAATTCTGCCTGAAAGCATGGTAAGCAACAGGGCATAAAGTGTATTGCCAAGACGCCTTACAAAGGGCATCTTTGACTGACTGTGTAGCCTACTGCCGAGGGCTATATGGGCATTTTTATTTTTGCATAGATTAACAAGCTCGGCAAAAAAGTTTGGATCACAGGTGCCGTCGGCATCCATAAAGCCTAAATACCAACCCCTTGCCTGCTGAAAACCTGTCTTAATCGCAGCACCATAACCCCTGTTCTTTTCATATGCAATGAGTGTTACCCCCTCAAAGCCCTTCACTATCTGGGCAGTCCTATCCCATGAGCCATCGCTTACTACAATGATTTCTACATCACTGAGATTTGCCTCAGCCTTTATATGATCAATTGCATCAAGGGTCCTTCTGAGGGTGCCTGCAATGGCCTCTTCTTCATTATAGGCAGGGATTTATGATTGATAGGGTGTTATCTTGCATTTGGAGGTACTTTTGAGGGTGGTTTTGTTAACCCAAACAACGCAATTGACTCAAAAACTGTGAGTTTAAAGGACTAATACAGCAAACTCATCGGCTGCCTTCTGTGCACGGTCAGTTATCTCCTTACCAACCACTACACCAATAGCCTCCTGCCTAAAGGCTTTCGCTGTAATCTCCGCTCTTTTACTTGCCCACTCTACATCCTCAAGATCTACAGTCACAGAGGCCTCACCTACAAGGATTACCTCCTTGCCGCTGTCTTTCATCTTACCTCTGACTACCACATCGGCATTAAGGGCATAGTCTCTATCATCATCACTTATAAGTCCTGCATCTACTGCATCATCGAGGGCATCTACAAAATCTTGTGTCGTTATCACCCTTGTCCTTCTAAGCAGTTTCCCAAAAAAGGCAGGCGCCCTGTCTCTGACCTTATTCTCAAAACTCTCGCCTTTGAGTGTGTTTACATCCACCTTTAACCCCCTTACATCTTGCTTTAGTATGGCCACATCCTGCTTTAGAACTGCCACATCCTCTTTTAGAACCGCTACATCCTGCTTTAGAACTTCTACATCCTCTTTAAGTACTTTTACATCTGCCTTTAAAACCTCTACATCCTTTTCAATCTTGTCAGTCTTCTCCTTAAGGGGTCTGAATTCATCCCTCAAAAACCTTTCAAATCTCTCAGGAAGTGTTAATAGTTCTTCAGACAAGATAATAGCCCTCATCTGCTCAACCCATATTGGATTTCCCCTTAATGCCTCAAGGATGTCTTCAAAGGTGGTTATCTCAATGGTCTTCATAGTTATAAATTATACCACAGGCTTCCCAATCTTGTGAAACATCCTCCACCAAAAACCCTTGCAGAATATTAGGATTGTCTCTGTGCTAAATACAATGGTATCTTTTATAGATAGGGATGACCTGACCTTGACCCAAAATATCACACCTGCAGTAATCAAAACTGTGCTAAGGGTAGTCAATAAGGGGCTTATTACAGTAAACAGGGAAAACATGATGACCATTATAGGTAGCAGGATAGGGATTATCTGGATAAGCCTAAAGGGGCCGTGTAAAATAAGATTGTCTGCCGAGGACTGTCCATATCTTAAAAGCATCCTGTGCCACTTTTGTCTATTATCTGGTCTGTGGTGATAGACCACTGCATGGGGTGTAAAGAGTATCTTATAGCCCTTGTCTCGCAGTCGCCTGTCTAAATCAACATCTTCGCCTGGGAAAAGTCCATCCCTAAAACCACCAACCTCCCTTATAAGGCTTGCCCTATAAGATGAGTTGCAGGAGGCATTATGGGATACCTCCCTCAGTTCACGATGGGGCTTGACATAGTCTCCAATGATCCCCACAGCCCTTAAAAAGGCATCTACCTTCTTGGCAAATTCATTGTCCTGTGGATGGCCAAACTGCATACCTCCTACTGAAGCCACGCCCTCAGCAAAACACCCTATCAGCCTCTCAAGCCAATCTGGGACTGCCTCACAGTCTGAGTCAATAAAGGCAACAAACTCACCCGTCGCCATCTCAATGCCCCTGTTTCTTGCCCTTGAAGGACCCTTGTTTTCCTGATAGATATAGGCCACAATGCTGTATGACCTAACAATCTGATTTACAATTTGTGCAGTCCCATCAGTAGAGCCGTCGTCAACCACGATTATCTCATACTGGTCTTTGGGATAGGTCTGCCTCAGAAGCGACTCAATGCAGGCGCCTATATAGGACTCGTCATTATAGACACAGACTATGACCGAGACCTTTGCCATCTGCTCTCTATGAGGTAGCCCAAGAAATTCCTTGCACCCCTGAGTTTCCTATACAGGTCAGCCCTTGAACGGGTCTCAAATAAGAACCGCAACATATAGGAGGGCCTAAAATAAAACCTCTTTAGCGCCGAATCTACCTTTGCCTCTATCTGCCCCCTGCTAATTCCTGGATAGTCAATAACTGGCGCCTGCTCACCCTCATTGAGCCATTGGTCCCAATCCTTTGCAAGCAATAGGTCGTTTTCCTTTGCATAGTCAAAGTATCTCGTCCCAGGAAAGGGCACAGCACCGCTGAATTGGACAGTGTTTAGTGGATTTCTAAGGGCAAATTGGACGGTCTCCTCCATAGTCTCAGCAGTCTCACCAGGAAGGCCAAGGACAAAGCAGCCGTGTATCTGAAGCCCCACTTCACGAGCGACTTTAATAAAACCCTCCATCTTCTCAACTGTGATATTCTTGTGCATGGCATCAAGCATCTTTTGCGAACCTGACTCAAATCCAACCAATAGCAGCCTACAGCCTGCCTTTTTCATATGCCTCAAGAGTTCTCTATCAAGCACATCGGCCCTTGAATTGACTGACCAGGTGCACCTTATGCCTTCATTTATCAATAATTCACAGAACTCATGGGCCCTTTTCTTGTTGACTGTAAAGGTATCGTCTTCAAAGAAGAACTCGCCCTCAATGGCCTTTGGCCACTTAGATAATACCCATTTTATCTCCTCTACTATGTTCTGGGAAGAACGGAGCCTGTATCTATTTCCGTGCATGACCTGAGGCCAAAGGCAGAATATGCACTTATAGGGGCAACCCCTTCCGCCAATCAGGTCTATGTAAGGATAGAGTTTAGTGCCATCAAAATAGTCCCACAGATTAAGGTGATGCCAGGCAGGAAAAGGCAGCTCATCAAGGTTATCAATCAGTGGGCGTTGCTCGTTGTATATAACTCTGCCACCCTCTGTAAAAACAATGCCCTTGACCTCGCTGATTGGTGAATCATTCAACACGGCCTTTGCATAGTCTCTAACAGTGTAGTCATACTCACCAACGGCCACTGCATCTACATAACCCTTTGCCTTTATAATGGTCTCATCTGGCAGGCTGCTTGCGTGGGGGCCAACCATCAAGACCCTTGTCTCAGGTGCTACCTCCTTGCAAAGCCGCGCACAATCAATATCAGAGTAAATAGACGGTGTGGTAGAGTCTAAGACCACAAGGGCAGGCTGTTTGTCTCTTACCAGTTCTGATAGCTTTGGCTTATCCCAGCCCTTTGCTGGAAAGTCGTAGAGTTCTACATCAATGCCCTCTTTCTCAAGCACTGAAGTGGCGTAGGCAAGCCAATCTGGCGCCCTTAGCACACGACCCCTCGTCCTCGCTGCCCACCGTTGGGTGCGGCAGAAGTCTTTTACAAAGGGCTCATTGATGATCAGAATCTTAGAGGATTGTTGTTTATAGATCTAAAACACCTCCAAGGCTGAGAAGAAATAGCCTATCTCAAAGGCTGCGGTCTCAGGGGCATCTGAACCATGGACTATGTTACGCTCCACGCTCTCGGCAAAGTCTCGCCTAATCGTTCCAGGCTCTGCGTTTGCTGGATTTGTGGCCCCCATGATTTGTCTGTTTTTCATAATGGCGTCTTCACCCTCAAGCACCATCACCACTATAGGCCCTTCAGACATGAAGTCTGTAAGGCTATCGTAAAAGGGACGATCTTTGTGCACTATATAAAAGCCCTTTGCCTGTTCTTTGGTAAGCCATATCTTTTTCATAGCTGCAATCCTAAGACCATTGCGTTCAAAACGGCTGATAATCTCCCCGATGATGTCCTTTTTCACTCCATCAGGTTTGATTATTGACAAGGTCCTTTCAATCATCACTTCACCTCCAAGGTATCAAGTTTATCTACTAAGGCCTTTACCGCCTGAAACGACCTCTCAAGGTCGCGCCTCTCGTCTTCTGTTAGGGGCAATTCAACGACCTTCTCTATACCCCTTTGACCTAACACAACAGGAACCCCCGCATAGTAACCCTTTAGTCCATACTCGCCATTTAAATAGGCAGAGCACGGAAGTAGCCTCTTTTCGTCAAGCAAGACCGACTTGACCATCTGATAGGTTGATGCCGCTGGTGCATAGAAGGCACTGCCTGTCTTTATCAACCCTACTATCTCAGCGCCACCGTTTTTAGTCCTTTCTATCAATCTGTGTATGGTCTCGCTGTCAAGTAGGTGAGTTATAGAGACTCCCTTTACAGTTGTATATCTTGGTAAGGGCACCATCTGGTCTCCATGACCTCCCATGACAAGGGCCTCCACATCCTCAGGGGCAACGCCCAACTGCCAGGCCACAAAGGTCCTAAACCTTGCAGAGTCAAGTATGCCGCCCATCCCAATCACCCTATTAGGCTCAAGACCTGTGATCTTAAGGGTGACCTGTGCCATCACATCCATAGGATTAGTGACCACAATGTAGATTGCATCCCTTGAATGGCTGCAGGTATTCTTTGCCACATCGCTAACCACCTTTGCATTGGCAGAAAGCAGGTCGTCTCTACTCATACCAGGCTTTCTTGGAAACCCTGCAGTAATCACGACCACATCAGAGTCTGCTGTGTCTTTGAAATCATTCGTGCCTGTAACCTTTACCGACGAACCCCACAGTGGACAGGCCTCTGAGAGGTCAAGGGCCTTGCCCTGCGGAACCCCTTCAACGATGTCAAATAGGACCACATCAGCAAGACCACTGTGCACAATCAGCTGTGCAAGCGATGCACCCACATTCCCTGCACCAACAACAGATACCCTTTTTTTCATCTCCCTCTTACCTTCCTTTTTGATGAATTTTTGTCACTGATCTACGACAATGTTTCTCACTCCAAAAAAGACACACTCACAGTTGAGACTGGCCTGTCAAAAGCACTCGGAGTTTTCTAATCCTTGGCTACGGAATCTCAAAGGCCCTGTTTGCCTAACCGAAACACTGGTTACACATAAAAGTGGTTACAAAAGGTCTTTGGGCAGCCCTAATACTACTTTTACCGGGATCTCACAGTCAACGGACCTTTTGAGGCTTAACCAAAAGAAAGTGCTTTAATTTCTTTAAAGACCTGTGGAATATCCTTTGATTACACATCCTTGCTCATCCCTTACCCGCACATACTAAAAGGTGCCTTGATAAAAAAACTGATATGATCTCCCTCGCTATTTTTCGTATATTTTGCATTACAGGATTTAAGGTATGCCTCAAAAAGTTTGATGTCTGCTGATGGTTCCAACAAGACCTCAATATCATCATAGACGGTGCATAGCCCCTCAAGGGCATCTCTAAGGCCCTTGATGTGTTCTGGATGTCTTAGACCTCTTAAATCAATGTGCATCTATCTGAGTGCCTCAAGGGTGGCATTTAGTGTGGCCATATCATAAACATTATAAAGCGTTGCATCTTTAATAGTCCTTTTGATAAGCCCTGTGAGTACCCTGCCGGGGCCAACCTCAATGAAGGTCTTGGTATCATTGGCAATCTTACTTACTGAGTCTTCCCATAGGACAGGGCAGTAGAGTTGCCTGCCTAATGATTCTCTGATGTCTTCAGGGTCTGTAAGTGGTAGGGCATCGGCGTTATTGATAAAGACAAAGGAAGGGGGCTTAATATCTATCTCCTTTAGGTGTTGTTCAAAGACCACTGCGGCCTCTCTCATCATAAGACAGTGGGAAGGCACACTCACTGCAAGGGGCACTACGCGCATGGCACCAGCTGCCATTGCCCTCTTTGAGGCCTCTTTTACGGCCTCGGTCTCACCAGAGATTACGATCTGGCCAGGGGAGTTGTAATTTGCAGGTGCCACATAGCCCGGTGTCTCTGCACATAGGGCATTTACCTTTTCCCTCTCAAGGCCAAGTATGGCCGCCATTGCCCCTTTCCCTTGAGGCACGGCCTCCTGCATCAATCGGCCCCTGAGGGCAGTGAGCCTTACTGCGTCGCTGAAGCCGATAGAGCCTGCCGCCACAAGGGCACTATACTCACCGAGACTGTGGCCTGCCACAATAGATGGCTTAATTCCCCTTGATCTTAGTGCCTCAAAAAGGGCAACCTCAACAGTCAACATACAGGGCTGTGTGATGTGGGTCTTGTCAAGCACCTCCTTTGGCCCCTCAAAGCACACTCGCACAATGTCAATGTCTGACAGTTTTGATGCGGTCTCAAAAAGGTCCCTCACCTCGGGTATCTGGTCAAAGAGGTCACGCCCCATACCGACACTCTGTGAACCTTGCCCTGGAAATACGAAGGCGACCACTATCTGCACTCCTTGAGCCTTCTAATCAAGATAGGCAAGACCTCATAGAGGTCACCCACAATGCCCACATTTGCCACATTGAATATGGGGGCCTCAGGGTTTTTGTTAATGGCAACTATGAAGTCCGACGAAGACATCCCTACCAGATGCTGCACTGCCCCTGATATGCCGCAGGCGATGTATATCTTGGGACAGACGGTCTTGCCGGTCTGTCCAACCTGATGGCTATACTGTATCCAACCCTCATCAACAGCAGCCCTTGAGGCACCCACAGAACCACCAAGCAGTGAAGCGAGTTCTTCTATTAGCTCAAAGCCCTTTGGGTCTCCAAGCCCCCTGCCCCCAGAGACAATCACCTCTGCCTCCTGAAGATTGACCTTGCAGTATGAGGCCTCTTTGTAGGTGGCCAATACTTGGGTCCTTGAATGCAGGCCATCTGCCCCTATCTCAACAATATCGCCCACTTTAGAACTGTCATACTCGCCACGCTTCATCACCCTTGGCCTCACAGTGGCCATCTGGGGTCTGTGGTTTGGGCATAGGATAGTAGCCATTATATTGCCACCAAAGGCAGGCCTAATTTGTAAGAGGTTTCCAGTATCAGGGTCAATCTTAAGGCCAGTACAGTCTGCAGTAAGACCTGTCCTTAGCCTTGCTGCCACTCGGGGTAAAAAGGAACGGCCAATAGGTGTAGCACCTGCGAGGACTATTGCAGGCTTGTATTGATCAATAAGCCTTATAAGGAGTTGACTATAAGGCTCATCATTAAAGTGTTCAAATATTGGCGACTTACAGTGATAGACCCTATCGGCTCCCCACTTAATAAGCTCTTGTGCCTCTTTATGGGTAGAACCAAACAATACTGCACAGAGCTCACAGCCGAGTTCGTTGGCAAGTCTTCTTCCCTCACCAAGGAGTTCATAGGCCACAGAGGCCACAACTCCATCTCTCTGTTCAGCAAAGACCCATACACCTTTATAGGCATCTAAGTTTGTGGCCTGTATGTTATCAGCTGTTTCGGACCTCTCCACAATAGCCCCTTCAGGACACACATCCAGGCAGGCACGGCAGAGTTGGCAGTACTCGTTTATCTCTGCCTTGTCACCTACCATTACAATTGCATCATAAGGGCAGCTCTCTATACAGGCACCGCAGCCTATGCACCTTAGTTGTTCAATCACTATACGCATTTCAACCCCCTAAGTTCCTCAAGTAGTTGCTCCACCTGTTGCTCAGCGGTGCCGCTAAGGAGTTTTCTGTCCTTCTTTACCTCTGGAGCAAAGATGTTCTTGACCATCGTGGGTGAGCCCTTTAGCCCTACATCAACCTCCGATGCCCCTATATCCACACTGGTCAGTCGTGTTATAGTCGCCTTTTTTGCAGCCAGTTTGCCCTTTAAAGAGGGTAGCCTTGGTGTATTTAATTCCTTGACCACTGTAAGTAACACTGGCAAAGGTGCCTTGACCACATCATAACCGTCGTCCATCATCCTGTGGACAGTGATTGCGTCATTAGTGATATCTTCTATGGCCTTTACATAGGAGATATGAGGGATATTTAGGAACTCTGCCATCTCAGGTCCCACCTGGGCGGTATCTCCATCAATGGCCTGTTTGCCACAGAGTATGATGTCAAAGCCTAACTTTATAGCCGCCCTGTGCAGTGCATATGATGTAGCCCATGTATCTGAACCTGCAAAGGCACGGTCAGTAAGTAACACCGCATCATCAGCACCCATAGATATGGCCTCCCTAAGGGCATCCTCTGCCTGAGGTGGGCCCATCGTAAGGACCGTGACCTTTCCACCTAACTTTTCCTTTATTGTTATAGCGGCCTCAAGGGCATGTAAGTCATAGGGATTGATAATACTTGGCACACCATCTCTGATTAGGGTATTTGTCTCAGGGTTGATACGGACCTCTGCGGTGTCTGGCACCTGTTTTATACACACTATAAGCCTCACAGTCCCTCCAAAGTGATGAAAATTGAACTAAAAAGATAAATAAAACAATGCCTTGAAGTCAAGTTTAGGGTACTACCCAAATCCCGATTTAGATATTCTAAAACTGTTACCTCTCCCTTGTTGAGAGAGGGATAGGGAGAGGGTGAATAGTTCACCATAGTGGTTAACCCTCCCACTCGCCCCCTCCCGCAAGGGGAGGGGATTTACTGGATGAACAATCTACTATCTCTGTTTTTGGGTACTAAAGTTGAGATGTTAAAACCAGAAAAAAATCTCCCCCATCATGGCTCACTCCCTATCTTGTCCTTTAGCAGATGGGGTGGTATATAGGTGGCTGCCTTCAGGAGGGGGGTTACAAACATAATGCCCATGCCGGGTGTGTCAAACTTGCCAGCAAAGTAAAGGGCCTCAAAGACCCTGTCTGTCATCTCTGTAGAGACCACTATGTTGATTACCTCCTTTTCGGCCTCTACAGCCACCCCGAGTATGCCAAGCCATTCCATTATACCTGTACCCCTAGCGTAATGTATCGTGCCGCCCTGTACACCCTCTTGCACTGCTGCCTTTACTAAAGTCATCGGCAGCACCTTTTTGGACTATGCAGGTGATAAGGTTTAGGTCTGTAAGAACAGTTATGTCTCTTTTGCTCATATTACATCCTCCATGCCCTTCCTCTTTTCCATCCAATGCACATAAATCCCTACAAATAGCACTGAGATAATCGGAAAGACTGAGGCCATTGATAGTATCCCAAAGCCGTCCACTGCCCCAGAGGCATTGGCAAATCCGAGTCCCATTGCTATTACAAGGGGGACCGTAATAGGCCCGGTGGTAACCCCTGCACTGTCCCATCCAAGGTTAACATATTTCTCTTCGGCAATAATGGTTAGCACAAGGGCAATCATATAAGTAGTTACTATAAGCCATACTAAGGGTATGTTGAAGATCATCTTAATTACCCCTACCATCACCCCGAGGGCTACCCCAAGGCTCACAGAGATCATTACGAGCCTCTTTCTGAATGCCCCATTAGTAAGGTTCTCTACGGTCATCCCTAATGCATTTAGGGCAGGCTCTGCAAGGGTCGCACCAACACCGAGCAAAAAGGCAATGGACAACACCGCCATCTTTGTTGATTTAATAGGGAGATAATATCCTATGGTCTCGCCAAAGGGCATCAATCCTACCTTTAGCCCCTCCATAAAGAGCATAAGCCCCAATATCACTGTAAGTATCCCAATAGATATATCAAACCAGTCAGAGACCTTTTGTCTGAGCACAAGCACCTGAAAGAGGACAAGATAAAGGGTGATGGGCATAACGACCCTCATTTGGTCGTTCCACCTTGACCTGATGTAGGGGACAAGGATATTCAGTGCATCAGATAGGGTATAGTCTATTCGCCCCGGCCTTGCACCCTCAGGTGGATTGAGGAGGTTGTAACTGATATACCTATAGTTTGTCCGAGTCTCTTTTAGATACTCACTGTATTTTAATGATTTCATATAGAGGCATTTTATTTGAGTAAGTCTCAAAAAATCAAAAGGAAGATTTTAGAGCACTAGAAAAGGGCTAACAAAAACCAAAAGTTTGGTAGCGTTGGGTCTAAAAAATATCCCAGTTCTTCATCTATCGCCTCCAATTTTTCTGCTTAGCAGTTTTCAGAAAACACATTTTCCTTCCTCCCGAATAGCTTTCCCACAAGGAGGGATCAAAGGTTGTCTTTTTCTTATGGTTTAATGTCATAACAAGCTTGGTGGCGTTTTATGTGAGGTAGTCTTTTACATTTTTGTATTGTTTCGTAAAAGCCTCATAAAAAACATTTGGCTTGCCCATGCCCAAAAAGGCCAAGTTACTGACCCTTTTCAATGATCTGTTTTATTGTGGCCTTCAGGGTTGTAAGGTCTGAGGACTTGACCACATAGGCATCGGAGACCCACACTGAGAAGTCATCCCGATAATCATAGGCCGTAAGCATTATCACAGGCACATTGGGCCTCATCTCCTTCATCTGCCTTAGGACCCTTATACCGTCAATGTCGGGCATTAGTATATCAAGGGTCACAAGATCAGGGTTTTCCTTCTCAAAGAGTTCAATAGCCTCTTTGCCCGAGTTTGCCGTAATTACCGTGTAGCCCTCGTCCTCAAGCTCGGCTTTGTAAAGCTTCAGGATGTTCTTTTCATCGTCCACCACAAGCAATTTCATTGTTCATCCTCCTTACAGGTTAAATAGATTTTAAAAGTTGTACCCTCTCCTGTTGTGCTGTGCACCTCTATCATACCGCCATGCTCCTCTATAATCCTCTTAGTTATGGCAAGCCCTAATCCAGTGCCGTTTGTCCTGGTAGTAAAAAAAGGGTCAAAGATCCTTGGCATGTCTTCCTTCTTGATCCCACAGCCCGTGTCAGATATAGAAATCACTGCCTCGTTTCTTTTAGTGAGTTTACCTGTGGTGTCAATGACATTGATTGTCCTTTTGTCAATAGATATAGTGATAGTACCTTCACTGGTAAACTGGTTTGCATTGTTGATTATATTCATCAGGGCCTCTCTGAATCTATCAGGACTGACACAGACATGTAGAGGCTTGAGATCTTTAATAAGCCTGTTTTTATTTTCTAGGATCACGGGCTCAAGCAGGTCTGTGACGCTCTCTATGATCTTGCACAGATCAAGTTCAGTCCTTTCAATTCTTGAGGACTTGACAAAGCTGAGGGTATCGTTGAGTATCTGTTCAAGCCGCCTTACCTCCTCCACTATTATCTTTGCATAATCAGAGAGTCCCCCATTGAGCCTTTTCTCAAGCCTCCTGGCAAAACCCCCAATACTCAAAAGTGGGTTTCTTATCTCGTGGGCTACCTTGGCCGCTATCTCACCGAGGGCAGCCATACGCTCGCTCTCGTGAACCCGTGCCCTAAGTTTCTTTATTTCAGTGATGTCCCTTACTATATGCACAGTACCTATAGGCTTACCAACGCTATTGATGATGGGTGAACAGGAAATGAGATAGGTGTTATCGGAGTTCTTGTCCTCAATCTCCTCAATAAAGGGTTCATCAGTGTTATTTACCATCTCTCTGAACCTTGTCTCACACTCTGCAAAGACATGGTGAAAGACCTCAAAGCTCTTTTTGCCTATTATATCCTTTGCACTCATACCGAGCTTTTCGGTAACAGCCCGATTGACATTCCTGATCACATAGTCAACATCGGTCACATAGAGCATATCGTCAATAGACTCAAAGATGTTCTCCAGTTCCTTCTCTGCCTGATAGACCCTCTCAAAGAGCCTTGCATTTTCAATAGCTGAGGCAATCTGGCTTGTGAAACCTTTTAAGTATTCTATGTCATCATCAGTAATGGGTCTTCTGGAAAAGTGATTGTCTACCCATAAGACACCTATGGCCTTATCTTGCGATACAAGGGGAATCACTGCATAGGCAGTAGAACCAAGATGCTGCATAAAGAGGGGGGCGGCAAATTCCTGAAGGTGCACATCCTTCACATTGTAAGGTATCTTGTTCTTTAGTGACATTGTTAGCACTGAGACCTCATCAAGTGGGATCTCCATACTACAACATAGCTTGTCCATAAAGGAGTCCTTCTTTAGGGGGCCTCGCTCTATCTCTTCTATAAGGTCATTCAGGTTTTTGTTTTCCATTGAGAGGGTTGACCATATCCGCCATGCCTCTTCATGACCAGAGGGGCCTACACCCATTGCCCCTTTAAGGACATTCCTCTCCTCATCAAGCAGAAAGAGCATAGCCCTGTTAAAGCCAAAACCATCGCCCATTGTCACTGCCGTCAGTATCATCCTAAGCAGCCTGTCAAGATTGAGTGTACTTCTCATTGCGGAGCTAATAAAGATTAGCCTATTGAGCATGTCGTTTTTGCGAATCAGTTCACGCTCGGTCTTTTTCCTATGGGTTATATCTCTTGAGATCCCTGATATACCAATAATATTCCCCTGAATATCCTTTATGGGAGACATGGTCAGACTGACATCAATCAATGAACCATCCTTTTTCCTGTGAACGGTCTCTAAGTTTTTTAGGGTCTCACCCTTTTTGACGCCTTCGGTATAGACCCTCTCTATATCAAGCATGAAGTCAGGTATCAGTAGATAAGACTTGCCTACGGCCTCCTCCCTGGTGTAACCATACATATTTTCTGCACCTATATTCCAGGACTGTATAGTCCTATTGAGGTCTGTGGTGATAATTGCATCTGCAGTGTTGTCAATCAGAGATTGAAGGTATTTGCTAAGTTCAAGGGCCCTCTGTTTCTCTTCATTGGCCTCCCGTTCCTTTTGAAGGGCCTTTTCATAGAGGAAGAGTTTTTCAATAACTATCGCAGCAATGGTTGCAAAGCCCTCTAAACTGTCAACATCCTCTTTTGTAAAAGGGACGATGTTTCCTTCGCCATCGGTCTTGTCAAAGACCGTAAAGGTACCCAATAGATTGCTCCCAGACTTAAGAGGCGTGCTTACAGCATTTTGTATATCAAGCATAACGGCAGGCCTGTAAGGGTCTTCACCTCTTTGATATATTATCGTCCTATCCTCAGAAACCGCCATACCTGCAAGCCCCTCACCAAAGGCGATTGCTTCATCTGCCATGAAGGACTCAGGTAGATTACAAGAGGCCTTTAGATAGAGTTTCCCTTCGTGGGCAACCCTAATAATACTACCACGGGCATGAAAGAGTTTTACGACCTCAGAGGCAATGGTATTGAGCAGTTCTTCAGGGTCATTGACTAATAGGATCGCCCTTGTAAGTTCGTAAAGCCTCGCTATGCCCTTAGGATCGGTATTCTCTTTATCTCTGGTTTCCATCATTCATCAGTAGGCTGCAGGCGTTGAGTAACCCCCTCGTTTACTCTAAAGTCCAAAACTATCGCCTGTCGTAATGTTCTGCCTTACACTTGTTGCCTATACTTAACCTATCTTTGCCTCCCGCATAAATCTTGCTGCCTCCTCTGGTAAAGTGGGGTTAATATAAAACCCTGAACCCCACTCAAAACCTGCCCGTTTTGTCAGTCTTGGTAGTATCTCTATGTGCCAGTGGTAATAGTCGTTCTGCTCCTCTTTAAAGGGTGATGTATGGAGCATAAAGTTGTAGGGTGGATTGTCAAGCACCTTGTCCAACTGCTTTAAGGTGCGCTGAAGCATCTCTGCAAGCAGTATAAAGCTCTTGTCCTTTGGTCCGTAGCTTGACTCGTGTCTCTTAGGTAGCACCCAGGTCTCAAAGGGGTCACGGGCGGCAAATGGGGCAAGTGCAACATAGTGGTCGTTCTCGCTGATGATCCTCTTCCCCTTCTCTATCTCCTGATTAATGATGTCGCAGATAAGGCACCTCTCCTTAGATTCGTAATATTTTTTAGAGTTGTCCATCTCCTCTTTTACCCTCTGCGGGACAATGGGCAGGGCAATAAGCTGGCTGTGGGTATGCTCTAAAGAGGCCCCCGCGACCTCTCCCTCATTCTTGAATATTAGGACATACCTGAGGCGAGAGTCCTTCTTGAGGTCAGAAATCCTGAAGAAGTAGGCCCATAGTACATCCTCTACCTGCTTAAGTGGCACAGTTGAGAGAGACTGTAGATGGTCGGGCGTCTCAATTATTACCTCATGGGCACCAATACCATTTATCATATCAAAGACACCTTCACCCCGCTTATTGAGCTCGCCGTGTATCTGTAAGGCTGGAAACTTATTGGCCACTACACGCATTGACCAGCCCGGTGTATTTGGGACGCTATTTGGGGCCCTAAAGGCAAGTATCTCAGGGGGGGTGGTGTGTTCGTTGCCGGGGCAGAAAGGGCAAAACCCCCCTGCCTTTCTCTTTTGAGAAGGCGATATAAAGTCTGAGGGTCTCTTGCCCCTCTCAACAGATATAATGACCCATCTACCTGAAACAGGGTCCTTTCTCAACTCGGGCATTAACTACCTCCTTAAATGATTGACTCTTTGTTTGTTAAGATATGATTATAACACTATGAAACCAACTTTTCATGTAGAGATAGTCAATAAGCCCTTCCAAGATCCCGTATTGTTCATAAGGCCAATCTACAGTAAGGGCTCTATGCTCTTTGACATCGGCAACATTGATGCCCTTGAGTCTGGCAAGCTGAATGATGTCACCGATATCTTTGTAACTCACATGCACATAGACCACTTTATCGGCTTTGACACGGCCTTAAGGACCCTACTAAAACGGGAGATTGCCTTATCAATCTATGGGCCACGGGGCATAATTGACTGCATTGATGGGAAATTGAGGGGATACACCTGGAACCTCATCAAAGACTATCCCTTAAGGCTTGAGGTCTATGAGATAGAGCAAGAGGTGATTAACCATGCAAGTTTCTACGCCCAACAGGAGTTCAAAAAGAGGCCCAACAGACCTATGCCCTTTAAAAACCCTATCATGTCCAATACCTCATATCATGTAAAGGCAATTGTACTTTCTCACCAGATACCAGTCCTTGCCTACTGTCTTGAAGAGGACTTTCATATTAATATCAATAAGGCAATGCTTCAGGCCAAAGGGCTACCAATAGGGCCATGGCTCAGTGAATTAAAAAATGCTATTCGGTTAGGATTGCCCGATGATTATGAAATAACCATAAATGACAGCATTCCAGCCATAAGGTTATCGGAACTAAAGGACTTGGTGATAATTTCAAAGGGGCAGAAGATTTGCTATGTAATGGACATTGCACCAACAGAGGATAATATCTCAAGGCTACTGCCCTTTATAAGTGATGCAGACCACCTATACTGCGAGGCCTTTTTTAGCGAGGCAGAGGCAGAGAGGGCCTTACAGCGAAACCACCTAACCGCTGCCATGGCGGGCAGGATCGCTAAAATGGCAGGGGTAAAAAACCTCACGGTGATGCACTTTTCGCAGAAGTATAATTCCGAACCCGACCTCTTGATTAGGGAGGCAGAGAGGGAGTTTAGGGGATACAAAGAGTGCCAAGTAGATACATAGGTATCATTTGTAAGCCTCAAAAGGGCTCATAATAAACTGAATTAAAGTGCGCCACTAAGGCGTCACTTGGCAGTCTTGTCTTCACTGTGACTGCATTTTTGCTTAAGCATCACCCATTGATTAAACATAGTCTGTCGCTCTATACCTTTGGACCAATGTCGCACGAAACCGCTTTACTGAGGACACGGGCATTGTAATGAAATAAAATTCAAAAACAAATGGGAACACCAAGTTAGTGAGTTAGGCCTAAAATTGACTTATCTAACTCACTAAAAGCGAGGGAAGATACCTCACCTCGTTTGCAATGACAGTCAATTCGTTTGGGTTGACAAATGGGGACTTATGAAACAGGGTCTAAAAAACAATAAAAAAAACTGAAGAATAAAGGCTATTTTGGAGCACTTTACCTTTATGAAACCCCATGACTATATCATCTGTCTCGTCTCATATGTGTCCTTGTGTGTGTTCATAATAAGGACTTTATCCATGTGTATGATATGGTTAAGGGGTAGCCGCAAGTCTCCTGAGTTGTCCTTAATAACGCCAGTGCCTTTAGTAAGGTATGTGGCCGAGGTCCTGACACTCCTAAGACTCCTCAAGGCCAATGGATGTATATGGGTCGGTGAATGGCTATTTCACGCCTCGTTGTTGTTTATCTTTATGAGACATCTGAGATATGTCCTGGCGCCTATACCAGAGACCGTCTTTAACCTACAATCCTTTGGTATCTTCGCAGGCTATGTCAACCTTTTTGCAATCTCATATCTCCTGTTGTCAAGGCTTGTGATAATGAGGAAGACTTACACTGCCCCATACAACCTATTTCTTCTCACTATGCTTGCCATCATTACCACCACAGGAGTATTAATGAAGCTCCAACACAGTGTAGACACACTGCAAGTGAAATTTTTTGTTCTGGGCTTAGTCACCTTTGACCCTCAACCCGTGCCATTGGATCCTCTTTTTTTAGTCCACTTCGTTACATTTCTATTACTCCTATGTCTCCTCCCTTCCCATATTTTTGCTGCACCCCTCACAATTGCTGATGCAATAAAACGGGAGAGGGACCTTAGAGGAGTATTACATGAAAGGTGATAGATTTTCAGAGGCCTTAAGTGCAAGACAGCTCATTGAGCTTGACGCCTGCACCAGATGCGGCGAGTGCCTCAAATACTGCCCCATACAGGATGTTACAGGCAGACCTTCCATATCTCCTCCTGAGAAGATACGGGTGTTTAGGGAATTCATCAGGGCAACGGAAGGGTTGAAGGCAATTTTTTTAGGCAGCAAACAGATTGACCCCGTGCTCCTTGAGGACTTCACAAGGGCCGTCTTTGAGTGCACTACCTGTGGGGCCTGTGGTGAACGCTGTAGTGTGGGTATTTTCACACAAAGATTATGGCCAATGATGAGAAAGGAGATGGTCAAACGGGGCATTGGCCCTATAGGTGAACAGGCAAAGATGCCTGAATCAGTCAAACAACATGGCAACCCTTATAACCTGCCTGCCTCAGAGCGTTTTAGGATATGGATGCCCACGAGCATATCCATCGCCGAGAGGTCTCATTTAGCCTATTATGCAGGTTGCACAGGGGCATACTCTGCACAACCTATGGTAAGAGGTGATGTCCTTGTCCTTAGTGCCATTGGCGAGCCTTTTACCATGCTGTCGGCAGAGCAAGAGGTCTGCTGCGGATTTCCACTTTTCATCTCAGGACAGCACGACCTGCTTGAGGGCCTCGTAAAGAGGCTTGTGGAGGCCTATGTTGACAGGGGGGTAAAGCAACTACTCTGCTCATGCCCATGCTGCACAAATATAATGACCAGAGATTGGCCTGCCCTGTATGGTAAGCCCCTACCTTTCAAGGTGCGCCATATCACACAGTTCGTTGTAGAGGCCATTGAAAAGGGCAGAGTGAAGATTTCCAAACCTTTAGGAGAGAGGCTCATCTATCACGACCCATGCTATCTCAGTAGGGGCGTAGGAATCATTGAAGAACCGAGATATATACTAAGCAGACTCACAGATAAGAGATTAATAGAGTTTGAGAGGCACGGCAGGCAGTCACACTGCTGTGGTGCAGGAGGCGCCGCACGGAAGGTCTTTAAGAAAAATGCCTATGCCATGGCGAGAAATACCATTGACGAGGCAATTAAAAAGGGCGCTGATAGATTGATTTTGAACTGTCCTGCCTGTTATGCCCTGCTCAATGAGGCTCAGCTTGATAATCCAAACAGGATAGTAATTACAGACCTTATGGAATTATTGGCATCGCTCCTTGGTTAGAGCCCCTTGACTTAAGTCAAAGTGTTTTATGGTTACCTGAAACTATAATGAACCATAAACTATTTCAAAAGGGGGTCTCATAATGTTTTGTAACCAGTGTGAACAGACTGCAAAGGGTAAGGCATGCGAAACGGTAGGGGTATGTGGGAAGCAGCCTGATGTATCAAATCTTCAGGACTTACTCCTTCATGCCCTACAAGGATTGTCTTTGTATGCCAATGAGGCAAGGAGGATGGGCATAACCGACAGGGAGGTAAATGTATTTACTGTTGAGGGTCTATTTTCCACCTTGACTAATGTGAACTTTGATGCCGATGACTTTGTCTCATTGATTAAAAAGTCCGTTGAACTGAGGGAAAGGTACAAAGAGGCTGTAAAGAAGGCAGGCGGAAAGACCGATTTCACGGCTGATGCAGCTACCTTCACACCTGCAGAGACTAAAGAGAAGATGGTAGAACAGGGCGAGAAGGTAACCCCAAAAAATGCGTGGTCAAAGAATGAAGACATTCATTCTTTACAGGAGATACTCCTCTATGGCCTAAAGGGTGTTGCGGCCTATGCAGACCATGCACAGATATTAGGGCATGAGGACGACAAGGTCTATGGCTTTATCCACGAGTCCCTTGCTGCCCTAACGGATGACTCAATCCCAATGGACAAGTGGCTTGAGAGGGTCCTCAGGTGTGGGGAGATAAATCTGAGGACTATGGAACTATTAGATGCCGCCAACACAGGGACATACGGGCACCCAGTCCCTACTGCCGTGCCTCTGGGCCACAAGAAAGGTAAGGCCATATTAGTCTCGGGCCATGACCTCAAGGACCTGGAGGAACTGCTCAAACAGACTGAGGGCAAGGGCATTTATATCTATACCCACGGTGAGATGCTGCCGGCCCATGGTTATCCGGGTCTTAAAAAGTATTCACACCTTTATGGACACTATGGCACGGCCTGGCAGAACCAGCACAGGGAGTTTGAGGCCTTCCCTGGTGCCATACTAATGACCACTAACTGCCTGCAAAAACCGAAGGATTCTTATAAGGATGCCCTTTTTACAAGTGGCGTTGTAGGTTACAACGGGGTACAGCACATAGCAGACCGCAATTTTACGCCCGTGATTGAGAAGGCCCTTTCAATGTCAGGCTTTGCCCAAGACAGCAACGGTAAGACTGTCACCGTAGGCTTTGCACGCAATACGGTCATGTCTGTAGCTGACAAGGTTATTGACGCCATCAAAGGCAAGGCAATTAGGCACTTTTTCTTAGTTGCAGGGTGTGACGGCGCAAAGCCTGGTAGGAACTACTACACCGAGTTTGTGGAGAGGGTCCCAAAGGACTGCGTGGTGCTCACCCTTGCCTGCGGTAAGTTCAGGTTCTTTGACAAAGAACTTGGCGATATAGGCGGCATTCCAAGGCTGCTTGATATTGGTCAGTGCAATGATGCCTACTCGGCCATACAGGTCGCTGTGGCCCTCTCAAAGGCATTCAATGTAGGGGTAAATGACCTGCCTCTCTCAATGGTGCTCTCTTGGTATGAACAGAAGGCTGTTGCTATACTTTTAACCTTGCTCTATCTCGGGATCAAGGACATCAGGCTTGGCCCATCACTGCCTGCCTTTGTGAGTCCCAATGTCCTTGATGTGCTCGTCAAGAACTTTAATATAATGCCAATAAAGACCCCAGAGGAGGATCTGAAGGCAATATTAGGCTAATGTCTATGGGTTAATGGCAGAAGTGTTGTAAAAAGAGGACACCACAGAGGGTAGAAGAACGGAAGTGGGGTAGTTTTTTATCACTTGCCTAAATTGAGCGATTGTAAGAAAGGCAGGGAAGAGATTGCCCTTTAAACCTTATGAATTCGTTAAGACTATCTAAATAAGGAGACTGTGTATCCTCACACTCAGTGAGTGGCATTAATGCAACGCTGGTCACAGACAAAAAGGTATCGCCCATAAGCTATTCGGGGCAATCTCTTCCCTTATTATTTGGGAAATCGCTCAATTTAGTACTTACTTATCTAAGGAGGCAGACAATGAAGACAAAGAGAAAGATAATTGAGATCAACGAGGAGCTCTGTAATGGCTGCGGTCAGTGTGTAATGGACTGCGCCGAGGGTGCCTTGCAGATAGTTGACGGTAAGGCAAAGATTGTCTCAGAGGTCTTCTGCGATGGCTTGGGGGCATGTATCGGGGGTTGTCCGCAAGGTGCCCTCAAGATTGTGGAGCGTGAGTCGCTGCCCTTTGACGAGGAGGCCGTCAAAAAACATCTTGAGGCCCAAAAGGCCAAACAGCCCCCTACGATGGCCTGTGGTTGCCCCTCAAGTCAGATAAGGCAGTTCAGCACTCAACCTACATCTTCAACCACACCAACCTCAGGTGGCTATGACGAGCTGCCGAGCTGCCTAAGCCATTGGCCTGTACAGATAAGGCTTGTGCCCACCAATGCACCCTTTTTAAAGGGTTCAAGCCTGTTGATTGCCGCCGACTGTGCACCTGTGGCCTACAGGAACTTTCACGGTGATTTCCTAAAAGGCAGGACAGTGATGATCGGCTGTCCAAAGTTTGACGACATTGAGGGATACTATCAGAAGTTCGTTGAACTATTCAGTGAAGGTGGGATCAAGGATATTACTGTATTGTCTATGGAGGTACCCTGTTGTTCTAAATTGCCCCATGCGGTCAAGAAGGCCCTTGAGGCAAGCAAAAAGGACATCCCCTTTAAAGAGGTTGTGGTCTCTGTTAAGGGTAATATCTTACCTGCGATATAGCCTCTCAGAGCAGTAGAGCAGTTGGGAAAGACAAATTTATTCCTTAAAAACTACTGCTCTACTGCTCTAAGGTTGCAGGTCTGCTTCAAGTATTCCATGTCTTTGCCATAAACTCAAGGGCCTCGTAGTTTGTGAGGTCTAAGTGCACGGGGCTAATGGATACATAACCATCATTAACGGCCTGTATATCCATACCTTCCCCGTGTTCGTGAAAGGGCTTACCACCCCCAATCCAGTAATGTAGCTCGCCCCTTGGAGAGAGGACCTCTTTTATGGCATTGTCATAGACCCTCTTACCGAGCCTCGTGAGCTTGACACCCCTTATCTTTTCTGGTGTCGTATTTGGGACATTCACATTAAGGAGGGTATCGTAAGGGAGACCCTTTTGTAATATATAGCGCGCGGTCTGTATGGCATATGGTATAGCCGTATCAAACAGGTAGGGTTGATCACCCACGAGGGATATGGCAAAGGAGGGTACATTTAAAATGGTACCTTCAATAGCCGCAGAGACTGTCCCTGAATAGGTAACATCGTCTCCAAGATTTGCACCTTTGTTTATACCGGAGGCAACGAGGTCAGGCCTTTTTGGTAATAGCTTTTGCACAGCCAATGCTACGCAGTCTGTGGGTGTTCCATTGACTGCGTAAACAGTATCGTTTAGTCTCTCTGCCCTCAGAGGTCTATGTAAGGTGAGTGAATGACTTACGGCACTGCGCTCTCGGTCAGGTGCCACAGTGTAAACATCGCCGAGGCTCTTCATTGCATCGGCGAGGACAATTAGGCCCTCTGAATAGACGCCATCATCGTTGGTCACAAGTATGAGTGGTCTCATTGGAAAGACATTGTGCCACTTGTAAAAGTTAGAAAGCAAGGAAGTGAAATAACAACCAAGTGCGATGGTGCGGAGTTGGATAGTGCGATAGTAAAAACGATTTTTCAAAGTTACCTAATTGCTATCGCATTTCCCGGCTTTCTCAATCCCGACTAACGCATTAACGCACTGTGTTATATTATATACTATGATGTGTCGTTTTCTAAAATTACTAATATCTGCCATTTTCGTTTTGTCTTTGACTGTCGCAAATGTTGAAGGTGCTGCCTATACATACAGCAAGGACAGTACAGTCATAGGTAATTTAAAGACCCACAGGACCACAAAAGAGGACTCCCTTATAGAGATAGCACGGAAGTACAGCCTTGGATATAACGAGATAACCGATGCAAACCCTGATTTAGACCCCTTTTCCCCGGGCCCTGACAAAGAGGTTTTGATACCCACTCAATGGGTACTACCAGATCTGCCAATGTATGAGGGCATAGTCATAAACCTTCCAGAGATGAGGCTCTATTACTTTTTAAAGGCCACGGGCAAGGAAATGGTTAGGACCTTTCCAATTGGCATAGGTGATGAGGGTAAAGACACACCCACCGGCACCTTTAAGATCACCCAAAAGACAGTTAATCCAACATGGTATCCCCCTGAGTCAATAAGAAAGGAGCGTCCCGAACTTCCGGCAATTGTACCTCCAGGGCCGAATAATCCTTTAGGCAGCCACTCCTTGAGGCTCTCTGGTAGCAGCTATCTGATCCATGGCACTAACAGGCCGTGGGCAGTAGGCAGACGGGTTACCCATGGATGTCTCAGGCTATACCCTGAAGAAATACCAGTATTATTTGACCTTGTAAGGGTAGGTACAAAAGTAACGATTATTAAACAACCCGTAAAGATAGGGCAAAGGGCAGGCAGGGTCTTTATTGAGGTGCATAGGACAGAGGGTAACTACGGCTTTAACTATTTTGATGAGGCAATAGGCCTACTTATAAAAAGGGACCTCTTAAAAAAGGTTGACACCCTAAGGCTCTATGAGGCCATTAGACATAAGTCAGGGGTCCCTGTAGATATTACAGCAATAGAGGCAGGTAAGCCTCAGCCCCCTGCCTCTATACAAGATACAACCCATCTTTAAGTACTTTGATTATTTCTTCTGCTGCAGCTCAAAGGCCTTCTTAGACTTGCTAAAGGCATCTTCAGCCCTCTGGGCAGCAGCCTCGGCCCTCTTAGCAGCGGCCTCGGCCTTCTCTACAGCAGCGTCGGCCTTCTTACAGCACTCATTGGCAAGCTTCTTTGCCTCTTCAGCGGTTGCACGGGCATCGTTTGCCAGCCTCTTTGCCTCAGCAGCGTTGCTATCGGCACTTGCTACCTTGCCCTCCAATGCACCTATCTTGCTCTCAAGGGCTGCAACCCTTGCCTCAAGCTTGCTCAGCCTGTCCACAATAGGGTCAATCTGTTGCTTTACATAGTCTTTAGTCACACAGCCGAAGGAAAACAAGAACATTAACACTAAACTTAACGCTAACAGTCTCTTCAAACCCTTTCACCTCCTTCCATTATGTAATGATAACAGTCATTAATGATACTACTACTCAAGCAAAAATTCAAGCAAAAATGGACAATCTATGGAGCCAATTGCAAAATTTAATTAAACCAAAGAGACGTTAGTCTGGAAGTATGGAAGTAACACCTTCATCGCTTCTTTGACGCCGTGTTGATACTTATGCAAGAACCTCAATGTGTAAAAAATGATCTTTTGGCCTAACCACCTCAGGACTTGGTCTCTGCCCTTTTTCTCCCGACTTTGACCACTTAATCCATTGTTCAGCATAAAAGCCCTTTAAAATCAACACACGGTTTTAAAAACCCCTTTGTAGTGCCTAATAGATTTTAGGTATTGACTTTTTCTCTCCCCCCTGC
>Ga0308419_1000532_pt1 | contig 27560 bp, 33 predicted proteins | sample HotsprSampleMS50_FD_203674 | JGI IMG/M metagenome (GOLD analysis project Ga0308419, IMG submission 203674) | Hot spring phototrophic mat microbial communities from Mushroom Spring, Yellowstone National Park, Wyoming, United States - 20090730_MS50 ... | reverse complement strand
GGAGAGGCCCTAAAAGATGCCTTTGTGTAACTGAAGGTTTTAATCCATTCAAAGAGATTGTCCCTCATAGCGATGTAAGGAGGCCCCCTTAGGGCAAAACCAACGAACTTATTAAAAAGGACAATGATTTTCTCAACACCATAACTGGTCTTTTTACTCGTTAACCACAAAGGGCGATGGCTCAGAAAAGGATTTCTATGGCAGCGTTATCCTGAGTCTATCTAAAGGTGGATGGCCTTTTACCCGCAATCAAAAAACCATTTATAAGCATAAGTATCATCCCAACCGTAAGGGCTGAGTCGGCCACATTGAATGCATACCAGTGGTAGCCTGCAATATGAAGGTCAAGAAAGTCTGTCACTGTGCCGTATATTATCCTATCGGTCATGTTTCCGAGTGCGCCTGATAGTAATAGTGAACATGCCAGACGGTTTGTGGGGTCTTTCCATACGAGGGCAGCCATTGCAACGCTTGCTAAGAGAGAGATGACTATAAAAAAGGCATTACCCAGTGATTTAAACATGCCAAAGGCCGCACCAGGGTTTTCTACATAGACAAGGTTGAAAAAGGATGTGACCTTGACCACCTCGTCCTGAGGTAGGTATCTTCTGACTAACGCCTTTGAGAGTTGATCAAGGCAGTATATAACAAACGATAAGGCAAGATATGGATAGGGCCCCTTATTCATGCAGATAGAGGATAACACCTTTCACAAACTTTGGGGTGGTCTTCAAAACTACCGACGGCTTCGGAGTAGTTCCAGCATCGTTCACACTTTCTACCTGTAGCCCTCTTTACCTCAATTGACAACCCCTCAACACTCTCTCCTTTTATGGCACTGTCTGTTACAGCACCTGCCGCCTTATAGAGTTCCACCTGAGATACTATAAAGAGGTATCTAAGAAACCCTTCCCGCTCAGAAAGTATCTGGTATTCAGGTTCTGGGCAATAGAGCACAACCCTTGCCTCCAAGGAGTTGCCTATAAGCCTCTCCTGTCTCTTTATCTCAAGGGCCTTGTTGACATCGTCCCTTATCCTAATCAGCCTATCCCACAACTCTTCCAATCCACTGTCAATAAAGGACTGGTCTATCGTTGGGAATTTGGCCAAAAAGACACTCTCCTCTTTGGCCTCCATTTGTATATGTTGCCATATCTCCTCAGCAGTAAAGGATAATATAGGTGCCATTAGCTTTGTCATACTTACAAGTATCTCTCTTAAGACCCACTGGGCTGCCCTCCTTTGGGGCGAGTCCTTTTTGAAGGTGTAGAGCCTGTCTTTTAGGATATCTAAGTAAAAGGCACTCATGTCGGCCACACAAAAGTTATACAAACTGTGGTATATCTCATGGAAGGCAAATCTATCATAGGAATCGGTTACCCTTTTTATGAGATTCTGCAGTCTTGACATGGCCCATCTATCAATCTCAAGCATGTGTTCCCTATAATCTCCACCGTCATAGTCTGATAGGTTGCCAAGCAGGTATCGGCCTGTGTTTCTGATCTTCCTGTAGGCCTCTGTTAGCCTGCTAATTATCTCCTTTGAGAGCCTGACATCGTCCTGATAGTCTTCTGCCGACACCCATAACCTGATTATCTCTGCCCCGTGTGATCTAATCACCTCTTGGGGGGCAATGACATTTCCCTGAGACTTAGACATCTTCTTCCCCTGTCCATCTACGGTAAAACCGTGGGTTAGGACTGTCCTATAAGGTGCCTTGTCTCTGACGCCTACTGAGGCAAGCAGAGAACTCTGAAACCACCCCCTGTGCTGGTCACTGCCCTCAAGGTAGATGTCTGCAGGCCACGAGAGCCTTGGGTCCCTCTGAAGGACTGCAGCATGACTTACGCCCGAGTCAAACCAGACATCTAAGATATCAACCTCCTTTTTGAATTGACTACTACCGCAGATTTGACACTTATAATCACTCCCCAAGAGGTCTGCAATTTCAAGCTTATACCATATATCTGCCCCCTCTTGCTCAGTCATGGCAACGAGCCTGTCAAAGAGTAATGGGTCATTGATGAAGGCCTCGCATCTCTCGCAGGTAAAGAGCATTATAGGTACACCCCATGCCCTCTGTCTTGAGATACACCAGTCAGGTCTGTGTCCTACCATACCATAGATCCTCTCTTTACCCCATGAAGGTATCCACTGCACCTGCTCTATCTCACTCAGACACTTTTGCCTGAGGCCGTTTTTCTCCATTGATATAAACCACTGTGCGGTAGCCCTGAATATAACTGGTCTTTTGCACCGCCAGCAATGGGGATAGGAATGGGTTATGGTCTCGGCACCAAGCAATGCACCCTTTTGTCTAAGGGTATTGATTATGGCCTCGTTTGCCTTAAATACAAATTGGCCCTGAAACTCCGGCACTGCCTCAGTGAATCTACCCTTATCGTCCACAGGTGCGTATATCTGAAGGCCATGCCTGAGTCCTGCCTCGTAGTCATCCTCCCCATGACCAGGTGCTATGTGGACAATACCAGTGCCCTCGCCCGTGGTCACAAAATCTCCACCTATAATGGGAGACTCTCGGTCTATAAAGGGGTGTTGGGCCTTTAACCCGATCAGTCCACTACCCTTGAGGCTATATAGCACATTACCCCCTAATATCCCTTTACCCCTTAATAGCTCAATATTGTCCTCAGCAACAACGAATAGTCCCCCCTTGCCTTCAAGTAGGGCATAATTGACCTCAGCGTTAACAGCCAGTGCAAGGTTTGCAGGCAAGGTCCACGGGGTAGTGGTCCAGATTACTATTGAGGCCTCTTTTACATTTGGAAGCATCTTGTCCGGTTCAATTAGTTTAAATGCGACATATACTGAGGGCGACTCCTTATTGTTGTATTCTACCTCTGCCTCTGCAAGGGCTGTGACACAGGAGGGACACCAGTGGACAGGCTTTTTGCCCTTATAGACTGAGCCCCTTTTTACAAATGCAAAGAACTCCCTTACAATTGAGGCCTCATACTCGTAGGACATTGTTAGATAAGGTCTGTGCCAGTCACCAAAGACCCCGAGCCTCTGGAAGTCTTCTTTTTGGATAGCCACATACTTTTGGGCATACTCGCGGCAGAGTTGTCTCTTTGTGAGGACCTCTATGCCCTCTTTCTTATCTCCAAGGTTTTTATCCACCTGTAGTTCAATAGGCAGACCATGGCAGTCCCAACCGGGCACATAGGGCGCGTAGTAGCCCTTCATAGCCTTGTATTTTACGATTATGTCCTTTAAGACCTTATTGAGTGCATGGCCGATATGGATATTGCCGTTTGCATACGGGGGGCCATCATGGAGTATGTATGAGAGATTGCCCCGGTTCTTGTCTTGCATCTTGGAATAGATATCCAATTCAGTCCATAGTTTTAGGATCTCTGGCTCTTTCTGAGGGAGATTGGCCTTCATGGGAAAGGCCGTTACTGGGAGGTTTAATGTATCTTTGTAATCTTCTGACATATCGGAAAAACTAACATCACAGACCCTTTTGTGTCAAGGCTTCAAGGGTAATCAATAGGAAAGGTATTATTGTCTACCAGCTGTCTTTGACCGACAAACCTCAGGCCTTATAGGACCAGAAGTAGGACACCCCTTCTTATCAAGATAGGCCTATACTGTAGGACAGAAGTTATTGGCTTGTGTCTTTTGGGTCCTCGTCAGGTTCCCTTTCCTTGTCTTCTAATCCATTTGGTGCGAGTGTCTTTTGCACCTCCTCAATAAAGTTAGAAAATACCCTTGTCAAGGTTTTGGCTTTGGCCTCGTCAAAGACCTTAGATAGTTCTTCGTAGATCTCAAAACTGCTGATCATCTTTTAACCTCCTATTATTGTTGTAATGCGCTATAAAGAGATTATACAGCATACATCCAACTTGAACATAGTTGCATCAACTATACAATTTTTATTATGCTTCGTAACTCGCTTTTTAATAACACACAGGGGAGTTAAGGAGGTAAGGATGTCGGAGATACTTGAGATCAGATGGCATGGAAGAGGCGGACAGGGGACTGTCACTGCCGCAAAGGTCTTTGCTGATGCATGCCTGAGTGGAGGGAGATATGTACAGGCATTCCCTGAGTACGGGCCTGAGCGGTCAGGTGCCCCCATAAGGGCCTACAATCGTATAAGTTCAAAGGAACTTAGGATGCATTGTCCTGTATTAAATCCTCAGATCGTGGTGGTGGCAGATGCAACACTGGTGGATAGCATTAATGTAGCAGATGGTACACCTGACAATGCGTCATTTATTGTCAACACTTCAAAGGAGCCTGCAGAGATCAGAAAGAAGCTAAATGCAAAGGCGACGCAGAAGGTCTATGTTGTTGATGCCACGAAGATCGCCATTGATTGTTTCGGAAGGGCAATGCCTAATTCCCCAATGGTAGGGGCTCTGGCAAAGGTATCGGGGATAGTAAGCCTTGAGGCAGTGCTTGAGGATGTCAGGAAGAGTTTTGGCAAAAAGTTTTCTCAAAAGGTGATAGACGGTAACCTTGAGGCCGTTAAGAGGGGTTACGGGGAGGTAAAAGAGGGATGAAACTGAAAGGATGGAGAGAGCTTAATCCTGGTTGTGTGATAACAGAGCCCGGAAATTCGGTTGAGATCAAGACCGGCTCATGGAGGGCCTTTAGACCAAAATGGATAGAAGAGAACTGTATCCACTGCCTCTTCTGCTGGATTTACTGTCCTGATATGTCCATTAAGGTAAAAGACGGCAAGCGCGGCGAGTTTGATATGGACTTTTGTAAGGGTTGTGGTATATGTGCCCTTGAGTGCCCAGGCAAGAAGGGCAATAAGGCAATTGTAATGGAAGAGGAGGGAAAGTAATGGGAAAGGTGGTTGCAGTAACAGGAAACGAGGCCGTTGCTGAGGCCTTAAGACAGGTCAACCCTGATGTATGTGCGGCTTATCCAATAACACCCCAGACCGATTTGATGCAAAGGTTTACCTCCTTTGCCAGCAACGGCAAGGTCAAGACAGAGGTCATACTTGTAGAGAGTGAGCACAGCGCTATGAGTGCCTGTGTTGGTGCCGCTGCGGCCGGAGGAAGGGTAGTTACGGCTACTTCATCGCAGGGACTGCTCCTTATGCTGGAGATAGTCTTTATAGCCTCAGGTATGAGACTTCCAATAGTAATGCCCATAGTAAACAGGGCCGTGTCTGCACCTATCAATATCCACGGAGATCACTCCGATGCCATGGCAGCAAGGGATGCAGGTTGGATACAACTCTGGTCTGAAAATGCCCAAGAGGCCTATGACAATGCTATACAGGCCTTCAGGATAGCTGAGCATCTCGATATAAGGCTCCCTGCAATGGTCTGTCTTGATGGGTTTATAATCAGCCACTCTATTGAGAGGATTGAATATCTTGATGATAAGACCGTCAGCGACTTCGTTGGCGATTTCAAGACAGTAAACCCACTGCTGGATACCGACCACCCCGTAAGCTACGGCCCACTTATCTTGACTGACTATTACATGGAATACAGAAAGGCCCACGACGAGGTCATGTCAAGGGTTTCAAAGGTCGTCCTTGAGGTTGCCGAGGACTTTCATAAGGTCTCTGGCAGGAGATACGGTCTCTTTGAGGCCTACAGGCTTGAGGATGCAGAGATTGCCCTAGTAGTCTTAAACTCGGCGGCAGGGACCTCTAAGGATGTGATAGATGCCTTTAGGGATAAGGGCATAAAGGTTGGCCTGCTAAAACCGAGGCTCATGCGGCCATTTCCTTATAACGAGATAGGAGAGGCCCTTAAACACCTCAAGGCAGTCTGTGTGCTTGATAGGGCAGATGCCTTTGGTGGTTCCTTAGGCCCACTGTGCATTGATATCATGTCAGCACTATATCAATACAAGGAAAGGCCTATTGTAATGAATAAGATATACGGACTTGGAGGTAGGGACTTTATGCCCTCGCAGGCGGAATATGCCCTCAATGACCTCCTTGAGACGGTCAAGACAGGAAAGGTCAAGACCTTTAAAGAATACATAGGCGTAAGAGAATAAGGAGGGCAGATATGTCTACAGCACCACTTAGTCTAAAAGAGCTTTCAAAAAAAGAGGTCCTATTCGCATCAGGACATAGGATGTGCGCCGGTTGCGGGGCGCCAATTGTGGTAAAGATGGTATTGCTTGCCTCTGATTATCCTGTGGTGGCATCTAATGCCACTGGATGCCTTGAGGTGTCCTCCTGTATATCTGAATACACCTCTTGGAAGATCCCCTGGATACACAATGCCTTTGAAAATGCCGCTGCTACCATAGCAGGTGCAGAGACCATGTATCGCTCCCTGAAAAAACAAGGCAAGATTGATAGAGAGATAAAGTTTATAGCCTTTGGTGGCGACGGTGGCAGCTATGACATCGGCATTCAGAGCCTCTCTGGGGCGATGGAAAGGGGACACGATATGCTCTATATATGTTACGACAATGGGGCATACATGAACACAGGCATCCAACGCTCAAGTGCAACACCCATAGGTGCCGATACTACTACTTGTCCTGTAGGTGATGTGATACAGGGCAAACCACAACCAAGAAAGGACCTGACAAAGATCATGGCGGCACACGGGATACCCTATGTGGCCCAGGCATCTCCAAGCCATTGGCAGGACCTTATGAAGAAGGTCAAAAAGGCCCTTGAGATAAAGGGGCCAAAGTTTATGAATATCTTGGCACCTTGTAATAGGGGATGGCGTAGTCAGACCAACGACGCCATTTTACTCAGCAGATTGGCAGTAGAGACCTGCTACTGGCCCCTCTTTGAGATAGAAAATGGGGTTACAAGAATAACGGTAAAACCTAAAGAGAAGCGGCCACTTGTGGACTTCCTCAAGCCTCAGGGCAGGTTTAAACACCTCTTTACACCCCAGAATGAGGCCTTACTGAAGCAGGCCCAGGAGCAGATTGACCAATATTGGGAGAGGCTCCTTAAGGAAGAGGCCTGCTTTGGCAGTGTAGGGTCCCAAGAGACCGAAAAATAGCACCTTGCATAGTTGTAAACAGGGTAGTAACCAAATGGACATTACACTGGTTGCTACCCTGTTTTCAGTGTTAGGTGATAAAGCAATGTCTGGCTATTCAGCAAAGGGGTGATTGTAATCCAAAAATTATATGTTCAAAAAGGTCTAAAGCGTGTCTTTATAAGTTAGATAGTTAGCTTGAGCGATTATATAGCAAATTCGGCTATCACTGGGGTATGGTCAGAGGGGATGGGTGTCCTCCTTCTTCTTGGCCATTGGTCAATCTCCACAGACTTCAGACACTTAACTAATGGGGCACTGCATAGGATGTAATCAATCCTCATACCTTGGTCCTTCCAGACTGCGCCACCTGTGTAGGCCCACCAACTAAAGCCCCTCTGCTCAGGATGTAGATGTCTAAAGCTATCAATAAATCCCATCTGTAATACCTTCTTTAGGGCCTCACGCTCCTCCTTCATAGTGCCAATGGTGTCCTCAAGGGCCACAGGGTCATAGACATCAAGGTCATTGAGGGCCACATTAAAGTCGCCAGCAAGCAAGGTAGGTAAGTCCTGCGATTGTTGGGACAGAAACCCCCTAAGGGCCTCATACCACCTGAGCTTGTAATTAAACTTTTCACTACCCCTCTCATCGCCATGAGGGGCGTAGACCGAGTAGAGCACAATCCCGTTAATGTTGGCAGCTATAAGTCTCTTCTGGCCGTCAAGCTCAGCAACACCAAAATTCTTTATAACCCACTGGGGCCTTGTCTTTGAGCATATCGCCACGCCGTTGTATGCCCTTTGGCCTGAGACGGTACAGTTGTATCCGAGCCTCTCAAACTCCCCATATGGAAAGGCCTCATCGGTAACCTTCAACTCCTGAAGGCAGAGGACATCTATATCACCACCCCTCTTTTCAAGCCATTGGATAAGTAGCCCAAGCCTTGACTTAATGGAATTTACATTGTAAGTGGCTATTTTCATAGGGCCTCCCTAAGCGTATCTCTCAAGTAGATATGCTACTAAAGGCAGTGTAATAAATGAAAGGGCAGTGCTCATAGTAATGGCAAGGGCTGTAAGTGGCATATTTAACCTGTAACGGTCTGATATTATTAATAGCAAGACCATCACCGGCATGGCGGACTCCATCACTGTGGCCTTACGGGCGATGCCCTCCATGCCAATAAACCCTGTAACATAGAAGGCAATAAGGGGTGATAATATGAGCTTGATGACCAAAAAGGGTATGAGCAAAAGCGAGTGTTTTACTGTAGGCATAGTAAGGGATAGCCCAACAGAGAATATCATCAGTGGAGTGACCGCACAGGAGAGCATATCAAGGGTCTTTAGCAGAGCCCCTTCAGGCCTGAGGCCTGTGAGGTTAAGCAAGACCCCAACAATGATACCCCACAGTGGTGGTAGCGTAACAATTGTCTTTATAGAGCCTCTCAGGCTCAAAGGCTTTCTGTCCCCATAGTAGGAGGCCACAAAGGCGGCCAATGTCCAGGCCAGAATACTTGTAGCAAGGAGGTCAAAGAGCAGTGCATATTTGACCGTCTCAACCCCATAGAGGGCCTCAAGGACAGGCACCCCAAGATAGAGCACATTGCCAAAGGCAGTAAGGATTATCAATACACCAGTCTCTTCAAAAGACACTGTAAAGAATAACTTTATGACCTTTACGGTCAGAAGACCAATCAGGGTAGTTAATACTACCACAACCCATGCAGAGGCAGGCACCAAAAGGACCGAAGGGTCAGTGTCTGCCCATGAGAAGGTCTTTACCCCCAGGGCAGGTAGTAACACATTAAGCACCACCTTGTTGATTCCCTCCTTTACAGCATTAGACCCCACACGTAAGAGTTTAAATAGCAGACTTGCGGCAAAAATAATGGCAAAGGTGATGAGTGTGTCAAACATTAGCAGTGATTATAACAAAGAGCGAGAGGGTGCAAGCGAGGAAGCCTAAAGGATATCCTAAAATCGTTTTCATGTCTGTAATTTATTAAGCCATACTTCTGCCCCACAGAAGGCAGAGACTTGCTTATAAAAAGATATTGATAACATACTGAAAAAAAGGCTTGCAACTATTGCCATATCTGGCTATAATTTATCCTAAAATTAAATAGAGGGTAACCAACCCATTGAGGAGGAATATAAATGGTTAAAAGAATGGTCTCGCTATTAGTGGTGGTCTTACTATTGGCAGGCTGTGGAGGGGGTAGCCTTACAGGCAATGAGAGTACAGGTAGTTACTGTGCAAATATTGGTGGTTTAACGGTGTGCTGTACACAAATTAGACCCTTCTACTTGGGGACTGCCGATGCCCCAAATTACACAACAAATGTGGATGCCAATCCAATATCTGACTGCGACCCGACACAAGAAGGTGCCCAACCCGAGCCATTTGCTGACCATGGGGCTATAGCGTTCTTTACGATTAGACCCCTAAATCCAGACGCCTTTATTCCTCCCAATACAAGCATAGTCTTTGAGAGATATACAATTGACTATAGGGCCTCTACTGACTCTATAGGCGCACCACCAATAGAGAGGTTTGAGGGATACATGAGCCTTACTGTGCCAGCCCCTGTATCAGGCGGTTTAGCAAGAGATGTAGCGACAAGCATAGTGTTTGTTGACCTGCCACGAAAATATAAATATTACAATGATATAGTCTCAGGGAGATATTCCTCTTTGGGTTCTATGATAAACAACTATACCGCAACAGTCACCTTTTATGGCAGGACTGACACAGGTAGTCGGTTTTCTGTAGTAGGCAATGTATATTTCAGCATGGGTGCGTATAACTATTGTACATAGGGAGGGTTAAGAATATGATGAGAAATCCTATTAAAATTTTTGTTGTCCTGTTTGTCTTTTCAGTGCTTTTATATGGCTGTGGTGGCGGAGGTGCAGGCGTGGCTGATGTGCCACCAGGGGTCAATCCGGGCCAAGTAAGCCTGCTCAAGCTCATGCCCGATAGGAATGTGGCACAGACAGGTTCCTTCGCCTATTTCCATGCTCGTGTCCTTGACGGTAATGGTGTCCCCCTATCAGGCAAGACTGTAAACTTCACCAACATGACCACAGGGGTTACACTCACTGCCACTACTGCCATTACTGATAGGGACGGTATAGCAAAGGTGGGGGCAAGGATGACCCATTCAGGCTATGCCACCGTTATTGCAGAGGCAGAGGGCCATAGAGACAGGAGAAGCCTTTTGTTTACAAACCAAAACAGTATAAGGGGGTATTCACTCAATCCCATTATTGTCTTGCTTCAAGCAGACAGGAATATGAATGGTATCTATGACGAGGCTGATGACTTCAAGGTCTGTCAGGGTCCAAACATGAGTGTTGTTAGGGTAAAGGCTACAACCTATGTAATGGGCGTTAGGCAGGGGGGAATGAGACTTGGAATAACTGCTGATTACCCTACCTTGATAACATTCCCAAATACACCAATGCTTGACCAGACCACAAATACATATTACTTGACCACAAACCCTATGGGAGAGGCAACGGTTGATATAACTGTAAATTGTCAGCTTCAGCCAAATGAACTCTTATTTAACATCTTTGCCACCACTGATATCTACTACATAGAAGACTTTGACTTGAGTTTTATCGGGACTGGCGGTATGTCATTATTCTTACAGCCTGTTACGGTTACAGGTATTTTACTCACTGCTGACCCTACTACTGCTATGGTTGGCGGGACATCTCAAATTAGGGCAACGGTGAATACCACTATTGGACCGGCACCAGATAATACAGCAGTGCAGCTGTACACCACCTGCGGGACTATTTCACCTACGCCTGCACTGACCCTTAATGGTGTTGCTGAGGCGGTTTATACAGCACCCTCATATATACCACAAGGCAATAAGTGCACCGTTATTGCAAAGGTTGCAAATAAAGAAGCCACAGTAGATATAAACATCACAGGGCAATTAGATGTCCAGCCGAGCACCTTGACAATAGATGGCAATCAAGGGGGCACTGCCACATTCACTGTAACAGGTGGGATACCGGGCTATCGTATATATTCAAACAATGCAGCATTTAGTCCAAATCCAGCCACACTACAGAGAAGTGGCGATTCATTTACAGTGAATGTCCCAGCAGGCACGCCTGCTACGACGGTAACATTTACGATTATTGACTCTCAGGGTAACCGTGTTACCGCCACATTGAATATCACCTCAACACAGACCGCTACTTTGGCTGTAAACCCAACAGCAGCAACCATTGGTGCAAGTGAGACTGCGGTCTTTACCATTACAGGTGGAAGGGCACCCTACACGGTAACCTCAAGCAGGCCTACCATTGCATTTAATAGCAACCCTGGTAATGGCACATGGATCGTTACACAGGCAGGAGGCACCTTCACTGTGACAGGTGGTGTTGTAAGTGCTGCAACGGCAGTAGTCTTTACTATCACCGATGCAAACGGCGCCTCAATCACCCAGCCAACGGTTACAGTAAATCCTGGCGGTGGGGCAACCTTTGCAGTCTCTCCAAATAATGTGACACTTACAGGCACTGCAGGCACTGACGACAGGGTCACATTTACCATAAACGGCGGTGTGGGTCCATTTAGTGTCTTAACAAGTAATGCCCCTGTGATACCTGCACCGTCGGTATCAGGCAGGACATTCACGATCAACCCAAACCCTGTCGGCGCTAATACAGCAGTAACACTTACAGTGGTTGACCTCTCTAATGGCAACACAGTAACTGCAACAGTAAATGTAACCCCACAAACCACAAATTTTGCCATAAATCCTTCAACAATAACTATGACCTCTGGCACATTTACTAATTTCTACATCATCGGTGGTAACGGGCCTTTCACTGTGGTCTCAGGAAATTCAGCAGTAGTAACAGTAGATGGACAGGGGGTCGTTAATCTTGGCTCAGGTGTTAGGACATTTAGGGTAGATGCAATAATGGCATCTGGTACTGCCGTCACAATCACTGTCATAGATACAACAGGCGGTGCGCGGGCAACATCAACAGTTACGGTAAATTAACAATTAAAAAGGGGCATTTTTAATTAGATGCCTCTATAGGGAGGTCAATTTAAATGGTTATTATAAGATTGATAGTCGCTGTCTTAATTGTATTAACTATGGTGGCCTGTGGCAGTCAACAGCCCCCAGCCCCCAGCACAGGGGGCGTTCCTAAGGTTGGTGGCACTACTGTGCCTGCAACTATAGACAAACAGGCCCTTGTTACAGAGACAGTCCAAAGGGCATCCCCGACAGACTATGTGCCTGGTGAGCTCATAGTAAAGTTTAGAGCCGACCTAAAGAGTTCCCAGACCTCTGCCATACACAATGCCAAGGGTGCCTCATTGCTCAAGAGGCTTGGCGTGGTAGATAGTGGTAGCATTGACTTGGTCAGGCTCCCTGAGGGCACAGATCTAAAAGATGCCATGAGGCTCTACATGGCAGACCCCTCTGTAGAGTATGCAGAGCCAAACTACAGGCGATACCTCCGCTCAACTATCCCAAATGATACCTACTTTGTCCGCCAATGGGGACTCTATAATACGGGCTCCATGATGAATGGCACACCTGGGGCTGACATCAAGGCACCCCTTGCCTGGGACTTCTCAAGGGGTAGTAACAGCCTCGTCGTTGCAGTGATTGATACGGGTGTAGATTACAACCACGAAGACCTCTATGGCAAGATCTGGATAAACAATGGAGAGATATGCACTGACGGTATAGACAACGATAACAACGGCTATGTTGATGACTGTTATGGTTGGAACTTTGTTGATAGAAACAATGACCCAATGGATACCGATGGACATGGCACCCATGTATCAGGTGTAATTGGTGCAGTCACAAATAATGGCCTCAAGATAGCAGGCCTCCTGTGGGATGTAAAGATTATGGGATTAAAGTTTATTGGCCCTAACGGCGGTACAACTGCCGACGCTATTTCTGCCTTAAATTACGCAGTCAGGATGGGGGCAAAGATCGTAAATGCAAGTTACGGGAGTTCAACATACTCTCAGGCAGAGCGCGACAGCATTGCCGCTGCCAATCAGAGAGGGGTGCTCTTTATTGCTGCTGCAGGAAACGACGCAGAGAACAACGACATCGCCCCTTCCTATCCATGCAGCTATGGACTGCCAAATATCATATCTGTTGCCGCCACTGACCAGAACGACAGGATTGCGAGCTTTAGTAGCTTTGGCCCCTCAAAGGTAGATGTAGCCGCCCCTGGCGTTTATATACTGAGCCTGATACCCAATAACGGTAGCGGTATGAATCAGGACTTTTGGCCTGGCACCTCTATGGCAACGCCCCATGTGGTAGGCACGGCAGGGCTAATCCTTACAAACCCTGAATATGTGGACCTCGGTTTTTCAATCTACCAGACAAGGGCTTTTATAGAGGAGTATGTAGATAAACTCCCTTCCCTTGAAGGCAAGATAAGAACGGGCGGGAGGATCAATGCCTACAAGGCTGTGACGGCCATGTTAAAACCCGTAAACCTCACTGCCTCAACCACAGGCCCCACGAGCGTTGAACCCCTTAGGGTGAATCTCAAATGGCAAAATCGGGCTACTGGGGCCGAAAATATAAGGATTGAGAGGATGCAAGAGGGCGTTGACACCCATTTTGTGGAGATTGCCCAACTTAGCCCCGATAAAGACACCTACACAGATAGCGCTGTATCTGGTGAAAAGACATACCATTATAGGGTTAGAGCCTTTAAGGGCTTAAGCCAATCTTATGTGCCTACAGAAGAGCGTTTTATCTACACCCCATATACCAATACTGTCTCTGTTACTACCCCTGTGGTTCCCCAAAGCTTTGGCGGTGGCAGGGGGTGTAGTATAACGCCATTGCCATCACAGCTTGATAATGGGACGATTGATGTTATAATTGTAATGCTGCCACTAATGGTTGTGGTTTTCCTAATAGGCAGGAGGTTAGGCAGTAGGCCAACAGGCTGGTCAAAGGTGGAATATTTTTAATGAGTGATGTGTTTTGAGGTATCCGGTGCCTCGTATTTTTTAACAATACCCAGACCTTTTTGTGAGGTATAAAAATGGCAAAAGGTGTGCTAAGTGCGGTGCTCTTGATTACGCTGCTGAGCCCTGTATTTTCAGAGGCTGCATCCTCTGATACAGAGTTGATCTTAGAACAGATTAGGCAACTCAGGGAGGACATGGACAAGCGTTTTGAGCAAGTGGACAAGCGTTTTGAGCAAGTGGAAAAGAGGATAGAGTTTCTGCAGGCAGTGCTTCTTGCCCTGCTTGCTGTAGTGATTGGCGGCACAGGCTACAACATATGGCAGGGTATGAAGATACCCAAGGGCCTAGACGCATACATTGAGAAGGTCCAGAGGCTTGAGATTGCCCTAAGGGAGATAGCCTCAAAGGACCCCCAAACGATGGAACACCTAAAGAGATTAGGCCTGCTTTAAGAGCATACTATCGTACATCAAAGGGGTTTGCCCTTAAAATCCTATCCGACCGTAAGGAGTGCCATAAGCCTTTCATCTAAGCCGTTTTTTAAAAATGGGCACATCTCTTTTGGACCAAATTTTATCTCAAAATACTACCTCCTTGGCCCACTTTTAAAATACCTCTCCCCTCAAAATAAGAAAACAATATCCTCATAAATCAGACATTCTTCCAATAGTAAGCAAGTGGCAAAGGTGTTATCCTGTAATCAAGATTAAACAAAAAAGGAGGACGGGAAGATGACAGCAACAATGGGACATAGGATTGAACTTGGTAAGGTGGCAAGGGTCGGTTTAGGACTCCTTGCGGTGGGTGCAGTGGGACTGTCTGCGGCAATGCCACTTGGTTTAGGAGTGGTAGCACTGGTGTGGGCATTGGCATTAGGCGGAGCAGTGGCAGGGGCATCGGTTATCTGCTACAAGCTTGTAAAGGACTTGGTCACAGGGGCAGCGACCTTTGGTTATGCACCAACAATGGCATACCTTGCAGGTAAGAGGTCAGTAAAGACAAAGAAGGAGGAGACAAAGGAAGAAAAGAATCAGAAGGACTTCAATACAATAAATTAAGGAGGATGAAGGGTAATGAACACACAGTTTGACTTTGTAAGCAGCGTAAATGGGGTGATGTTTTTATTGTCTTTGGCATTTATTGGAGGTTACATAGTATTGAATGAACTCATGAGGCCTGAGCCATTTAGGGCCTTTGTTAGGGCCCTGAGGTCAGATTGGCAGGAGATAAGGGCAGAGGGGTTTGGCAGGCTAATGGAGATAGCAAAAGGTGTTGTGAGTGCACCAGTATATGTGGCAATGTATGTGGTATCGGTGCCTGTGTTGTTTGTAGTGGGATTGGTGATGCCTATAGGGAAAGCCGTATCAGTAGCCACATCTTTTGGGTGGAGTCCTGTGAGGGCATACTTCAGGGGTAAGAAGGCCCTAAAGAAGAAAGACATTAAAACAGCAGATCAATAATGGTAATAGTACTGTAGAACATCATCTGTCATTGCGAGCGGAGCCAGGGATCTCGTCTTTGAGATCGCTGTGCTTCCGGCTCGCAATGACATTTTCATCCCCTTTTGTACCGACTTGTCGGCATGTGGTCTTAACCATAAAAAAAGGGGCTTAGTGCTCCCTTTCTCATGAAGGTGTGTAAAAAAGTTTTTAGGTCTTCTTTATATAGAGTTCCCACATCCCCTTATCTTCAAGCTTTACAGACTCAAACTCATAGCCCTGTTTTTCTGCATATCTGGGGATTGAGTCTTCAGCGGATGCAGGGGCATCACAGAGTATCTTCAGGATTGCACCCGAAGGCAATTTCTCCATCTGCTTTTTTGTCAATACCAATGGATAAGGGCATACCCTACCCAATACATCTAATGTTTCTGTTGGTGTCTGAGACTTTAGGTCAGGCATCGTTCATTCCTCCTTATTTTATAATTTTAGAAAAACTGCAGGTGATCTACCTCCTGCATAACCTTTTCAATGGTTGCATAGGGCACTACCTCTGCCTTCATATCGGCGCCGAGCCTCTCGGCATCCAGTAGGAGTTGATCTTCGGTAAGCCCTAATCTCTCAACATCTTCCTTGCATATATAAACCTTTAAGTCCACTAAAAGGGCATTCTCTAAGTGCATACCAATACTCGTATCGCCATAGTGTTTCATTGCCTCTTGATTTTTTAGACAGTTAAGGACACCATCACCAATAAAACAGACTATGGGTTCTACGGTCTGTCCGTCCTCAAGATAGATCTCCACGCTCTGGCTTGCTATTGCATGGGTTAAGGCAAGTCTTGAGGCTTCAGTCTTATAAGGCAGGCTCCTGACGATAAAACCGAGGGTCTTTTTGGTCATCTTAGTCACCTCCTATGAGTAATACCCTGTCAGCACTAAAACAGCTGGCAAGATACCAATCCATGCTGTGCCTTTTAGTCCCTTCTAAGGTGTCTTCCTTGTGGTAACCCCTTGCCTCTGCACAGGCCTCACAGGCAGTCATCTGAAACTTGCCTGTGGCTAACAAGGCCTCTATAGTCTTCTGTAACGCTGAGTAATCACGGAACGATTTTTGCCCCTTCTTTGAGAGCATTGTTGCATTACCCGATAGCCAAAGGTCAACATTATGACCTTTCTTTACAGCGGCCTCACAGAGCTTGACTGTAAAATCTAATGAAAGCGAACCAACCAGCGAAGCAAAAGAACCAACAGTTAATTTTCCCATTTCCCCCTCCTTTTCCTATAACCAGATTACTTTATCGTAATCGTTAAAAATAAGGTCCACAATATCGTCATAAGTTACAGGCTTGACATTTCCAGGGAGTTTGTCAACCGTAAAGCCCCTTGTCTCAAGGTCCTCCGTTAGGACATAAAAATCTGCCTTGCTATTAAGGATCGGCGATGCACTACCATTTTCCTTCACTGTGGCATGATAAACCCCGTTGCCTACTAAAATGATGCCTAACTTCTCCGCTGTTAGCCTACTTAAGACATCACTCCCCCCCCTGAAGTCGCTGTAAAATACCCCGAGCCTCATCCTCTTACCTCCTTTTTTGGGTTTATAACAAAAACTGCGTTTTTTATACCAATAATCTACTGTGCTTGTCAATAAGTTCTCTTTAAAAGGGGCTTGACCTAAAAATTCCTTTTACGAAAAACTCATAGTTGACATTCTCTATTGGGCAGAAATCCGTAATTGTTACTTTTGTTATCTCAAGATTGATGCAAATTGCTATATCTCTTTCTTACCTCATGGCCCTTGCCGCAACTATACTCACCCTCTGGGCAGGGCTGTGTCAGACAGGCAGGGCCTGCCTTTTGAAAGATCTGTGGTGAGACCTCCCTAACGAGCCTCAGCATCTCTTCGGCCATCTGCCTTATCTCCCACTGGGCACGATTGCAACACCGCTGGCGAAAAAAATGGAGGAGCTCACGGGCATTCATAGTGACGATTATCTTTGTCTCAGCCGCATTTGGTAAGACAAAACGTGCATCCTGATTGGCCCCCTCGCCTGTGATACCTTCCTCATTGAGCTGTTTGATAATGAGGTCATAGACCCTTTGGGCCTCGGCCATGAAGTCCTCAAAGAGCCTCTTAATCGTCGGTCTTGTGGCAATGGATGGCGGGATGATGTAGTCAAAGCCCTTACCATCTTTACTTGTCTCTGATACATATCGTTGAGACTGTTGACTGTATGAGGCGATCCTGTGCCTGACCAACTGGTGGGAGCATGCCCTTGATATGCCCTCAATGGCGAAGGTAAAGGAGACATGCTCAATAGGGCTCATATGACCCATCTGCATAAGCCTATCAATAAAGGCAGTCTGGTCTTTCTCCTCTATCCTTTCCCTTAGGGTCTCTATATCAGAAGGGCTATAGCAGAGTTTGGCTGCCATTGCTACTGTCCCTTCAGGTTCAGGTGTGTGTCTAAGCAGTAAGACCTTTAATGAAGTAGGGGCCATGAATATTAGAGTTGCCCTTTTGTAGTAGGCACTGTGCCCTTTCTTGAGGGATCAATAGAGACGGCCTGCCTGAGTGCCCTACCAAAGGCCTTGAATATGGCCTCAAAGATATGGTGGAGGTCCTTACCATAAAAGACATTTATGTGGAGGTTCATCATGGCATGATTACTCAAGGCCCTAAAGAACTCCTCAAAGAGCGTTACCTCAATGCCCCTTAAGGAGCCCCTCGGCGGTTCCACCTTATAGACAAGGTATGGCCTGCCGCTGAGGTCTATTACTACCTGGGCAAGGCTCTCGTCCATAGGTAGTATAAAGGCACCGTAGCGCATAATACCCCTCTTGTCGCCAAGGGCCTTCTTTATTGCCTCGCCAAGGGTTATGCCAATATCCTCCATCAGGTGGTGGTAGTCTATCTCTATGTCACCCTTTGCAAGGACCTTCATGTCAAATAGACCATGAAAGCAGAAGAGCTCTAACATGTGGTTAAAGAATGGGATCGTGGTTGCAATCTCGGCCTCTCCCTTGCCATCAAGGTTTAACTCTAAAGATATGTCTGTCTCCTTTGTCTTTCGTTCAACTAATGCCTGTCTCATATCATTTCTCCCTATTACGACCTTCATGTCGGAATGACACCATAGCAATCCCCTCAGGCACTGAGATACCTGTGCATATCCGCTGCGGCCCTCTTACCTGCACCCATGGCGCTAATCACCGTTGCCGCACCAGTCACCACATCGCCCCCAGCCCATACCTTTTCAACCGTTGTCTTGCCGGTGGTCTGATCCGCTATAACCGTGCCGTGCTTTGACCTCTGTAGGTCCTCTGCATCCACAAAGACCAATGGATTAGGGCTCGTGCCAAGGGCAACGATAACGGTATCAAGCTCCATATCAAACTCTGAGCCCTCAATAGGCACAGGTCTTCTCCTGCCTGATGCATCAGGCTCACCAAGCTGCATCCTTACACAACGCATACCCCTAACGGCCCCCCTTTCATCGCCTAAGATCTCCACAGGATTAGTAAGGAAGTCAAAGATTATACCCTCCTCTTCGGCATGGTGCACCTCTTCATCCCTTGCCGGAACCTCCTGTCGGGAGCGGCGATAGACTATATGCACCTCGCCGGGGTCGCTTCCCCCTGAGAGAATCCTTTGTAGCCTCAAACTACAACGGGCCGCATCCATCGCCACATTGCCTGCACCAATGACAGCCACCCTCTTGCCGATCTTTACAGGTGTGTCATATTCAGGAAATAGATAGCCCATCATCAGATTTACCCTGGTAAGGAACTCATTGGCAGACATGACGCCGTTGAGGTTTATCCCAGGCACCTTGAGAAAGGTTGGCAATCCTGCCCCTGAACCAATGAATATGGCATCAAACTCATCAAGGAGGTCTCTAACAGTAAGGGTTCTCCCAATCACATAGTCTGTCTTTATCTTAATACCGAGGCACTCCATTGCGTAGTCAATCTCTGCATGCACCACAGACTTTGGGAGTCTGAATTCCGGTATGCCATATACAAGCACACCACCTGCCACATGCAGTGATTCAAATATCGTCACATCATGCCCCTCTCTGCCGAGGTCCACTGCGCAGGTAAGTCCTGCAGGACCTGAACCTACCACTGCCACCTTCTTACCACTTGGGCTTGCCTTCACCAAGGGGCATGTCCTATTACTGAGCTCAAAATCACCCACAAACCGCTCAAGCCTTCCAATGGCCACTGGTTGAGACTTTTTACCAAGGATGCACTTACCCTCACACTGGGTCTCCTGCGGGCACACCCTACCACATATGGCGGGTAGATTGTTCTTTTCCTTCATCTCTTTTACCGCAAGTGCCATATCGCCTTCTCTAAGGGCCTTGATGAACTGTGGTATCTTTACCCCTACTGGGCAGCCTTCAACACATTGGGGCTTCTTACACTGAAGACATCTATTGGCCTCGTTTACTGCAGTCTCCATAGCGTAACCGAGGGCAACCTCACTAAAATTACCTATCCTGACCTTAGGGTCCTGCACAGGCATCTCTTGCCTGCTGATTGCCATTCTTTCTTTTGGTGTTAGCTCTGCCATTACTGCCTCCCTATCGCCTTATCAAGATTGCATTCGTGCTTGAACCTCTCTAATGCTATCTTTTCTTCATCTCGGTAAAACTGTAGCCTACCCAACATGCCGTCCCAATCAACCGCATGGCCATCAAACTCAGGGCCATCTACACACACAAACTGTGCGCCCTCCTTCAATGGCACCCTGCACCCTCCACACATACCCGTGCCATCAATCATTATTGTATTGAGGCTGACAATGGTTGGGACCCTTAAGGGCTCTGTGGCAAGGGCTACAAACTTCATCATTATGGCAGGGCCAATTGCCCACACCTTTGCAACCTTTTTTCCACCTGTGACTATCTCCTTTAAGGGCTCTGTGACAAGGCACTTCCTTCCATAGGAGCCATCGTCGGTACACACAATGAGCTCATCTGATACGGCCCTCATCTTATCTTCCCAAAAGAGTAAAGACTTGTTTCTGGCACCGATAATTGATATGACCTCATTGCCTGCCTCCTTGAGGGCCCTTGCGATGGGGTAAATTGGAGCAATGCCTACGCCGCCGCCCACACATATCACCGTACCATAGTTCTTTATCTCCGTTGGATGGCCAAGGGGGCCCACAAAGGTCTCCACGCTGTCGCCCTCATTAAGGGTGCCAAGATGCATCGTTGACTTGCCTACCTCTTGAAAGATTATGGTTATTGTGCCCGCCTCACGGTCAAAGTCTGCGATAGTAAGGGGTATGCGTTCCCCCTTTGCGTCTATCTTGATAATAATGAACTGCCCTGCCTGGGCCTTCTTTGCCACCTGTGGGGCCTCAATGACCATGAGCTTTGTCACATCGCTCAGGACTTGTTTTTTAAGTATCTTGTAGCCCTTTGGCCTATCCTCCATTGTTGCCTCCTGATGTGTTCTTAGATTTTTGATGCTTGAAACTAATTTGTTGACCTGCCCAACTCCTCAGCCCTTACCCTAGCGGCCTTGAGGGCCTCTGCTATCAGCCCCTGTAAGTCCCTGTTATCAAACGCATTTAGCCCTGCCTGAGTAGTCCCATTGGGTGAGGTGACCATCTGGCGCAATTTAGCAGGGCCAATCCCACTATCCCGTAAGATCTTTGCAGAGCCCAAAAGGGTCTGTATGGTGAGTGTTGTAGATTCATCCTCCGATAGCCCAATCTCCATGCCCCCTTTTATAAGACACTCTGCAAAGTAGGCTATAAAACCCGGCCCACTACCAGAAAGGGCTGTCACGGCATCCATCTTATGCTCTGGGAGGACAAGGGTTTTCCCAATTGTACTGAATATCTCTACGGCTCTGTTAATATCGGCATCACTCACAACCTCAGGGGCAGAAATTACACTCATGCCCTCTTGTAGGAGGGCAGGCGTGTTTGGCATAACCCTAATGACCCTTGAAGTGCCGAGCCTCTCCATAAGGTAGGAAAGCCTTATACCTGCTGCAATGGATATAAATAGCCTATCTGCGGTATTTGTCTCTGACAGTTCCTCCATGACAGAGGACATGATCTGGGGTTTTACGGCAATCAATACTGTGTTACCCTTCTTTAATACCTCAATGTTAGAACCAACAAAGCCAACGCCATAGGTCCGCATGAGGTATTGAACCCTCTCTTCAGCGGGGTCATAAAAGAGGATATCCCTTACCCCCTTTGATGTAAGGCCCTTTATAAGGGCCTCTGCCATATTACCGCCACCAATAAATCCTATCATTTGGCCTCCTTAAGAAGAGTTATATATTAAAGCAATGTTGCAGTGTAAAAGCAACCCCGACCGACCCGCCCCCACCCACCCGACCAACACCATCCACACCCGTCCGACCAAGACCGCCCCAAATTCCGATTTAGGAATTCTAAAACAGTTCCCTCTCCCTTGATGGGAGTAGGGGTTACTGGGTGAAAAATTTTCTATCCCTTTTTTTGGTAGGAGATTATTATTGCAATAGAAAACAAACACATAGAATAATACTCAGAAATAATCCTACAGGAGATAGCAAGGCTATGTCTGACATTATAGAGACAGCAATGTCCCTAAAATAGTTGAAGTAGGAAGCGACCTCGGTTAAAATGTTTTATCTGAAAAAACAAAAAATTAAAGGAGGTCGCCCCTATGGGAAAAAGATACCGCAAGATGTCAAAAAAAGCAAATGGGAAGATAAGGGAAATCAGAGATGAGCAGGTAGTATTAGAACTGCCGCACAAGAGGAGGAATGTTCGGGATCATCTTCCCCCTGAGCATCAGGAGGCCATAGATGCGAGGATAAGGGCAGCTTACAATATGGCTGATTATGACAAAGCAAAGGAATCCCTTGAGTTGACCGTGAGATATCTTGAGAGACTGAATCCATCTGCGGCAGCGAGCCTGAAAGAAGGACTTGAGGAAACCCTTACTGTGCATAAGCTTGGAGTTTCTGGGCTTTTAAGAAAGACCCTTTCAACCACAAACCCTATAGAGTCCTGCTTCTCTGTAACCCGCACTGTTACTGAACGGGTCAAAAAGTGGAATGGCGGGGACATGGTTCAGAGGTGGGCAGTAGCAGCGCTCTTAAGGGCAGAGAGGAAATTCAAGCGAGTGAAAGGCTATAGGGAGATACCAAAACTCATTGCTGCCTTGCAGCAGAAAAATCTTGACCCCGTTAGAAATGGAATTTTTAACTGGGTTGACAGAAAGGAGGTTGCAGCTTAATATATGGACAAGAGAGTCCTTGCTACTTCAACTAAAGGAAGGGACAACATCTTTAAAAACTAAAACAGGAGGAAGGTAATGAAACGCATGAATTGTTTTTTAGCTTTTGCGATGATGTTGATATGGGTATCGTCCGCATCTGCTATTGAGGTCGTTGAAGCGGATTGGTTAAAGGCAAGGCTTGATGACAAAAAAAATTAGAATAGTTGGAGTGCCGGAGAAGGCCGAGCCTATTGCCGGAGAGCACAAAAAAGGGGTTATGCATATCCCTAACACTGTAGTAGTCAACAGATACCTGGACCTCGGAAACATTTATATAGTTCCTCCAACATTGTATCCTTCAAAAGATCAGTTTGAAAAGCTCATGGCACGGCTCGGAATTGATAATGACACAACAGTAGTGGCTTATGACGATAAGTTCGGTCTTTTTGCGAGCAGGCTTCTTGTAATAATGGAGCATTACGGGCACGACACAAATAAGCTCAAGCTTTTAAATGGCGGCATTGTAAAATGGAAAAAACTCGGTTATCCTTTGATGGATGGACATGCCGATATAAAACCGACCCGTTATACGGTTGTGAAAATGAATCCTGTGCTTATCACGTGGTCGGATATTTACCGCGATGTTGTAGCAGGCGCAAGACCGGATGTCATGCTGCTTGATGTCCGCCCTGCCGATGAGTATTCTGCAAAGAACATCCGTTCCATAAGAGGAAGACATATTCCTAAAGCAGTTAATATAACAGGCACGGAGGCCAACAAAAAAGATGACCATACATTAAAATCTGTTGAAGAATTAAAAACCCTCTTTTCCGCAAAAGGAGCAACCCCTGACAAGACTATCTACACATATTGCCACAGCGGAGACAGAACCGCTCACGCATATGTCATTCTGAAGTATATTCTCGGTTATAAAGATGTAAAGGTGTATGACGGTTCCTGGAGCGAATGGGCTACAATCCTTTCTCTGCCTGCAGAAGATCAGGTCTGGTACACCGAAAAAGCTACGGAAGAAAACAAGAAGTAAAAAATCACCTGCAAAGCGTCAAGCTCAAAGCGTCAAGAGTCATATAAATGACTCTTGACGCTTTATTTTTATGCTTTTGGTTATTGACAAACACATCAATTTATGTTTATATATAACTGTGGCAGCTTTAAAGGAGGCTCATCATGTTAAAAGATTTCGCATCATATATTACATATGAATTAATCAAGCTTGAACACGGCTCACATCTTGGCGATGCCATAGAATTTTTTATATATGACACACTCAAAATATTTCTGCTCCTTTCGGTAATCATCTTCGTAATTTCCATAATCAGGAGCTACTTCCCGCCGGAGAAGACAAAGAAAATTCTTTCTCATAAAAAATTATTTATTGGTAATATCCTTGCCGCTCTGCTCGGGGTAGTAACCCCTTTTTGCTCCTGCTCGGCCGTGCCGCTTTTTATAGGATTCATTGAAGCGGGAGTTCCGCTTGGAGTTACATTCTCATTTCTTATCGCATCGCCTATGGTAAACGAGGTGGCTGTCGTATTACTCTGGGGTCTTTTAGGATGGGAGCTTACTGCAATATACATCGGCACAGGTCTGCTTGTAGCTATTGCCGGAGGAATTATTATAGGCAAGCTCAAACTTGAAAAGTGGGTTGAAGAGTATGTTTATCAGATAAAGACAGGTCAGGCAGCAGAGGCGCAAAGCCTGTCATTTAAAGAGCGTCTCCAATATGCCAAATGGAATACAACGGATATCCTAAAGCGGGTGTGGCTGTTTGTAATTATTGCCATTGGCATTGGCGGTTTCATACACGGCTATGTGCCTGAGGATTTCATGACAAAATACGCAGGCCCTCAAAATCCATTTGCAGTGCCGATTGCCGTGCTGATTGGAGTGCCTTTGTATTCCAATGCAGCAGGGGTTATACCAATCGTCTCGGCTCTTATCAATAAAGGGCTTGCAGTGGGCACTGTGCTTGCCTTTATGATGGCAGTAACCGCCCTGTCATTGCCTGAGATGATAATTTTAAGAAAGGTATTGAAGATTCAATTACTAACAGTGTTTGTCGGGATTATGACGATAACAATAATGGCAGTGGGGTATCTGTTTAATGCGATATTGTAGGAAGAGGAATTATCCAAATAGAATTTTTAGAAGGAATTTTAGCTTTTCTTTCGTGATGCCAGCCTTTTTGAGAATATTATGGAGAGTTCCCTTTTTAAGAGGTCTATTGGAATGTACTGGAACAGGGATAGTAATTGTACCTTCTTCTGTTATCTTTTGGTATATACGGTGTGAGCCTGTCTGTCTCGCTAATTTAAAACCATCTTTCTCTAATACAGAACATAGCTCTTTGCCTGAGAGAGGCGATATTTTATCCATTTACTACAAGTTCAAGTTCTTCTTTTATGGCATTTTTAGAAAAATATGGTATGTTTTCTATATCCACTACCTCTATATACCCATTGGCAGCATCTTTGAGCATATCTATCGCATCTTCAATAGTTTCACCTTCAGTGGTAATGTCAAGTTCGGGGCAATAAACCACATAGCCGCCTTCTTCGGCAGGAATAAGCTCGGCAGTAATCTTTATCTTTCGCATAATCTAAGACCTCCTTATAAATGGGACTGTCATCCCGGCCTTGAAAGGATTATACCACAATATATCAGGAACAGCTATGAGAATTGATTGTTACATGTCTTTAAAATGCGGGTCAGAAGATGCTCTGAGAGAAAATATTTCAAAGGCTCTGGAGCTTGAGGACGTTAGAGCTGAGGTGGATTTTTACAGAATTACAGAGGATCAGGCAAAGTCAATGGGATTAAGAGGCTCTCCTTCAGTTCTTATTAACGGGCAGGATATTCAGCCTGTTGACATTGAAGGGTTTTCCTGAAGGGTCTTTGTTGACGAGTCTGGAAGGCTCGCAAATGGCCCCTCTGTTGAGATGATAAGAAATAGCCTAAAGAGTGAAATAGGTGAAGGGGTTCACCAGAACAATAAGGAGGTTTAGAAAATGGAGATTAAGGTATTAGGACCGGGCTGTGCAAACTGTCATAAGATGGAGGAGCTTGCAGCAAAAGCAATTAAAGAGCTCGGGATTGAGGCAAAGATTGAAAAGGTTTCTGACATTCAGGAGATAATGAAATACACAATGTCAACCCCTGGTCTTGTGGTAAATGGAAAGCTTAAACATTCAGGGAAACCTTTGCCGTCGCCTGAAAAGGTTAAGGAATTGATAAAGGCAGAGGTGTAAATATTATGAATGAATTAGTATCAATATTTGGGGCTTTATCTGACGCAACAAGGCTGCGTATCCTTAAGCTCCTTGAAGGAGGAGAAATTTGCGTCTGCAACATAGTAAATGCCCTTGGAATGAGCCAGCCAAAGGTATCATTTCACCTCGGGGTGCTTCAGGATGCGGGTCTTATAAAAGGCAGGAAACAGGGCCGATGGATAAATTACAGCATTGACGACTCCGATATATTCAGACGCTTTTTAATATTGTCGGTTCTTGAAAAGACTGCCCCTGAAGCGCAAGCGTCAAGTTTGAAGTGCGCATCTGACGCTAAGAGTTAAAAACATATTGGGAGAAAATTTATGGCTAATAAGAAGATGAGTTTCTTCGATCGCTTTCTGACTATCTGGGTGGCTATATGTATGGCTGTCGGTGTCGGAGTAGGCAAAATAGCACCTGATGCCGTCTCTTATCTTCGCAGTCTCGAATTCGGGAAGGGTTCACAGATCAATATCCCGATCGCTGTTCTTATCTGGCTTATGGTCTATCCCATGATGCTCAAGGTCGATTTCAGTTCGGTCGTCAATGCGGGGAAGAACCCCAAGGGACTATTTGTAACCCTGTTCGTCAATTGGCTGGTCAAGCCTTTCAGCATGGCATTCTTCGCTTATGTCTTTTTCCGGATAGTCTTCAGTTCATGGATATCTCCATCTGAAGCCGACCAGTACATTGCGGGCTCCATCATCCTGGCCGCAGCCCCCTGCACTGCCATGGTCTTTGTCTGGAGTTACCTGACTGACGGCGACCCCGGCTATACGCTGGTGCAAGTCTCGGTGAATGATCTCCTGATGCTGGTTTTCTTCGCGCCTATCGTTAAATTTCTGGTTGCCGGCGCATCTAATCTCGCCGTACCCTTTGGCGTCCTCTTCATCTCGGTGCTGGTTTTTATCGTCATTCCGCTGGTCGCCGGAGTCGTGACCCGCAGTCTGCTCATCAAGGCAAAAGGGGACGATTGGTTTACAGGCGTATTTTTGCCGAAACTTCACCCGGTTGCCATCAGCGCTCTGCTTGTAACATTGGTGTTGATCTTCGCCTTCCAGGCTGACAATATAACAGGCCGCCTGTTCCATGTCTTATTGATAGCGGTTCCGATAACCATACAGGTCTATTTCAATTCTTCCCTCGCTTATGGTCTGATGAGGTTTTTTAAACTTCCTTACTGTGTAGCCGCGCCAGGGGCGCTCATAGGAGCCAGCAACTTTTTTGAACTGGCTGTCGCAGTGGCGATAACCCTGTTCGGGCCGGATTCAGGCGCTGCGCTTGCCTGCGTGGTCGGGGTTCTGGTCGAAGTGCCTGTCATGCTTTCGGTCGTCAACTTCTGCAACAGAACCAGCCACTGGTTTCCGAAAAATGCGAATGGGTGAAAATGTTGAAGGTGAGGATAAAGGCGCTTGCCAAATAATTTTACGGTTATAGGAGGCAAATGATATGAAAATAGAAATTTATGATCCGGCGATGTGCTGCTCATCAGGGCTTTGCGGGCCAAGCATTGACCCTGTTTTAGTTAAAATGAATGATGCTGTGCTTGCATTGAAAAAACAAGGAGTGGAGGTTGTGAGATACAACCTTGCCCAACAGCCGAAGGCGTTTATGGAAAATCCAA
>Ga0308419_1000529_pt1 | contig 27601 bp, 18 predicted proteins | sample HotsprSampleMS50_FD_203674 | JGI IMG/M metagenome (GOLD analysis project Ga0308419, IMG submission 203674) | Hot spring phototrophic mat microbial communities from Mushroom Spring, Yellowstone National Park, Wyoming, United States - 20090730_MS50 ... | reverse complement strand
TGCCGTTTTCATAGTTGCGTCGTGAAATTTCAGCTTGCTGCTGTGGCGTAGCATTACGAGGAATCGGTTCGCCGATAAGGTCATTGTAGCCTTGATAGAAGCGCGTATCTAAGGCTTGGTTAAGCGTATAATGCCCTGCCGCAAACTCGCCGAACATGGAGAAGGTGAAGTCCTTAAAGAGTGTAAGGTCAATACCAAATGAGCCTATCACAGTAGGCGTTGGCGACCCATAGAGTTCGACGGTAAAGTCACCAGTGAATTGACCATCTTCATCTGGCTTAGGCACGGTAACTTGATAGGCGCCTAATGGTCGGCCTTCTTCAGCGCGCATTGGCAAGAAAGCAAATCCCCCAATTGTAAATGGAGCAGAGCCGCCTAAGCTGACGAGCAAGTTATCCACCGTAGAGACCGCACCGCGTACGCTGACATCCACTGTGGAAGATTGATATACCGAAGCGCGAACTGAAAGTTCAATGCCGCGGTTGCGAATCTGTCCAACGTTACGCAGTTGGGTAATGCGCCCGCCAGCAGGGTCTTCTGGAAAGTCAAACAGCGCTGCATCAGTGGTTTGGGTGTAATAGCTGAACTCAATTGCAATGCGGTCGTTGAGCAAGCCTGCATCGAAGCCAAAGTCGAAACTGGTGGTAACTTCAGGTCCGAGTGAGCGATTGCCCGGATTACCAAAGTTGATGCCAGCCGTAGTAGCAGTGTTGCGTGCAACAATAAAGGTTCGGTCACGTGCAAAAGGTGTAGGGAAGAACCCGGTGCGCCCATATGCAGCACGCAGTTTAAGACTGGAGAGCACCTCTTTGAGCCCAGCCGGGAAGAAAGCTTCATCGCCGATGTTATATGCAATACCGGCAGTCGGGTAAAGCTGTGTGCCCACATCTGAGCCAAACGCCGTGTTGATATCGACGCGAGCCGCCAAGTTGATGAAGAGATTATCAGCAATGCCAATTTGGTCTTGCAAGTAAATGCCGCCATTGAATAGCGCTTGATTGCTTTCACGAGAATTGATGATGGCAGCATTATCAAAGTCGTCCGTGCCTGCCGCAATGTTCTGTCCATCCGCATCAAACTCGCGGTCCTCGACTCGGAACCCGCGCGCACCGAAAGAGAGCGTTTGCGAGACAATGCCTAGGTCAGGCAATTTATAGGTGCCCGCATACTCTATGGTGAGTGTCAGATAGTCGCGTTCGGAGCGTGAAAGCGAACTGGGCGGCGAGAAAATACCAGAAGCAATAGCGGCAACAGGATAGAGATGGCGTTGCTCATTTTTCCGGTAATCTACGCCAACACGAAACGTGTTGGTCCACTCTTTCACAGGTGAGACACTAAAAGCAAAGCCGCTGGTAAAGCGATTGACCGTCTCACGCAAATCGGGCAGTAGCAAAAATTGCAGAATGCTGTCACGATTTTGTGTAAAGCCGGAACCAGCCACATAGTTGCCCGGCGCAAAAAATGAACCGGCTTCCATCGCCGAGAGTGGTGAAGCATCGTAGGCGTTATTGAGCAAAGCTCTTCCAAACTGATTGCGTGTGTAAGCCGCCGTGAACTCCAGCTCACTTTGGGGTGAGAGAATGGCACGCAGTCCGCCGGTGAAATTGTAGAGCGTATTTTCAAGTTCATCACCCTTAAAGATACCGGGCGTGTTCTGAACACTGCCCGAAACATTGTAGGTCAAGGCTTCACTGCCGCCAGTGATGTTAAGTGCTTGTCGGTTAAAAAATGCAGGTCGGTAGAGCACGGTACGCGTTGCCTCCTCGAAAGTAAAGCGAGTTTCAGGCACATCCACGCCATTGATAGTAGTCAAGCGTACCCTTGCTTCGCCGGGGCGACCTTTCTTTGTAAAAATCTGAATCACCCCGTTGGCGGCTTCGGAGCCATAGAGTGTGGAAGCGGCACCACCTTTGATAACCTCCACACGCTCAATATCTCCGATGACAATATCAGCCAGTGCTGAGGAGACCGCTCCGCCAGAGCCATTGGCAAGACGGAAGTTATCGCCATTATCTACACGAATCCCATCGATATAGATAACAGGCGTCGTGTTCGAGAGCGCACTTTTGATGCCACGTGTTTGGATGCGTGCGCCAGTGCCCGGCAGCCCTTGTGCATTGAAGGACGAGAGTCCGGGGACTTGCCCTTGCAGAAGTTGGTCAATCGATTGCGCCGCCGTGCGTTCAATATCCTTTGAGGAAAGTGCAACAACATCGGTAGGCAATTGGCGTTTGGAGGTGGCGGTGCCTTGCCCTGTAACAATTACTTCATCAGCTTGCACACTGCTTTGCACAAGACTGAATGCCACTTCGGCAACTGCGCCGGCTGCCACGGTCACTTGCTTGGTCTGTGGTTTATAGCCCACATACCGAGCCAAAATGTTATAGGTGCCCACAGGCACTTTGCGGATGACAAACTCTCCTCTAATGTTAGTCGTAGCGCCTAACTTCAAATCTGGCAGTAGCACACTGGCACCAATGATGGGCGAGCTATCACTAGCATCGGTGACAATACCGCGAATTTCACCGGTTTCTTGAGCATACGCCCTGACTACGGTAGATGCGCAGAGGACTACACATAGCAAGGACGAGAGAACTTGCCTATAACAGACAGTCATTCTGTTCCTCCTTTTGTTGTTTGCTTTGTTGTTCGTTGTCGGGTTCCACAAATGCAGAACCTGCCTCTAAGGTATGAATTTTTAGGCAAATTTGGGCTTAAATCCTAAAATGATGAGCAATATGAGAGGCTTTCCCTAAACTTTTCGATAAAGAGCAAAGGGCATGGTGAAAACATGTAGTTAGGCAACCTTGCCTTTCACATTTACATAGCGCATCACTTCTGCTTGAAGCCATAACAAGGGCAAGTAATCCACATAAAACCCTTGCTGCTGGCTAAGGCTCAAAAGCTCATGATGCAAGTCGGTAAGCAGGGCCTGTGTCTTGGCAGTTGGAGTTGATAGGCGCAGATTTAGCCATTTGATGTAAAGCCTAACCAGCCGTTTATCGCGTACTAACTTGGCTCGACTGCGTTTTTTATGGAAACGCTTGGCAAAATTTAAAGCCTCGCGTAGCGCATCATCGACCTGATGGCGAAGATATGCGATAATGATACGCGCATAACGCATCAGGTGATATTGCTCTTCGTCATGTTGTGCAATGTCTTTGGGAATGAGTTTGAATGCGGCTCTATAATCATGCAAAAAGAGATGTAAGTAACATGCCAGACAGATAGCGCGAAATCGAGTCTGTTCATTCTGTTCGAGCGTGACTTGATAGTCTGCAATCACCGATAATGCTTTTTTGAACAAGCGTTGCTTGATAAGCGCTTCAAGATAGTTAATGACAAAACGAGCATCCACAGGCAAGGCCCGTTGTCTAAGGTAAGCAATGCCGCGCTCTACATATCGACAGGCTTCTTTATGCCTGCCATTAAGCATATAGGCCACAGCCAAGTTATTCATTGCTGTAGCTTGTGTAAAAAAGCGATACTGGCTTTTGGCTTTGACGCGCATGATGGCTTTGAGCGCTCGTTCTGCACATGCAATATCACCCCGCCCACCTTCCTGAAAGGCTAATGAACGCGCAATATGATACTCTGCAATCGGATTGGTGAGATGCTCAAAGTTACAATCTGGGTATGGTGAAGTGGGCTGAAAAGCAAGATTTGCAAGCTGCATTTGATGCTCGCAGATTGCAATATGCTTGCTTTGTAGGTATGCCGCATGGATAAGATAGGCTTGCTTCAAATACTCTTGACTCTGGTGCAGCACGGCTTTGACGGTGGGCATAATCTCTACTGAAATTTCATGACGACCAATGAGCGAATCTGCGTAAAGGTCAGTCAGTTGATGCGCAACATAAAACTCACATGCCGCAACAGCTGACTTCACCGCCTTATGATAGTGAGCATCAAACTCGGTCCAAAGTTTGCGCCTATAAAGTGCACGCAAAAGTGCAAGCTCATACTCGTGAGGGTTATCGGCAAGACTGTGCAGACTGTCTTGCTCTGCAAGAAAGTCCTTGAGCCGCTCTGACATCTCGCGATAAACATTACGGAGCAGATAATCCTTTTCAGCCGAATAGGGCTCACCAAAGACACGCAAAAAAACCTCTTGCTTTTCTTTTATCAGATTGCGACCACTGGTCTGAAACTCTAAAACGGTGTGATAAAGCCGCTGTAGAGCATCGCTACGAGAGCCACCTACCTTAGCATCGAAGGCTTTGCGTTCTGATGGCGTCAGTGCAAGCAACAGTTTCTCGGTGCGTAGCATACCAAGTGCAATAAAAAAGTCTCACAATTCAAAAAAATGGTTTAGAACTTCTCATCAAAAGCAAGTTAACATTTGCCCGTTGCCATCACAATGTAACCACAATAGGGGTCGCAAAGTGGTTGTCAGTGCAGATGCAACGCTCTAATAAACAAATGGAAAATTATATGAAAACCTCTTGCTTTTCTTTCGCACTGCTGCTATGTGTTCTTGTCTTAGGCTGCGGTCGTGGCAGTAATAATCCTGCAGATAGTGGAACGGGCGGACAATCCAGCAGTTTCACGCTTGGTGGGACAACCTACACAACGACCAGCACGGCACCCTTACAAAATAATGTAACCCAGAACATTGATGGACGAACTGTAACGCTCAACAACTTTGTAGCAGATGCCTTTGGACTCTTCGTTGCAAGTGAAAACGGTACGGCCTGTTTCATCACAGGTAGCTCGAACAACACCTCAGTAAACCTCCTTGCGGAGTTTCCGGGTAGGGCTACTGGTAATTTTCAGTTGAATAGTGGTCAGGCAGGAATGCTCATTGTTATTGGCTCAACACAGTATGCCGCAACTTCAGGGCAATTGAGCATTACAGAATATGCTAACCCGAGCGGTAAAATTCGCGGCACCTTCTCTGGCACGTTCAGGACCGTTACTGGAGGAACAAATGTGCAGGTTACAAACGGATCATTTACAGTAACACGTGCAAGTGATATTCAATAACGTAAATAACGCAGGCATCCAAGTCATAATAAAGGACATCTGAAAAGGTAGGGCGCTTACGCATACGGTAAGCAGAGCTAGATAAACTCAACAGTTTCTACTCCTACTCCCTGCATGCTCATTATCAATTTTAATTACAACAAACGATGGTACGAATTTTCTTCATATTACTGCTGCTGATAGGGTCATGGACATCTCTTTACGCACAATGGACTGCATCGGGAGGACCCGTTCAAGGGGTGCAGGTCTGGGATATGGCAAGTAGCGGCACAACTGTGTTTGCAGCAACCAATCTCGGCGCATTTGTCTCGACAAGCAATGGGCAAAGTTGGTCGGCAATCAACACAGGGCTGCCAAGTGACGTCAATCTGCGCTCGATTGCGGCAAGTGGGACCACGCTCTATGCAGGCACGCAAATCGGCACGGTTTTCACATCAACAAGTAGCGGACAAAGCTGGACATCGATTAGCACGGGCTTGCCCGCATCGGCTGTTCGCTCGCTTTTCATCGGCAGCAACTTCTTGCTTGCAGGAACAGAGGCAGGCATTTTTCGCAGCACGAACAACGGACAAACATGGACAGCAACGACCGGCTTGCCAACGGGAACTCAAACCACTCGCCTTTACCAATTCGGCACCACGCTCTTAGCCGCAACAAACAACGGCATCTATGCCAGTTCCGATAACGGCGTGACTTGGGCAATACCTGCCACTGGCGGAAGCGGCATCGCGTCCAATAGCATCGGCAGCATCACGGGCGGCATCATTCAAATTGGTAGTGACCTCTTCACGCACACCTCCAACGGCTACTATCGCAGCACAAACAATGGACAGAGTTGGACAACGGTCAGCACAACCGGCTTGAATGCCACCGCAGATGCGCTAACGCTTGTTGGGACAACCCCCACTGTTGGCACGCGCGGCGGCAGAACCGTCTTTACGCTTTCAGGCACAACATGGATTCCTGCATCGGGCTTACCAGTTGACGGTGCGGTGTTATCGCTCTTGGTGGTAGGGTCTTGCGTGTTTGCAGGCCTGAATGGGCATGGCATCTTTATCAGCGAAAATAATGGCACCAGCTTCAGGGAGTCAAATCGGGGTTTCCCGTCACTGGCAGAAGTAACGGCACTGACCACCGTGGGAGATGCACTCTACGCGGCGCTGGAAGGAATTGCAGTCGGACGCAATTCGGGTGGCGTCTATGCAAGCTTAAACAACGGTGCAAGCTGGTCTATCTTAGGCACATCGCCAAACGCAAGCCTCTTGACAGGACTGTTTTCCTTAGCGGTGCGCGGTCGAGTCATGCTGGCAGGAGATGGCGGCGGCGTTTGGCGCAGTGCTGACCTTGGTGAAACTTGGGCAAGGGCAAACACAGGTATTCCAGCCGTGGTTAATAATGATGATTTTAATGCGATGGTATTCGTCGGCGATAACCATGTCGTTGCGGCAACGGGCAATGGCTTTCTCTTCAGCCGTGATGCAGGTCAGTCATGGAATGTGCCGACCACAGGCAATCCCACGGTCAGTGCAAGAGCGTTGCTCGTGTTAGCCAATGGCAGAGTCTTGGGAGCAACCAGCAGTGGGGTGTTTCGCAGTGCCGACACAGGCAGAACATGGACAGCGACAACACTGACGCAAAGCACGTGGTCACTGATTGCAATAGGCAACCGCATTTTTGCTGGATTAGACCTTGGCGACGTGCGCACAACGACAGATGAAGGCGCAACATGGACTGGCGGTCGAATTCCCAATGTCTCTTCTACAGTAAGGGCGCTTGCCACCAGCGGCTCGGTGTTATTTGCCGCAGCAAGTGAAGGCGTGTTTGCCTCAACCAACAACGGAAGCACTTGGACAAACGCCAGCACAGGATTGCCCACCATCATCCCACTTGCCATGGTCGCCACAAGCTCCGCACTATTCATTGGGGGACGAGGCAGCAGCGATAGAGGCATCGGCGTGTGGCAACGCCCGCTCATACAGCTTTCTACGCGTGAAAGCCGTCCTGAACGCCCAACTGCCTTCATGCTCGAGCAAAACTATCCCAATCCATTCAACCCGACAACGGTCATTGAGTATGAATTGCCGACAAGCAGTCAAGTCAGCTTAAAAATCTTTGATGTGTTAGGTCGGGAAGTGGCGACCTTGGTCAGTGCGCGTCAAGAGGCAGGGCGGTATGCGGCATCATTCAATGCATCGGGCTTGACGAGCGGAATGTATTTCTACCAACTGCAAGCCGGCACATTCGTGCAAACAAAAAAAATGCTGCTGATAAAGTGAGCAAGCCCCACAATGCAGGCAAATGTGGCTACTCTGTGGTTTTCATCAGTGGGATAGCTCACATCAAGTGCAGGGTGAAAAGTATATCTTGCAAACGTCTTTCATCAACCAAACCACGACAAATGTATGTTGCGTTCAGTTTTTTTCTTCGTGATACTTGCTGCCGTTCTACTTCATGCCGGACTTCTATCGAGTTGCGGGAGTAAGAAAAACCCAGAGGAAGTCAAGCCTATTCCATCCGAGTTCTATGGAGAATGGCAGGGGCAAGATGGCTCGCGCCTGCAAATTTTCGCAAATGGCAAAGGGAACTTCAAAACGGGTGGTAAAACGGTGGACGGTGGAACAGTAGAGTATATGCCAAACAGCAAGTCGTTTGAAATCAGCTTGTTCGGCATTGGTGAAACCTTTCGCATTGACCAAGCACCTACAGCATCAAGCAGTGAAATGAAGCTCAATGGCATTGTCTTTCGCCGTGTGGGCGGCTTTGCCCCAGAGAGCATGTCTGCCACAGCGCCCACGCCGGGCGTTCCCTCTACGGCAGAATTAGAAAATCTGACCTACAAATCGCTGACAAATTTCGGAAACGCCGTGATGCTGGGAGATTTCACGCTGTTCCACTCGCGCTTAGCTCCCGAGTTTCAAAGAGATTTCACCCCTGAAAAATTGAAAGCGGCATTTGCTGAATTTGTAGAAAGAAAAGTAGATGTCGGAATGTTGGTGCAAAACTCGCCGATTACCTTTTCTACACCAGCCAGCATAGATGGAAATGGCATATTAAAAACGCAGGGTACTATTGCCTCAAAAATAGCACCAGTAACAGTGCTGTTCTCACTCGACTATGTCTTTCGTGATAATGAATGGAAACTCATCGGGCTGGATATTAGGGCGAAAGATACATCAAGCCCATAACTACTCGCCTGAAAATGTTACGATAATGATAAGGCGTTGAGGCTGGTGCCAAAGCTGCAAGCACCAGTCTCGCTACTCTACTTTAATTGCAGCACAACCAAACGATATCTACCATGCAAAAACAACTTTTCACGCTCCTCCTGACTGCGTTGTTGAGCAGTGGGGTCATCTCGGCTCAGGCGCAAGTGCCACAGTATGCACAAGATAGGGGCGTCATACAAATTGGTGCAACCACTAACCTGACATTAGCTATACAGTCCATTAGTGGGTCTTCGACAACGAGCTTCACACTGGCTCCCACCATAGGCTACTTTGTCATCCCCAATCTGGCTGTGGGTGGCACCATCTCTCTTAGTGTGCAATCCCAGTCCGCAGGAAATCAATCCCGCACAGCTACAACCTTCGGCATCGGTCCGGCGGGAACCTACTATTTTGCTGATAAAAATACAGCACTTGCGCCGCTTGTCGGCGCTGGACTGTTTTTTACAACCAGCGAGGGCAGCAATGCCTTTGATTTTGAATTCATTGGCGGAGTAAACTACATGGTGTCTAAAAATGTCGGTCTTACAGGCTTTGCATTCCTATCGGTAGGACCGCGTGAGGGCGCAACGGCACTTGGCTTTGGCTTACGAGGAGCGATTTCGGCGTTTTTGTGGTAGCAGAGATGAAAAGTTCAAGCATAGGCTTCCAAGAGAAGCCTATGCTGCAAGTGAAGTGTCTGGCTTAACTGAAACTGGCGACGGCTGCATCAAGAGAGTCGAAGGTTTGAAAAACCTGAACAAGTTTAGTGATGACAAGCAGGCTTTTGATGCGTTCAGCAGGATTGGCAAGACGTAAGTCCCCGCCTGCATTGCGAACGGTAGTCAATGCAGAAGTCATCATGCCTAACCCCGAAGAATTCATATACTCAACTTTGCTAAGGTCAATGACAATATGCTTTTTGCCAGCGGCAATTAACTCTCGCAAGCGGTTGTGTAACTCGTTTGCGCCAGGTCCGCCCAACACATCGCCCTCGAGCGAAATAACTGCCACTGAGCCAATGAGTTTCTCTGAAAATTTCATGATGTTTCGAAGTTAAACACTGGTTTTTTAGCCTCTAAGTTTAAGTTTGCTGCCCGTGCGCAATTGCCAATCCAAAACCAGCGGTGCAGCGACAAATATCGAGGAATAAGTCCCAATCAGAATCCCCATGCCAATCGCAAAAGCAAACCCACGAATGGTAGGACCGGCAAAAATAAAAAGCATGATAACGGTCAGAAGCGTTGTCGTGGCAGTAATAATCGTGCGACTTAGCGTTTCATTGAGACTGTCATTGAAAATTTTCTCATATGGCTCATTGCGGCGAATTTTGATATTCTCGCGAATACGGTCATAGACCACAACGGTATCGGTGATAGAGTAGCCAACGATGGTCAGAAAAGCGGCAATGGTGCTTTGGTCAACTTCAAGCGGCATGACACTGAACACCCCGCCCAGCAGGCTAAACAATCCAGCCACAATCAGCACATCGTGAAAAATGGCAAGCACACCTGCGGCTGCAAACTTGAACTCGAAACGAATGCCCACATAAAGCAAAATCATCGCCAGAGCACCAAGAAGCGCGCTAATAGCAGAGCTGCGCAGGTCATCGGCAATGCTGGGACCGACTGAATCAATGCGCAGAATCTCATGCGGATTATCCTTGAAATCTCTCGTGAGAATACGCGTGAGCGTGGCTTGAAGCTCATTTAAATCGCCCTTGAAATCCGTGGTGAGAATAATCTCGCGAGGCGAACCGTATTCTTTGATTTGTCCGCTGAACCCTTCGCCATAAATGGTGGAGCGAATCTTGCTAATGTCGATGGGACGAGCAAAACCGATAACAACCTCTGTGCCACCCTTGAAATCAATGCCAAGCTGAAACCCACGCACAATGATAGAAGCAAGACCAATCGTTAGAACGGTAAGAGAGATGTAGTAGGCAAGTTTGCGTTTACCGATGAAATCGAAATTTGCTTTCTCTAAAAAACGCATAAAATGAAAAGCGATGCTAAAATTTGATGAAAAGAAATTGAACAGAAAACCCACTGGTTTAACCAAAGCTGACAATGCTCACCTTATCGCGCTCCAGCATCCAGTCAAACGAAATTTTGGTAATGACGATAGCTGTAAAGAGACTTGCGGCAATGCCAATCATCAGTGTTACCGCAAAGCCTTGAATAGGACCAATGCCAAAAGTATAGAGCAATGCCGCGGCACCAAACGTGGTAACATGCGAGTCGAGAATAGCAGAAAATGCTTTATCGTATCCAATTTCAATCGCAAGTTTAAGCATCTTGCCTTTAGCAAACTCCTCACGAACTCGCTCGAAAATGAGCACATTCGCATCAACCGCCATACCGATGGTCAGCACCAAGCCTGCAATGCCGGGCAGGGTCAGTGTGGCACTAAACCCAGCAAGAAATGCAATCACGAAAAGCACGTTGAAGACAAGCGCAAAATCAGCAATGAAGCCTGCCGCACGGTAGTAAAGAATCATGAAAATGGCTACCACAAAAAACCCAGCCAGCACGGAATAAAGTCCAGCACGAATGGAATCCTCACCCAGTGAAGCTCCAACGGTGCGTTCTTCAACGATGCGTACAGGGGCGGGCAAGGCACCAGCTTTCAAAACAATCTCCAAGTCGCGAGCCTCTTCGGCACTTGCTAACCCATTGATGACTGAACTGCCATTTGGAATTTTAGATTTGACAACTGGCGCTGAAAATACTGTGCCATCCAGCACAATCGCAATTTGCTTATCAATGTTAGCACCAGTAATGCGTGCCCACTTGCGCGTGCCTTCATCATTCATCTTCATGTTGACTTCGGGGCGAGAGCCGTCGATGCTAAAGGTTGCGCGCGCATCGACAATAACACCGCCCTCCAGCTCCGCCTCTCGCTTCAGTGCATACAAACGATACACATTTTCTCCAGCATCGTTCTGAAAGGGGCGTGCATCAGGCAAGAATTGCAAATCGCCAAACCGCTCACGCACATCGGCACGGTTGAGCATCGCAAAGACTTTCGGTTTTGCCGTCTCGGTAACAAACAGTGCCCCTGAACGCGGGTCAATAATGATACCATCATCAGTATCAGCGATGGCAAAGAGCGGGTTTTCTTTCTTGAGTTGTTCCTGCGACTTGAGTGAGTCAGGCAAAGCCGCAAGCGAATCAGCTCTGGCAAGCGCAAGTGAATCCTTGGCAAGCGTGGTATCGCTCAAACGATATTGACGTGCAAGATATTTATTGATGTCGCTAAGTGTTTTAAGGGCAAGTTCTGGGTCGCGCACCAACTTAAATTCCAACTTCGCTGTGCCCTTGAGCAGCTTGCGCACACGCTCCTTATCACTCACACCAGGCAATTCTACAATAATTCGGCGTCCGCCTTTGGTCAGAATGGTCGGTTCAGCTACCCCAAATTGGTCAACACGGTTGCGAATAATCTCCTTGGCACGATTGACTGCCTCTTCAGCTTCCTTGTTGAGCTTTTCGACAATTTCATCGTCAGAGTCACGCAAGTCATAGAAGTATCGGCTAAGACGAATCCCTTGCTGCTTGAAGGCTTGTGCAAGCAAGACGGGAATTTTTTCATTCTCACGCTCAGCGCGAGCCCGCACAGCGGCAAGTGTGGAGTCAAAGGCTGCATCACGGTTGCGCGCCTTAAGCTCTAATAGCTCCAGCACATCCACTTCCAAAACCACATGCATCCCACCTTGCAAGTCCAAGCCAAGTTTCAAGCGCTTTTCCTGCGCCGCATCAATGCTTTTGCGATTTTCCTTCACAAATGAGAGACTGTCTTCTGGTGAGGAAAATTCGCGCAATTTTTTGCTGTAGAAGTAATCTTGTACGGTTGGGTAGAGAAACCACCCTGAAAGGAGAATAAATGCGATAGTGAGTCCGATGCGAAAGCTATTGTTCTTCATTTGAACTGACTAAAGAGCGACGCAGCAAAAGCGTCCCTAAGGTGTTGAAAGCGTTTGAGACCGTTTAATGATTTAACGAAAAGGTTGCAAATATAGAGAAATGCTCATTCAAAATCAATCGTGAAACCCGTCTCGCAAAGCAAGCGAGTGAGACGGGGCGGCATGCATGGCACGGTGAGTATGGCACTACACTATTAAGGAGAAGTCAATTCTGCCGTAAATTGTAGGTGAAAGTCAGAATTGCATAACGCTGCAAAATATCGGTGCGCGTGTCCTCAATGAAGGTCTCCGTAATGTTACGCTGAATGCTATTGTTCTGATTTAGAATGTCAAACACGGTGAGACGCAGTTCAGCGCGACCGTCGAAGAACTTCTTGCCGAAACTGGCACTCCACAAGAGAAAGTTCTGATTGAAATCCTGTGATAAGCCCGAAAAGTATTGATGCGTCAAATCAGTTTGAAGGACAAACCCATCACCGAAAATCAAATTAAATTTGGCGCGGCTTTGCTGATTCAGAAATTGACCGTTGAGTTGCGGTTGCAGGGAGTTTTGTGATGTGCCGTAGGTGGTCGTTGTGGAAAGCGTAAAGTCGACCTTTTCGCTGATATTGCTGCTAAGCGTGATACCAGCGTTGAGCGAAGGCGTTGTAGCAATGTTGAGTTCGCCATTGAGCAAGGCAGGCGTGCGGGTCAAGTTAGCACCGACGCTCAAATTCAGATTTGTTTGAATGAAAGGCAAGGGGACACCATAGGTTATGAGACTGCGCAAGTTGTAATAGCCAGAAAGGTTGACTGGCTGCGTGAGTTGTGCACCAGCAGGCAAGCGGACTTGGTTGGGAAGCAGCGTGTCACGCACTGCAAAAATCGTGCTGTTGCCAATGTAATCCTCTCGGAAGTTTGCATTGAGCAACACAAAAAATGAACTTGCCGCTTGCACATCAACCGACGAATAGCGGAAGATAAAATTATGCTGAAACTCCTGATTGAGCGATTGATTGCCAATTGAAAGCAAGAGCGGGTTGCTGTTGTTCAAGACTTCTTGGAGCTGGACAACAGTAGGCTCAATAGTGCCAGCGCGGTAAGCAAAAAAGAGATTTTGATTATCCGAAAATCTTAGGCGGAAAAAGGCAGAAGGCAAAACGTTCTGAAAGTTACGGCGAATCGAGAAGGCAAAAGGAAATTCTTGCACGCTGTTTAACGCTGCCCACTGATAGCCAAGATTCAAAGAAAGAATCACGTCACGGGTAAAAAAGCGATACCCTGCACTGGCTGATTGTGTAAGGTAACTGCTTTCAATGCGGTTGCTCAGGAGCGTGTCAAGGCGAAACGCTGGAGAAAGAGGAGAACGACTGAAAGTCTCATTATTCGAGGCGTTCGGGCGATAGTTGGCAATGTAAGTGAATTGCAAGAAGTGGTTGAGTGAAAGCGGCTCTGTGTAGGTTGCATTACCAGTAAAACCCCAACCGCGTTGGCGAGTATTTGAAAACTGGTTTAGTGAATCGGTGCGCATGGAAGGTTGCGTGCCGAGCATATCCGTGCCAGCAGGGAAGAATTGATTGAGCGCAGCAAGGTTGCTCTCGCCGTCGCTATGGTTGTAAGTAGTGTTGAGTGAAAGCGAGATGGTGCGACCAATATCAAAGCGATGACGAAAGAGCAAAAGGTTTGAAAATCGTGCGGCAAAGAGTGCGGAGGCAAAGTCGTTGCGGGTGTTGCCCAGCGTGGCAGCGGCGCGTGAGGTAATGCCATCAAGGTCGTTGCTGCCGCGGTTATCTTGCAAGGTCAGTCGCGGTACCAGCAGGATTGAAGTAAAATCGCTGAACTTGTGGTCAATGCGCAAGTTGATGCGGTGATTGATGTTACGCGTGTCTGCCAGATTGGTCTCTGAATAAGTCTGTCCAAGTTGAGAGGGCAAGATAAACTCTCGAAAGAGCGAAGTCGAGGCAAGGTTGTTGCTGGCGTTGAAGAAATAACTGGCAGAGACATCGGTGGTTTTGTTCCACTCATCAACGAAGTTCACGCCAAGCGCATATGTCGTAATCAGCCCATTCTGCTGACTGATAAGAAAATTGTCGGTTGGGTTGGCATTAAACGCGCCGGGCGGTGGCGGTCCGCCAAACATCATTGCCATAGCACCGCCACGTCCGCCGCCACCAAAGCCGCCGCGCCGACCACCGCCAGCACCACTGGAACTGGCTACACCAAGCAAATCCTCTGATGCAAAATTCTGCTCGTTGATATTGTTAGACTGACCGATAATTGAAATGCGCTGCGCGTCATGGAAAAAGTTCAAATTCCCACCCGCCTTGTAGTTCTGTCGGTCGCCGTAACCTGCATAGGCACGACCAAATGAACCATTGCGATATGCCGGCTTGGTAACAATGTTAATTGTCTTAATCGTATTACCATCTTCAACACCAGAGAAACGGGCTTGCTCGCTTTGCTGGTCGAAGACTTGAATTTTATCAATCATCTCTGCAGGCAGATTTTTCAACACTGCGCTGGGGTCTTCCCCGAAAAATGGCTTGCCATCAACAAGCACCTGCCGCACTTGCTCACCCTGAGCTTGCACCCTTCCACCTTGAACGCTAACCCCGGGCATTTTGCTAATGAGGTCTTCGGCTGTAGCATCGGGATTGGTTTTAAATGCGCGTGCATTGAATTGCACAGTATCACCTTGCTGAACCGCAGTAGGTAAGCGCTCCTCGACCACAATCTCGTCAGAGACTGCACCACTTTCTTTCATAGCTATCACACCAAGATTGACCGATTCTTTGAGTTCAAAGCGCCACACATAGTCACGGTAGCCGATGTAAGTGACACGCAAAGCATATTTGCCAGCAGGCAGATTCTGGATGATAAACGCTCCGTTTGCATTGGTAATGGCACCGCTGCGAACCGAGTCAGGCAAGCGTGAGAGGGTAACTTTAGCACCAGCCAAAGGAGATTGATCGGTCTCAGAGACCACTCGCCCTTGAACGCTGTAAGTCTGAGCAAAAAGGGAAGTTGAGCCAGAAAGAAAACCCAAGAGCGCAAGTGAATAGAGCAGTGCCTTCATGATAGATTAGTTAGAATTACGCTATATTTGTAAATAACTATTGCATGTCGAAAGATTTATCCAAGTTTTGACACCATTTGTATCAAGAAGGTTTAAAGGCTTTGCACGAGAGGTGTTGAGCTTCAGGATGGCTACCACGCATCAACCACAGTGTAATGTACTGCCTCTGTAAAGCATACCTTTCATTAGAACAGATACAACGCTGTCGGTTCGCTGTTTTTCGACCTTACCTTAAGGCAGGTGATAAAATGAACTCGCTTGATAGCGAAAAAACAGGACATAGGGTTTCAACAAAAATTTATGTGCGGGATTGCAGGAACGGTAGGATTTGCTGACCAAGAACTTCTGGAACGAATGTCTGCTGTAATAGAGCATCGCGGACCTGATGACAGTGGACAAAAAATTCTTTCAACCGAGACACTGCAAGTTGGGCTGGCATTTCGTCGGCTGGCAATCATTGATTTATCGCCCCTTGGGCATCAGCCAATGAGCACCCCCGATGAGCGCGTCTGGATTGTGTTCAATGGAGAGATATACAACTATCGCGAACTGCGCCAAGACTTACAAGCTAAGGGATATACCTTCAAGTCGCAGACGGATACGGAAGTTATTCTAAACGCCTATTTGGAGTGGGGCGAGCAGTGTCCCAAGAAGTTAAACGGGATGTGGGCGTTTGCGATTGTTGACCTGCGCAAGAGCTCAGTGTTTCTTTCTCGAGACCGCGTAGGCGAAAAACCGCTCTACTACACTTGTCTCCCCGGCAATCGGCTCATGTTTGCCTCTGAAATCAAATCGCTTCTTCAGTGTGATGAGCTGCAGCGTGAAATCAATCCCGATGGAATTCTCTCCACGCTCCTGTTTCTCTGGACACCTGAACCAAAAACAGCATTCAAAGGCATTGAGAAACTGCCTGCTGGCTGCAATATGCGAATTCAAGATGGCAAGGTGACAATTGAAAAGTATTGGGATATTGAGTTTGAGGGCTACGGTGAAGACAAAGGCGAAGCCTACTACATTGAGGAGCTGGATGCATTGCTACAAGATACTGTTCGGCGTCAGATGATTGCCGATGTAAAGGTGAGTGCATTTTTGTCGGGCGGGCTGGATTCCTCACTGATTGCAGCGCTGATGACAAAGCAAAAAGGCGCGCCCATCACGACTTATACCATTGCCTTTACGGAGAGGGATAAAAAATTTGAAGCCATGCCCGATGACCAAAAGTATGCAAAAATTGTGGCACGTCATCTGAACGCTGACTACCAAGAAATTGTACTCGAACCAAACGTTGCAGAGCTCCTACCGAAACTCATCTATCACCTCGATGAGCCGATTGCAGATTCGGCAAGCATTAACACATATCTCATTTGCAAAATGGCAAAGCAAAGCGGTACCACCGTTTTGCTATCAGGCATGGGAGCAGATGAGCTATTTTCAGGCTATCGCAAGCATCTGTCGGTAAAAGTGGCAAGTCTGTATAAGCGTGTGCCTGCGTTGCTGCGCCACGCTACCATTGAACCACTTGTCAAGGTGTTGCCCGTAGCAAATGAAAAAGGTGGATTCAGGCTCTTTCGTTGGGCAAAGCGGTTTATCAAGTTTGCCGCCTCGCCAGATTTTGAAGCATTTGTGGGCAGCTACGCTTACTACAACGAACCTGAAATGCGTGCACTGCTTTCACCTGAATTTCAGGAAGTTGCCATGAAATCGTATGCCGAGAGCTATCCTATACGACGTCATGAAGAAGTGCGTCAGGCACTGCTTTCACGGCAGCCGAAATTAGACTTGGTCACGCTCATGTGTGCCATAGATACCAAGCTCTTTCTTGCAAGTTTGAACCTGACCTACTCCGACAAATCCTCTATGGCAGCAAGTGTGGAAGAGCGCGTGCCATTTGTCGACTACCGTGTTGTGGAGTTTGCGCACCGCTTGCCTGCGCGCTATAAGTTAGGAGGCAGCTGGGTTCGGGGATATGTGCAAAAGTATCTGCTCAAAAAAGTAGCGGAAAGATACTTGCCGAAAGAAATCGTCTATCGCCCAAAGGCCCCGTTTGGCGCACCGCTCCGTGCATGGGTACGTAGTGACCTGAACGAGATGATTAACGATATGCTAACACCTGAACGCCTGCGACAAAGAGGCATGTTCAACGCAAATGTAGTGCTCAACATGCTGCATCGTCATAAGACAGGTCAGGAAGATTGTGCACATCGCATCTGGGCACTGCTGACGCTGGAACTGTGGATGCGTGAGTTTATTGACAAGCACATGCGTATCCCCTCCTCGCTGGCTGGATAGTTTCTTTTGAGTCTGCTAACTATTATTTTCCGACTCTTAATCGGACTCAAACTTAAAAACTATGTCGGAACGAAAATCTTACGGACTACTCAAAGGCAAAAAAGGCATTGTCTTTGGACCCTTCGATGAGAGTTCTCTCGGTTGGCATATTGCCGTAGCCGCCCATCGTGAAGGGGCAGAGGTTGTGGTCTCTAACATTGCCGTGGCGGCGCGCTTTGGCAAAGTCAAGCAACTATCGGAGCAACTTGGCACGCCGCTCATTCTCTGCGATGTGACAAACATGGATGAGCTCAATGCCGCATTCACAGAACTCAAAGAAAAAGTCGGTTCGGTAGACTTCATTGTGCATGCAGTCGGTATGTCACAAAATATCCGCAAAGAACGTCCATATGAAGATTTGAATTACGACTGGTTTATCAAGACACTGGATGTATCTGCTATCTCGCTGCATCGCATTCTGAGCACCGCACTCAAGCACGATGCCATTAACGACTTCGGCTCGGTGTTGACCTTAAGTTACATCGCTGCACAGAGAAACTACTGGACATACTCCGACATGGGCGATGCAAAAGCCCTGCTTGAATCCATCGTGCGCAGTTATGGCCCACGCTTGGCGCGCCGCGGTATTCGCATCAACTCCATTTCGCAAAGCCCGACGAGAACCCGTGCAGGTAGCGGCATTGAAGATTTTGACAAAATGCTCGAGTTTGCCAACCTACACTCCCCACTGGGAAATGCCTCTGCTGAAGAATGTGCAGACTTTGCCGTGCTCTTGCTCTCTGACCTGACGCGCAAAGTTACCATGCAAAATATCTACCACGATGGTGGTTACAGCATGATGGGCACTACTTTGCCGTTCTTGCGCTTGGTCTATGCCGCCATGCAACATGAAGACCTTGTCAAGCAAGCCCATTTTGAAGAATTCATGCCGCCAGATATGAAGTCCGAACTCATTAAGCAGAGCACAGCCAACACATAATGCATTGGCATTGCCCTTTGAAGAAGGGTGCACACCACCTTAAAGGCGTGAACCTGAACAGACGACTGCCGAAGCCTTTCACAGAAGGTAAAGCCATACATCTTGCTTGACTGGAGCGTTTCTTTTTTGCGCCATTCGCCCTATTTTCACCAAAACACAAAAGTCCTTAGCTTTTGTCTATCCGCAACTTTAAGAGAAAGGAGAATAAACATGAACGCAGTCGCAGAAGAAGTCAAGTATGAACGCCTCACGCCCCCGGCACACGGCGAAAAAATCACGATGTCAGACGGCAAGTTGAACGTGCCTGATAATCCCATCATTCCTTTCATTGAAGGTGATGGCACAGGCATGGATATCTGGCCCGCAGCGCAGATGGTCTTCGATGCCGCAGTCAAAAAAGCCTATGGTGGCAAACGCGCAATCGTCTGGTTCGAAGTCTATGCTGGCGAGAAAGCGAACAAAGTCTACGAAAAAGAAATCTGGCTTCCCGACGACACGCTCAAAGCCATCACAGAGTATCGTGTTGGCATCAAAGGACCACTGACAACGCCCGTCGGTGGCGGATTCCGCAGTATCAATGTTGCGCTTCGGCAACTGATGGATTTGTATGCGTGCGTGCGACCCGTGCAGTATTTCAATGGTGTGCCGTCGCCTGTTCAGCATCCCGAACTCGTCGACATGGTCATCTTCCGCGAAAACACCGAAGACATCTACGCAGGCATTGAATACAAAGCCGGCTCGCCCGAAGTCAAAAAGGTGATTGACTTTTTGCAAAAGGAAATGGGCGTGAAAAAAATCCGTTTCCCTGAAACATCGGCAATCGGTGTGAAGCCTGTTTCGGAAGAAGGCTCAAAGCGGCTCATTCGTGCGGCGATTCGCTATGCGATTGCCAACAACCGCAAATCAGTTACGCTGGTGCATAAAGGCAACATCATGAAATTTACCGAAGGTGGATTCCGCGAATGGGGCTACGAACTTGCCAAACAGGAATTTGGCGCAGTAGAAATTGACGGTGGACCGTGGTGCAAACTGCCCAACGGCATTGTGATTAAAGACGCGATTGCCGATGCGTTCTTGCAACAAATTCTCACACGCCCTGCCGAATACGATGTGATTGCAACGCTCAATCTCAACGGCGATTACATTTCTGATGCCCTTGCGGCGCAAGTCGGCGGCATTGGCATTGCACCCGGTGCAAACATCAACTACGAAACCGGTTACGCCGTCTTCGAAGCCACACATGGCACTGCGCCAAAGTATGCAGGACAGGATAAAGTCAATCCCGGCTCGGTGATTCTTTCAGGCGAAATGATGTTCCGCTATCTCGGTTGGACTGAAGTTGCCGACCTCATCATCAAAGGCTTGAACGGCGCAATCGGACAAAAGACCGTTACCTACGACTTCGCTCGTCTCATGGACGGCGCAAAGGAAGTCAAATGCTCTGAATTTGCCAAAGAAGTCGTAAAACATCTTGAACGCTAAACAAGCTTTCAATGAGTCAGAGAGCAAGGTGTCTTGCTCTCTGACTTATGCTTAACCGCTCTAGAAACCCACAGCTACGAAATTTCCTAAGCTCAACTGCCCAGATAGAACAATCGCTTGCTTGTAGGTCTTTCATTTACTCGCACTGGCTTCAATTCGGTATCACGCTTTGCACATTCTGCGTCGTCTGCACGCTGAACGACAGAAGGTAATTTTACGGGTATCCTTAAAAATTTAGTTCGATTTAGAAAATTCCTAAAAAAATTTTACTTTTTGGCATTATTGCTAAAAATGTAAGTTCAAAGGTTGAAAAATGTTAAAAAATAAAAATTGGAGAACAAAAGATGGAAAAGAAGTGGATAGTTCCATTTGCAATCTTGATGTTGGCAAGCATACTTGGTGTGTTCACTCCTGCGGCGCCGGCAAATCCTGACGCTAAGCCAATTGCCCCGGCGGATGTGGCATGGATGCTGACTGCTACAGGTTTGGTGTTTTTGATGACGCCCGGGCTATCGTTCTTCTATGGTGGCATGGTCAGTCGGCGTAATGTCATCTCGACCGTGTTGCAAAGTTTTATTGCACTGGGCGTAATTTCCATTCTATGGGTGGTCTGCGGGTTCGGTCTTGCCTTCGGTGAGAGTATCGGTGCAGAAAAATTTGGTCTGGTTGGCAATCCACTGACCTTCTGGATGTTCAACAATGTAGGGGCATCGACGCATGAGGCGCTGTCTCCGACCATTCCGCTGGTGCTGTTTGCGCTCTTTCAGTTAAAGTTTGCCATCATCACACCGGCACTCATCACGGGCTCGTTTGCAGAGCGAGTAAGGTTTTCAAGCTACTTGCTCTTCATTTGCCTCTTTAGTGTGTTCATCTATGCGCCGCTGGCACATTGGACTTGGCATCCAAATGGCTTTCTAAGAAACTGGGGTGTCTTGGATTTCGCAGGTGGAACGGTGGTGCATATGTCAGCTGGATTTGCGGCGCTTGCAGGGGCACTCTTTTTAGGTCAGCGCAAATCACACAGCGCTGGACAGGCACATGCGCCAGCTAACATTCCATTCGTGGTGTTAGGGACAGGCATGCTCTGGTTTGGTTGGTTTGGTTTTAATGCAGGCTCAGCACTGGCGGCAAATGAGACAGCAACCTTAGCCTTTCTGACAACCAACACAGCATCGGCAGCTGCCATGTTGTCATGGATGTTCTTCGATGGCGTGCGCGGTCGAAAACCTTCAGCCTTAGGCGCATGTGTGGGAGCAGTAGTAGGACTTGTGGCGATTACCCCAGCTGCTGGCTATGTTAGCGTGGGAGCAAGTCTGTTTATCGGTGCTATTGCCAGCATCATTAGCAACCTTGCCGTCCATTGGAAAAATCAATCAACCCTTGATGACACGCTCGATGTGTTTCCCTGCCATGGTGTCGGCGGTATCGTGGGGGTGATTGCAACAGGTATCTTCGCCAATGAAGTGGGATTAGTTTTTGGAAAGACGGAAACATTTTTCTATCACCTGCTGACCATTATAATTGTAGGCGTCTACACCTTTGGCGGCTCATACCTGCTCTACAAAGTAACAGACATGATTATTCCAATGCGCGTGAAAGAAGAACAAGAAAAAGTCGGTTTAGACCTCAGTCAGCATGGTGAGTCAATTGACGACCAGATTGCAATCACCGAGCACAACGAGCGCAATGGAGCCAAGTCTGGCACGCTGGCAGCAGTCAACTAAAGCGAATTGAAAAAGACAAAGGAGAATAACATTTTTGCTGTTGAAGTAACAAGTTGTTACCTGAACTTAAAACCCTGCTCTATTCAGCAGGGTTTTTATTTTGTGCAACATGTAACGTATCTTTCAAAGAATTGACTTAAACACACTATGCAAACTGTAACTTCACTGACACAAGCAGCAACTTTTGCCAAAGAGGCAGTGCAGATACTGGGTTTTGCGGCACTCACGGCATTAGGCGCACAAATAGAAATCCCGCTTTACCCTGTTCCGATGACCATGCAAACCGCAGCAGTACTTGCGGCTGGCGTATTTGCAGGAGCGCGAGCAGGTGCTATAAGTCAAATTGCCTACATCGTCAGCGGATTTTTCCTGCCAGTGTATGCAGGTGGCGCTATGGGCGTATCATATCTCCTTGGTGCAACTGGCGGATACCTTATTGCCTTTCCCGTTGCCGCATGGCTGGCTGGCGTATTAACGAAACATGAGAAAAATGTGATACGAACGTTTGTAAGCGTTTTTGCGGCAAGTCTTATCATATTTGCGCTGGGTGCCACATGGCTGAAAGTTTCACAGCAACTTTCTTGGGAACTTGCATTAGCTCATGGTGTCTATCCCTTTCTGATTGGCGATGTGCTGAAATGTGCATTGGTAAGTGCAAGCGCATGGGGATGGGCTATGCTCAATGCGCAGCCGCAAACTTAATGGGCCAAGAACTGGTTTTTAATGTCAAACTTTTTTCTAATCCTTAAACTTGAAAGGAGAACAGTATGAGTTCAGTTGCAGAAACTCTGATAGATGCGTCGGTTGCAACATCCGCTATCAATTTAACTGCTGGTGCTGCCAACGAAGTACGTCGAATCATGGCGGAGAATAAGATTCCCGAAGGCTACAAGCTTCGTGTAGGCGTAACAGGAGGCGGATGCTCTGGCATGAGCTATGCGATGGGTTTTGATACCCAAAAAGAGAACGACGATGTCTATATCACTAACGGCATTGAAGTGATTGTCGACCGCCGGCATCTGCTATACCTCAACGGTGTAACCATTGACTACATGGATGGCTTGCAAGGACGTGGCTTTACATTCAATAATCCGAACGCCACGAAAACCTGCGGTTGTGGTAGCTCATTCTCAGCATAAGAGTAACTAAGGCAAACGAAGAAAGGGCGCTCTACATCAGCGCCCTTTACTTTTTAGCACCTTTGGAAATTGACTTCGTCGTGTGTTGTAGTGTTTGGGCAATTAGAGTTGAGTCAGTAGCTCTCGTGCTTCTCTCTTGTTTTGCTTATCGCCGGCTACTATCATAGGTAAAGACAGTGCTGCTTTAAGCTGTTGTCGTGCCTCAGCATCACGACCGAGTTTGATAAGCACTTTTGCATATGCGTTGCGGTAATAAATCACAGAAGGCTCAAGCGAAACGGCTTTTGCAAGATATTTTTCGGCATACTCAAAACTCCCGTCAGGGACGCCACCGAAGAAAATTTTAACAAAAGTGCGTGAGACAAAATCCAAGTTAGCCAGCTCGTAATGCCAAATACCCAGAATAGCGTTAGCCATAGCATTATTGGGGTTCAGGGCAAGTGATTTGTCAGCAAATTGCTTGATTTCCATCCCAAGTTTGATTTTTTCTTCGCCGCCGCGAAAGAGTGCAATCTGTCCAGTAACCTGACCAAGCCGTGCATAAACGGATGAGCCAATCTCGGCACTGGTAGAGTCTAATTTCAGGGCTTCAAGCAGAATCGCTTTGGCTTTCAAATACATGGCTTCCTGCTGCGACTTCGGCTTTTGATACCCACCAAAGAAATAAGCATCAGACAGCTTGAGCATAACTTCGGCACTGGGATAGGTAAGGTGAGCGTCTTCGTAATACTTGATGGCAAGGTCGTAGTTGAAGGCGCGGTAGGCAGAGTCACCAGAGGCAATCATAGCCTTGACTTTTGCCGCATCATCACTGTCTGGCATAGAAAACGCAATCGGTGAAGCGATGATTGCGAAAAATATGAAAAAAAAATAAGAGCGCATCTGTTTTTGAATCAGTTGAGTCAAGTTGGAGTGATACGGTTCAGTTAGTTTCACAAATGTGCCAAACTCTGCAATGCAAGTTACCCACAAATCATTTCGTAGAAAGGGGTCAGGAGCGGCGCAGTTCGAGCAAGTTGTAGCTGACGCCCTTCCACTTTACTTCACGACTGAGGGTCAGAATCATCGGCACAGCAAACACAAAAAGAAAGTAATAAATCTCAAAGAGTACGAACGTCAAAAGAGAACGGGTCTGACGCAAGCGAACAACAACAGGCAGAATAATCAAGGCGTCAGCAAGCAATTTTACGCCCAGTGCAGCAAGTGAAGTTGTGAGCGGCAGCACAAGAAAAGAAGCAAGGGGCAAGAGATGAGCCACAAACATGAACCCAGCCAAAAACGCATGCACCATGCTGGCGTCTAACCCACCAAGCGACCAGCGTCGTTTTTGTTCATAGAGCTCGTCAAGCGTCAGCATGGGCTCTGTTTGGTTATGTGTCTCGTAGAGAATTGGAAACACAATTTTCCAGCGGGATTTAAGCATGGCTTGAAAGAGCGCAAAATCTTCAGTCACGCTGAATTTGATTTTAGCATATCCGCCGATTTCATGGTAGGCGGCTTTGCGGAAGTTGAAGTTGTTACCAATCCCACCAATCGGAAAACCAAGTGCCGCACGTCCTGAACTGATGCCCAAAATATAGCACCAGTCAAGCAGTTGCATGGCGGCAAATAGGTTAATCGGCTTCGGAATGGTAATGCCGCATACCAAGCCAACATCTTCAGTGAAGTATTTGAGGGTTTCGCGTATCCAAGTCGGTTGGACTGTACAGTCGGCATCAGTCATCATGATAAATTCACCGCTGGCTCTAAGCACGGCTTGGTGAATAGCATTGGCTTTGCCATGAATAGGTTGATTTTGGTCAGCGTGATGCAGTTTGACAAAAGGATAGGACTTGCAGTAGGTCTTAACAATAGCGCATGTCTTGTCGGTAGAGGCGCCATCACTGATGATGATTTCAAGTTTGTCTTTGGGGTAATCCAATTGCACAAGGGAATCAAGTGTGCGTGCAATGTTGCGTTCTTCATTGCGCGCTGCCACGACGACAGTAACGAACGGCAGGGTCTCCCAGCGGCGCGTGGGCGGCAAGCGAAATAGCCCAATCAAAATAACAAGCTGTTGAACGGCATATGCAGCACACACTGCAAATGTCGCCCAAAGAAAAAAGTCGTTCATGCAGATGGTATGCAATTTGGAGTGTTAAAGTGCGTAATTTATATTCGTGGCCTTTCGTTTCAAAATGACGAAGAAGTCAAAAGATTAAATTTCCAAATTCTTTTTCCAAATTCTTAGAAAGCACGCACTATGGCACTCATGAATAAAATGCGCGATAAAATGCACATCGTTCTCTATGTGCTGGTTGGCGCATTTCTACTTACCATCGTGTTTGAATGGGGAATGAACTTCTCAGGATGGAGCACACGACGAGGGAACGATATTGGTGTGGTTAACGGTAAGCCCATTTCTTTCAAAGAATATGAAACCCTTTACCGAAATTATCTCGATCAGTATCGTCAGCAATTGAGAGGACAAGAAATCGATGAACAAATGGAATCGCGTTTGCAGGAGCAAGTATGGGAGTCACTGGTGATGAAAATTTTGCTCGAGGCAGAATATGAAAAACTTGACCTTAAAGTGAGCGATAAGGAAATCACAGATGAGATTTTCTCGGACAATCCCCCTATGGTCATTGCGCAGCAGTTTCGCAACCCCGAAACCGGAAAAATTGATAGAGAACGCCTCAACAACGCTATTGCAGACCCGCGCAATAAACCGGCATGGATTCAACTGGAGCAATATCTCAGGCAACAAAAACTGCAAGAAAAACTGCAAACCCTGCTAACCGAAGCCTTGCAAAGCACCGATAGTGAAGCACGCCAGCAGTTTGATGCACAGCACACCAGAGTCAGCGGCAAGTATGTGCTCTTTGATATGTCGCGTGCAAAACCTGACAGCGCCTACTATGTGTCGGACGCCGAGATTAAAGCTTATTTCAACGACCATAAGGAAGAATACCGCCAAGAGCCAACACGCGAAGCCAAGTATGTCTTTTTCCCAACTGAAGCGACTGAAGAAGATAGGCAGCTGATAAAAAAAGAATTGGAGGAGCTAAGAAAAGAATTTGCAGAGACAAAAAGCGATACCGACTTTGTGCGCTTACACAGCGATTCACCAGTTGATGAAAAACCGCTACCACGTGGCCAACTTCCCGTGGAAATTGATACGCTGATTTTCAAGCCCGACACGCGTTTGGGAACAGTGCTGGGTCCAGTGCAAGACTTCACAACCAATGAGTTCAAACTTATCAAGATTACATCGCTAAAAACTGATGGAGAAGTGCAGGTTCGAGCTTCACACATTCTCTTGAAGCCTGCAGGTAACACTAAAGCGGACACAGCGAAGACGATAGCTGAAGCCAAAGCCCTAATGGCAAGAATCAAAAAAGGAGAAAGCTTCGAGAAACTTGCGCGTGAAAAGTCGCAAGACCCGGGTTCAGCCGTCAACGGGGGAGATCTTAACTGGTTTGGCAAAGGAAGAATGGTCAAGCCGTTTGAAGAGGCGTGCTTTAAGGCTAAAGTTGGCGATTTGGTAGGTCCCGTGCAGACTCAATTTGGAATACATATCATCAAAGTGACAGGTAGAGACAGTCGTGAGTTTAAGGGTATAGAACTGACAAAGAAAATTGTGCCAGGACCAGCTACGCTTGAAAGACAGCGCCGTCTGGCAAGTGAATTTGAATTCAATGCACGTGAAATCGGTTTTGACTCGGCGGCTCGACGTGCATTTTACACGGTGCGTGAGACAGGCATTTTCTCACGCAACGGGTATGTGCCAATCATTGGTTATAACAGTGCCATGGCACGCTGGGGCTTTCGCGCAAAGATTGGAGAGATAAGTCCAGTGATTGAAGCAAAAGATGGTTTTGCAGTCATGAAACTGACGTCTATCAACGATGATGGCTACCGCAAATACGATGAGGATTTGAAGCGAGAGTTGAAGTCAAAGGTGATTCGTGAAAAGAAAATGCAAGACCTGCGCAAGCTGGCTGAAGAGATGCGCACCAAGTGTGAAGGTAAACTAGAAAAAGCTGTCGCATTGGATTCACTGCTGCGTATTAGCGAGACAGGAACTGTCATGCTTTCTAATCCAGTCATTCAAGGTATTGGCTATGACGTCAATGCCGCTTCAGCACTTTCGGCTTTAGAAGTAGGGACGCTCTCTAAGCCTATTGATACCAATAGAGGCGTTATCATCGCATCGCTGACAGAGAAGACGACAGGCAAAGACGAAGAATTCGAAAAAGAGAAAGCAAATCTGCGTAAGAGAATCTTGGAAGAGAAACGCGGAAGAATTGTGCAGGAGTGGACACAAGCGCTAAAGCGGCAGGCAGAGATTCAAGATAATCGTTCACTCTTCTACTAAGTTTTTTGTAAATTTCAAAAGAGTCGCTAAATTTGCAACCCTTTCGTAAAACACGCTGGTGTAGCTCAGTTGGTAGAGCAGCTGATTTGTAATCAGCTGGCCGGGGGTTCAAGTCCCTCCACCAGCTCGGAGAGAGGATAGTGTGTGGGTGCTTTGACTTAAAGAAACGATTGCCTTTGAACGCGCATCTTACCGCCTGGCAGATTCTAAGTAGTGCTCCGCAAATCTGAAAACAAGTTTTGAGAAAGGGGTAGGTAGCGAAGTGGTCAAACGCGACTGACTGTAAATCAGTTGACTTACGTCTTCGGAGGTTCGAATCCTTCCCTACCCACGCAGAGAGAGAAGTGCAGAGAGAGAAGTGCAGAGAGAGAAGTAAAAGGGAGCAGTAGAAAAATCATCTTGCTGATGTAGCTCAGTTGGTAGAGCACGTCCTTGGTAAGGACGAGGTCACCGGTTCAA
>Ga0308419_1000526_pt1 | contig 27691 bp, 22 predicted proteins | sample HotsprSampleMS50_FD_203674 | JGI IMG/M metagenome (GOLD analysis project Ga0308419, IMG submission 203674) | Hot spring phototrophic mat microbial communities from Mushroom Spring, Yellowstone National Park, Wyoming, United States - 20090730_MS50 ... | reverse complement strand
TAAAATATTCCTTGATGACTTTCTCCATGGCCCTTTCTTTGGCCTTTTCCAGTCTGTTTTCTTCCATCTTGCCACTCCTCCTTTCAACCTATATATATTACCAGACACAAAATTATCCTAACTTCCGGGAAGGTCGAGCCGATAGTGGATGGTTTGGTAGAGGAGGCTTCGAGGGATAGGCTGAAATCGGAGAAGCTCTTTCAGTTGGCCGAATATGTGATGAATAATGCCGAATGGATAAGGAACATTCCTGAGGTCAAGGGCTATGGATCAGGTCCGGTAGAAAAGACCGTCGATATTACGGTGGCGAGGCGGTTCAAAAAGAGAGGGATGAGCTGGTTGCGGCATGGGGTCAACCCCCTGCTCGAGCTTCGCTTGCTGAAACTCAATGGCGAGTGGGATGCTTACTGGCGCCAGAGGAAGGAGGAATCGGCATGCTATGCAAATTAAATGCCATCACGGAAATAGAGATGCTTACCAACCATAATTAATTTTTTAAAATTTGCAAGCCTGAAGCTATAATGGACTTTGAGCTTAAATGATTAACTGAGGAATAAATCAAGAGAAGGAAAATAAAATGGTCCCAAGAAGAAACGTTAATTTCACACCGCACAAGAAAAATTGGCTTAATCGGGAAAACAAAAGGAGCCTCAAAATTATCGGGTCAGCTTTTTCTTGGTTTTCTTTCTTTCTTTTGCTGACCCTCCTGCTTGGTAACCCCGTTCTGGCGACTGATTACCCACCATACCGCAGCTTTCTCGGCGTCCACTTCCAGCAAGGTCCCGGATCAAAGATTATCATTGACCAGATAAGTCCTGATTCGCCCGCCACTCAGGCTGGCCTCAAGCCAGGAGATGTGCTTCTGGCCATTGACGGACAACCCGTTAACTCCATAGATCAGGCGACAGAGCTAATTGCCTTTCATCCTCCTTACGATAAAGTTGAGCTGGAAATTGAACGGCAGGCCCAGCCTCTGAAATTAACCGCCACTCTCATCGGCCGGCTGCGTCTGGAGGCTATTACTCCGCCCAAAATGTTTTTTATCCCGGGGATTGATACTGAGGCGCAACCAGCCATTAGCCATCCGGTGCAAAGCCTTGACTCCATAAATGTCCTCACTCAGGTGCTCCTCGACCCGTTAACCAGAAATGTTGAATTTGTCGGCCGCTACGACCCGGCTTATAAAACCGGGCCACTCCCCTACGCTCAACTTCTTCAGGCTGCGCTTCAGACTCCAGAAGCTTCTGAACCGGGTTTTTCACTCGACCTGGACCCGGAGACTCTTAAACAGAATGATGAACTTTACTCCCGCAAAGAAGCTGATATCACAAAAATTTTTGGACCCACTTCTTCCGCCCAGCAAATCTCCCTCTGGTTCAGGCGTTGGGTTGATTTTATCCTGGGGCACCCGCTTCTGGAAATTGACCGTCAGATTTTTCTCGAGCGCCTGGCCCAATTGTATGGACTGACTAAAAACGAACTGGTGGAAATTCTCAATTACACCAACCTGAGCAAATTATCCTCACAGGTTCCTTCTTACCTGGTTGAGGTGCAGGCCCGGCTGATTAAAAATATTGGCTACCACACGGCAGCTGAGGCTTACAGGCTTTTGCGCCAGAGCTCTCAGGATAGCCTTTTTAAAGCAGCTGCCACCCTGGGTCAGGAGAACGAAGCCAGAAAAATACTTGATGCCCCGGAAATAATTTCCAAACCCCAGGCGGAAAAGCTGTCCCTGCTTAAAGCCTTCATCATCTGCCAGATAGCCAGAAACCTGAACTTTTTCAACGACCAGCAGGCTAACTTTTACTTTCTTCAATTTAAGCAGGGAAAACTTGACTTAGACAATCTTGATGCCTGGTTACAAAGGAGGCTTATACCTGATAAAGACAGCTCTGGCAATTATTTGATATACCAGGCCCTCAGCGGTTTACCCTTATCTAACGAACTTCTCTACCTGTTTTATGGTGTAAGTGTCCCGCAGAGCCTACTTAGGTTTAAAAAGGTCTCACCTGAAAGTGCTCTGGGGCAGGTTCTTTATGAAGCTGATTATACCCTTAAAACCATAGATTTAAACCAGGAAATCTACAGGTCAATTAAAAATCACAGAACGATAAGAGAAATCTTCCTGGAATGGGGTGGGAAATATGGCTTAAAAAATTTAACACCCACCCGCTTATGGTTGGAACCCCAGGAAGTTAATCTTTTCCCGGCAGACGATAAAAAAGAAATCGGGTTTGGCCCGGCCAGGGTAGTTCTTAAAGCCGAGGCTCTTTCTGGTCTATCGTCAACGTCACCCACATTCACGCCAGAAGAAGTTGAAGCTACTCAGAAAATAACCGATATCTATGCTTCTCAGATCAGTCAGGACTACGAGCTTTACGCCCGGGAGTACCCAGCCCTGCACAAACTCAGAGAAACGGCCAAAATTCTGGCCCTGGCTAAATGGCTGAGACAGGAAAAAATGGAAAAGAAATTGCAATTTAGCCCGCTTTCTTCCGGCTCAGACCCCGGAGAAATTAATAAACCCTACTGGAAACCACCAGCCCGCATTCCTGGTCTTTATCACGTGTTTATGAAAATAGAGCCAGTTAAAACTGAAAGTGGTCAACTGAAATATTCAATCCTGATATCTCAGGCTGTGGAAGGTGGGGTGAATTTTGCTACTAAGAAAAACTGGGTGGTAGTCGGACCCAAGCCGCCGTCTTACGAACCAGCCACTACCAGTCTGACGGCCAGCGCTATTCTGGCCAGGGCCGCAGTCACAGCCGCAGCTTCCGGAGACTTGGAGAAAGCTCGCACCCTGGCTGAAAAAAGTGCTGAAGCCATGCAGGGCCAGCTAAAATTATCCGAACTACCGGCTGATTTACCCAAACCCCAAGCAGTAATTGAGGCCGTAGCCAGTCCAGAAGCTGTCCGGCTGGTCAAGGAATCGGCTAAAATTGTGTATTCCCTTACGGCTACGAAAGAAGAACGGGCGGGAAAAACTTCTCCGAGCCCAGAACAGATAGCTCTTCTCCAGCAGCTTAACCAGGAGCTGGGCAAAATAAATTCTGGCCTTCCGATGGCCTCTGATTTTCTAAAAGCACTGCAAACCCGTCAGACTATGCCCGGCTATCCAGGCGGTAGAATCACTACTTCTGAACCACCTCAACCCGGAGTTACCCAGGTAAGCAGACCAGTTTTTGATTGTGAAAGTTATCTGAAACAATATGAAACGCCTGAAGCTGGAGCTGACCTGGGTCCCCGTCAGCAAAAGCTCCTGGCTTCAAGAATAGCGGAGATAAACCGTCAACTGGAGATTATCAACCAGGCGGTAGAAAAGCTCAGCCGGCTCAACCAGCAAAACTTAGATGAGCTACAAAAATGGGAAAAAGAAATAACTCGGGCTTATGAAGCAGCTCAGGACAGATTAATTGATGCCGTGGGCCTTCTTCTGGTTGATGGGCCATTGGAGATTTTGCAGAAGCGTCAGCAAGAAATGAAGGAGGCTATAAACAGCGGTCTTTTTACTTCTCTTCTGGCCAGAAAAGCGGCCTTAACCGAACAGCAAGCGGCAGCTTTTGACCAGCAGGTTTTTACTTATCTGAAGTTGAAGTATCAGTATGAAAACATTTATGGACGGGCCGAGCAGCTGCAAAAAAGACTTTCTGAAGCCAAAGCTGTCTATGACCTTGACCAATGGGCCAACTCTGAAAAAAGCGATTATGAAAAGCTGAAAGATGGAATCTGGCAACTGACTGAAATGATGCTGAATGAACCGGCGGTGGGTGGAGCAATCAAGCTGGGGAAAATAACCGGAGAGAATTTACTCCGCTGGTTATCGCTATACAAAGCTGTTTCCGCTGCTTCCGGTTTCTTCTGGGATATTATGCAACAAAAATTCGCTTTTGAGCCGGTGATGAAAGAGTTACTAAAATCAATTGACCAGAACCGGGAAGCTCTGGAAAAGCTGCGGCTTAAAGCCCAACTGCTGCGGGAACAATTGAAGTGTCTGGAAAACAAGAAATTTTGAATAATTTTCTGGCTGATGATTTAAAATTTGGTTTAAGGACATTTAGCTAACTGGCCAGAAGTTTGAGAATTTCCTGGCTCTGCCGCCTTAAAAATAAAAGCCAATAAATCAAAAAAGCAGGCTAAAAAGTGTATCGGGGCAAAAAATAAGCAGCCTTTATTTTTTAAAAATTATCTCTTCTTTGAGCCGGGCCAATACCTGGAATAGCAAGAAGCTCAGCGGTGGAAGCTTTCGCCGATGAACTTCAGCCCCTCCAGAATACCTGTCCGCCAGTAGCTCCAGGTATGGCCACCATCTCTCATCCGGCACTCATGGGGAATCTTGCGGTCGCGCATGGCCACATGCAGGGCCGCATTGCCCTTATAAAGAAAATCATCATCGCCGCAGTCAAGATAAAACCGCACTGTTTTTATTTTTTCCAACGGCAAGGTCTTCACCAGGTCCAGCGGGTTGTAGCTCCGGAAATGGGCCGTGAGCCGGTCTTTGCCTTTAAGACCGGGTCCAAAAAGCGGGGCAAAAATCCGTTCATAAACTTTATCTTCGGTGGCCATGACTTCTTCATCGGTCCAGACTGCAGCGCTAAAAGCAGCTGCCGCGGCAAACATTTCCGGATGACGAAGAGCGTAGATTAAAGTCCCCCAGCCACCCATGGACAGCCCGGCTATTCCCCGAAACTCTTTCTCCGGCCTGGTGCGATAGGTGGCATCAATGTAAGGAATGAACTCCTGGAAGAAGAAATCCTCGTAGCGCACCTTCCCCTGATAATCATTAATATACCAGCTCACTCCGCCGTCGGGCATAACGATAATCATCGGTGGAATTTGCTGCTCAGCAATGGCCCGGTCAGCCGTCTGGTTTATTTCTCCATACTGCAGCCAGCCCGTGTCATTATCAGTGTAACCATGAAGCAGGTAAACAACTGGATAACGCCGGCTGGAAGACTGATAATCAGGCGGTAGATAAATCGTATACCGGACTTCTTTCCCCAGTATTGTGCTCTCAACCTGGAGCCCTTCGAGCACCTGACCCTGAGGGTAGGCGGACTGACCTAAAAGGAATCCAGCTAATCCCTGAATTACTAAGACCAGAATAATGAAGCTTATAAAGTTTTTAGTTCTAATAGTGTCTGATAGATAAATTTTCTTCTTCATGCTACCTCCCTTTTATTCAGACATTTAACTTGCATTTTATTCTTATAACCCACAACCATCTTCAAAATCAAACTTCTGATGGACTGAAAGTCTTATCTCAAAAAGGCAGAGATACTGGTCACGGCTGGAGTGGCTGGACAGTAAGCCCGGATTAATCTATAATTGCTAACCTCCGGGGAGTAGCGCAGCCTGGCCAGCGCACAGCGTTCGGGACGCTGGGGTCGTGGGTTCAAATCCCACCTCCCCGATTGCCTATGTCCGCTCTAATTCTCAATTATTAAGGCTTTAATTATTAAAGTTTTCTGGATATTTATCCTCAGGCATTTATCCTTTATTCTTTGGCTTTTAATCTGAGTCAAGTCCGGCCCAACGATAAAATTATAAAAATTTTCCCGGACTTCATTCCCCCAATCATCTCTCAATAAAAAGACCTCCGGACTTTACAATTTAGAGCTTTAATCCATTTTTTCTTTGTCCTTACCTTCATGCTTTTCAGAGCTTAAAAAGTTCTTGGCATTTCTGCAGAAAATCAGTATATTCAATTTGAACATTTAAGAAGGGCTAATTATTACTGAGAAGGAGGGTGTTCTTATGAAACAGAAGGAAATCTCGGGAGTAATAATCGAATGTTTAAGGGGGAACATAGTCAACCAGCCAGATATCACAGCTATTGTCAATGCCGCCAATGCCTGGCTCAAGCCTGGAGGCGGGGTGGCAGGAGCCATCCATCAGGCCGCTGGTCCTGGACTGGAAGAAGAATGCCGGCCCTTAGCCCCAATTGAACCCGGCCAGGCGATCATCACCAGTGGCCATAACCTGCCTAATAAATATGTTATTCACTGCCTTGGCCCGGTCTATGGTGTTGATAAACCAGAAGCTGAACTCCTGGCCAGCTGTTACCGCAATGCTCTGCTTCTGGCCGAACAGCATGAAATTGACTCCATGGCCTTCCCGGCCATTTCAACCGGCGTCTTCCGCTATCCGCTGGAAAGAGCCACTGAAGTAGCCCTGAAAACTGTTCTGGAGATGGTCCCGAAGCTTAAAAAGGTTAAAAAGATAAGATTTGTCCTGTTCAGTGAACCAGACCTCATAGTCTACGAAGCTGAACTGGAACGCCTGACTTCCTCTCACGGCACTGGTTAAAAAAACTTGCCACCTCAGCTGCCAGCACAAAAATAGAGCAGAAAAGTAAGGCCCTTCATTTGCTGAAAACCCATCCGCTTAACGATTCACAACCGCCCCTTTAAGCTCAAATCACAGAAATCGTCTCCGATTTAGTTTTTGTCGCAAAAAGCATATTAATGTCAGGTGTGTTGATTTGGTCCTTAAACAGGAAATCATTTTAAATAATTCCAGGCATATCTCACTGGACCTGCCCTTTTGACTGCCTGGCAGCATCTTAAAAATTTTTTATCCTGTTGAAAGGCCATCTTTTATGGCCTATAATGCAGTTTACTATCTCTGAGGCAACCAAAAAGCGAGAATAAGTCTGAGGATAGAGCCAGAATTTGTGATTGTGGACCTGGTTAGAATTATCTTTAAGATTAATTTGGCCTTTTTAATAATCCAGGGTCAAATATTTTTTGCTTGGTCATTACAATGGACCAGGAAATAAACGGAACCTCAACTCAGTTTTTAACTAAACTTATTTCTCTGCCCAAAAAATTTTCCTGGAAGCAGACTTTCTATGCTCTTAAATATCCCAACTACCGCCTCTGGTTCTGGAGCCAGATGGTCTCGCTGTTCGGCTCCTGGATGCAGGTCACAGCCCAGGGCTTTTTGGTCTATGAACTAACTCGCTCACCAGCCTATCTTGGCTATGTTGGCTTTGCCTCCGGCCTGCCTACCTGGCTGTTCATGCTATATGGTGGAGTGCTGGCTGACCGCTATTCGAGAAGAACTATTTTAATTTTGACCCAAGTGGCCATGATGCTCCTGGCTCTGACCCTGGCCGGGCTGACCTTTTTTAACCTGGTTAAACCCTGGCAGATCATCATACTCGCCTTTTTCGCAGGCACAGCTAATGCATTTGACGCCCCGGCCAGACAGTCTTTCATTCTGGAAATGGTCGAACCCCAGGCTCTGACCAACGCCATAGCTCTGAACTCGGCGATGTTTAACACCGCCACCGCCCTCGGCCCGGCCGCCGGTGGTTTGGTTTATGCTCTCCTCGGTCCAGCCTGGTGCTTTGCGATAAATGGTCTGACCTTTATAGCTGTAATAATTGCCCTGGCAGTTATGAAACTTAAACCCTTCGTTCCCCGCACCACGACCAATTCAGTTCTCCAGGACCTCAAAGAGGGAATAAGGTATGTGGCCAACCATTCCACCATCAGGCTTTTGACCCTGACAGTGGCAGTCAGCACCCTCTTCGGAGCAGCTTTTGTTACATTGCTCCCAGCCTGGGCAGTCCAGATATTAAACGGTGATGCCCGGACTAATGGTTTTCTGCAGACGGCCCGGGGAGTGGGAGCTCTGACCGGAGCTCTGTTTATTGCCTCTTTCAGCCAGCATCTTTCCCGGGGAAAACTGCTGACCCTGGGAACGTTCTTTTTTCCACTTTCCATAATTTTCTTTTCTTTCTCTCGCTCTTTGTCCTTATCTCTTTTTCTTCTTTTTCTCTCCGGTTTTAATCTGATAATGATTTTTAACCTCTGTAATTCGCTGGTGCAGCTTCAAACTCCAGAAAATATTAGAGGGCGGGTGATGAGTATCTACAGCTTCGTTTTCTTTGGTCTGATGCCCTTCGCTTCCCTCTGGATTGGAGCCGCAGCTACCCATCTGGGCGAAAAAATTCCAGTCCTAATCGCTTCAGGCCTGGCGTTGCTCTATGCAGTAATTATCCTGATTTTTAACCGACAGATTATCAAGCTTCGCTAATTGGCCAATTTAAAACTCCAGTTAAAATCAACAAATCATCCAGCCTTTGAATAGCCATGGCCAGCTTTAAAAAATTTGATAGGATTATTTTAAGAACTTTAAGCTTAACTCTTTCCCCAGGTCTTGCAGACTTATCAGAATTCAGTAATCTCCACCAGCTCATACTGCTGGTGGCCAAGGCCAATTTTCTCCCCATAACTCAGCTGTACTGACCAGTCTATGTTATAGCCTTTCCTGAACGCATCCTGGCCAGCCGTTTTAAGCACCAGGTCAATTGAAGCCCGGTCCACAGCCACCGGGTCAAGAGAGCCTGCAATGCCCACATCTTCCACAATGGCCGGTTGATTTTTAGCTAGGCAATCACAATCTTTGGTCACCTGGATTATAAAATTCAAGAAGCAGATTTTCTGTTTGAAATGCTGCTTGACCGACAGAGCATATTCAGCCATCTTCTCCTGCAGCCGGCGAGAATCTTCATCCCACTTCATTTTGATGGCGCCATACTTACAAACTACCAGACATTCGCCACAGCCTATGCACTTTTCATCATCAATAACCACATGGTCCTTAAGCTGGATGATTGCCCCAGCCGGACAGTACTGAAGACAGAGGCCGCAGTTCCGGCACTGTCTGGCGTTAACTTTTGGATGAACGACTGAATGCTGATCGAGTTTTCCCGCTCTGGAAGCACAACCCATTCCCAGGTTCTTGATGGCCGCCCCCACCCCGCTTTGAACATGGCCGGTCACATGAGTCAAGCAGACCATGGCGTCGGAAAGAAGAAAGGCACTGGCTATCCGGGATGATTTAATCCGGCTGCCGTCAATCTTAACTTCCATTTTTTCCCGCCCAACCAGCCCGTCGGCGATGATTATCGGGACTTTAACCACCTCTGGGGTAAAATCATGTTCCCAGGCCAGCCTGATATGTTCTACCGAATTGGACCTGTTTCCTATGTAAAGCGTGTTGGAATCAGAAAGAAAGGCTCTCTGGCTTTTTTTTAAAACCTCATCTATTATTCCAGTCAGCCAGCGGGGTTTGATATACCCTGTATTACCCTTTTCTCCGAAATGAATTTTCAAAGCTACAAAATCTTCGGGCTCGATTATTTCATTAAAACCCAGAGCTAAATAAACAGCTCTAGCTTTTCTGGAGATCAGCTCAGGAGATTCTTCTTTCCTTGCTCTGATAAGATAGACCTTAGATTTCATCGTCTGAACCTCATTACTTAACTTAAAATTGTATCAATCAGAAAATTCTATTAATTTAATCCACCGGGACAAAAGCCAGATAATCGACAGGGATTATCTTATCAGAAGAGACCTGACCGTTTCCACTCCGTCCCCCAGGGAAAACTCATAACCGAGATTAAGCAATGATTTCTCTACTGCATCGAAGGCGTATATTATCTGTTCTCTGGTCAGGTTACCCATATGACCGAAACGGAAGACCTGACCGGACGTGGGACCAAGACCGCCAGCCACCACCACCCCATTTTCATAAAGACGCCTTCGGAAGCTCAAGTCATCAAGAATTTCAGGATAGCAGATGACTGAAAGAGTTGAAGCCAGACAGGTTTCGTCGGTGTAAATCGAAAACCCTAAAGAACGCAAACCACTCCTGATGGCTGAGGCAAAACGTTCGTGCCTCTCAAATCTCTTTTCCAGCCCCTCCTCTAAGACAATTCTGGTAGCTTCATAAAAAGCTCTGATTTCATTCACGCAGGGAGTGGAAAAATAACGGTTGGGGTTTTCCATCACCGGTAACCAGCGCAGGATGTCAGCATAGTAAGCTTTAATTCGCTTGAGACGTTTTCTTTTTTCCAGGGCCCGGGGCGAAAAAATATCAATGGCCAGACCCGGAGGTGCTCCCAGGCATTTCTGAGCTGCCGTGAGGATGACATCAATACCCCAATCATCCATGCGTTCCTCAATTCCACCGGTGGCACAAACTCCATCAACTACCAGCAAAATTTCCGGAGCAGTCTGTTTGACGACTTCACTGTACTCCCGCACTGGAGCACAAGCTCCAGTAGCTGTATCCACATGAGTGCAGACCACGACTTCGTACTTGTGCTTCTTCAGCTCGGATTTCAATTCCTCTGCGGTAATCACCTTTCCCCACTGGCTCTGGAGGAGATGGTGTTTGATTCCAAAAGCTTCGCAGATTTCCGCCATTCGGCTGCCAAAATATCCCTGGGAAACAACCAGAACTCGGTCTGAATCATCGGTGATGTTGAGCAGGGCAATTTCCATGGCCAGGGTTCCTGCCCCGGCGATGATAAAGGGCTGTCCTTTTTCAGTAAAAACAATCTTTTTCAGATTCTCCAGGGCTCCGCGGAGTTCTTTTTCCATTTCCGGGCTGATATGGGAGACAGTAGGTTGAGCCAGCGCTTCCATTACCCTCGGAACCACCGGGCTCGGTCCAGGAATCAAAAGAAGCTTGCTTTCTTTCATAACACCATCCTTCTGGTCTTTAACTAACTTTAAGGAATTATTTTCAATTAATCAATCAACAAAATCAATATCCTTAACTGGCTTGAGGAAAGAAGAAAAATTGAAGAATAGACCTAAAATAATATAAGTAGCCCTTTAAGGTCACATTTATTGCTTGATTAAATTTCAATTAAGTCCCCAGAAGAAAAATTAAATGACCAAATTCTAGTTTTAGCTTTCTTGCCGCAAAAATCGATTTACCGCCCTTTCTGATTTTGATAATATTAAAAATACAACAGGAGTAAAAAATGATGAAAATTCAGAAAAAACTATCCTCAGCCCTGTCTCCAGTCTTTATTATCTTTATAGCACTGCTTTTTGTTTTGTCACTGTTTCCGGCTTGCCAGAAAACACCGGCCCCAGAAGCTGAACTGGTCATCATCGGCAAGATTTTTACCGGACTCGACTCCAGACCTTTCGTAGAAGCCCTGGCAGCTTCTGAAGGCAAAATCCTGGCCACTGGCAATCAAAAAGAGATTAAAAAATTCCTCGGTCCAAAAACCAGAATCCTGAAGCTGGAAAAAGGTCTGGCCATACCCGGGTTAATAGATGCTCATACTCATTTTTCTTCAGGCGGGCGCTCACTGATTGAGCTCAGCTTCCGGGGAGTAGATTCGGTGGAAAAAGTCCAGGCAATGATTGCGGAAAAAATTAAAGAGTTACCTCCCGGCACCCCAATTTTCGGGCGTGAGTACGACCACACCCTTTTTCCGGGACAGAAATGGCCCTCTAAAGAAGACCTTGACCAGGTTGCCCCTGATAACCCGGTAGTCATCCGCCGGGTCGACGGACATTCCTGCTGGGTCAACAGCCTGGCTTTGAAGCTTTCGGGTATTGACCGAAAGACCAAAGACCCGTTTGGAGGCGAAATAGTCCGCGATCCCAGAACTGGAGAGCCGACAGGAATTCTCAAAGAATCGGCGATGGGGCTGATTAAGGTAAGACCCGTCCAGCAATCAACTCCCGAGGAAGACATCTTCAGAGCTTTAGAGCACGCCCGCCAGCTTGGCCTGACCGGAGTCCATGCTGATGTCGGAATGAGAGAACTGGAGATTTACCAGAAACTCCGCAGCCAGGGTAAGCTCACACTCAGAGTTTATGCCTGGCTGCCGATTCAGGGGATAGATGAATACATAAAGCGCGGTCTTCGACAAGGTCAGGGTGATGAATATCTTAAAATCGGTTTCTTAAAGGCTTTTATAGATGGCACCCTTGGTTCCGGAACGGCCTTGATGTTTGAGCCTTTTGCTGATGACCCGAGTAAATCTGGTCTGCCTCAGTATACGGAAGAAACTTTCTATGAGCTTCTGGAAAAAGCATATGCTAACGACTTCCAGGTGGGAGTCCACGCCATCGGTGATAAGGGAGTTAACTGGGTACTGAATGCGGTGGAAAGAGCTCGCCAGAAATACGGCCCGAAAGACCTGCGCTTCAGGATAGAACACGCCCAGATAATAAAGCCAGAAGATTTTCCACGTTTCAAACAGCTCGGAGTCATAGCTTCCATGCAGCCCACCCATTGCACCACGGATATGAGATTTTGTGAAATCAGAGTGGGAAAAGAACGTTCTAAATACGCCTATGCCTGGAGAACCCTGCTCGCCCACGGAGCCATCCTGGCTTTCGGTTCGGACTGGCCCGTCGAGCCCCTTGACCCACGGCGCGGGCTTTATTCAGCCGTAACCAGAAAAAATATAGAGTTTGATTATCCTGAAGAAGGCTGGTTTGCGGACCAGAAACTGACTCTGGCTGAAGCCATCAAGTACTTCACCTGGGGCTCAGCCTACGCCTCTTTTGAAGAAAATCTGAAAGGAACTCTGGAACCCAATAAGCTGGCTGACCTCACTATTTTTGAAAAAGACCTTTTTAACCTTGAGCCCAAAGAAATTCTCAGCACCCCGGTAATCTACACCATCGTGGGTGGAAAAATTGTTTACGAGCGTCAGGAGAAATAGTTCGTTAGACCTCAGGCAAAAATGCTTAAAATTTTTTAACCCAATTATCAAAACCAGATTCAGGGTCAAAGCCCAGCTAAGTTCTTTGACTCCTTTCAGGTGGGTACTGCCTTAGCACCGGCTCGCCGAAGCCGGATTTAAATCGCGGTGAGCCGGGAAGCCAGCCATTCTTTGATTTCCTCAAAGGAAGAAACCAGTCTGGCCTCCTCCAGGTTTTCTGGAGTCATCTGGCTTTTTAAGATGAAAACCTGACTGATACTGGCCTCTTTAGCAGCCAGCAGGTCATAGCTGGTATCACCTACTACCACAGTTTCATCTGGTTGAACCTCAAAGGTTTTCATCACAGCCATAAAAGGCGCTCCAGCTGGCTTTCGAAGCCCACTTTCCCTGGTTAGAACCAGCCCAAAGTTAAGCTGAAACTTCTGAAGAAGCAAGGTGGTATTTTCCAGGTTGTTATTGGTAACGAGAGCAGTCCGTATTCCTGACCAGGACAGCCATTGAAGAAATTCCCTGATGCCCTTTTTAAGGGCAGCCTTCTCGGTCTGAATCCTTTCATGTCTTTCAAGAATAGCATATTTTTGAGACCTTTCCGGCTCAGGCAAACTATCGAGGTAAGCCAGAATGGAACCGGACTTTACCCCAAGCTCCTCCTTTATGGCCGGCCAATCATAGTTATTCTCTACAACCGTACCATCCAGATCAAAAATTACCAGTTTCAGTCTCATGGTTTAATTAATATTATTCAGAAAACAGCCTTTGAACTCAAGCTCTATCTACCAATCTGATGCCATCACTGAACTTTCTCTGCTGGACAAGCCAGCCGAAATTAATATTGATTGCTATTAACCTATTTGATAGAATTTGTTTGATGAATTATTAAATGCTTGAGAAGAAGGGAGGTACCGCATGGGCAAGTATTTAGCCATTCTGCTCGGGATAATTGCCATGGCCGCTGGCCTTTATCTGGTTATTTTTGTCTGGTGGCGTGAGTTCTATGAGCTAGTCTTTGGTTTCATTCCCCCGATACTTTTCTTCGGTGGGTTAATTGCAGTTATCGCCGGTATTTCCAGCATCAAGGACTCAATCCGTCAGAAAAAGCTCGAAGCAGAAGCTTCAGCCCTCCAGGAAGAACAAAAGCAAGAAGAGACCAAAGCTTGAAATAAACTTCAAGCTATAGAAACTTTTTAAGAACGATATCTGTAAGAAGATAAAAAGATTAAAGAATCTTAAAAGTGAATGCTGCCGTTAGCTTTTTTCTCAGTCTCACCCTGAGTCTGTTCAACCAGTTCAGTTTCTCTCTGGAAAACGCTTTTTTGCAGAACAACCCAAACCAGCTTAAGAAGCTGCTGGTTTCAGATGGTCCGGTTCTTTTAACCCTGCCGGAGCCTTTCAAGTTCTCAGATTGCTTTACACCCGACCAGACCTTCCTGATTTTGAGAAAAATTTTCCGTCAGACAACCACTCTGGAATTCTTCATTGATCAGGAAAACCCGCCAGTTATAGCTCAACCTGGAGCCATCATTCAGGCAAGATGGTCGTTTGTAGACCGGGAGGATGGTCGGAAGTACCTATTCCGACTGTATATCTATCTTAGGGCTGAGAAATCCGGCCCCAGAGAAGTCCTAAATTTGAGAATAAAAGAAATTAGAGCCGAAAAAAGATAAAAGAATGAGTAAAATTTTCTCGGAAAAGTTGATGCTGAAGAACCGGGTTTACCTGATTCTATCCGCATTTCTGATAGTATCCGGTCTTGTTCTGGCTGGCCTTTCTGCGGTCCTTTCGGTTCAATCTCTATCATCCTCTGAGAAAAAAATTACTGAATCTCTGAGGAAAAATCACAGGCTAATTAAGGAAGAGTTCCATCAACTAGTCGCCCTATTAGAAAAAAGAGCAGCCCATTTTGCCAAGGTCAGCCAACCCTGGCAGGTAGAAGCTGCTTTTAACCTGTTTGAAGCAGCTGGCTTAGACCCGACAATTGAAGGAGTAGCTTGGTTAAATTCTGAATTTTCGCCTGTTATCTGGTATGGAAATATTACTAACCTAAAAAACACCTTTTCCGGTCTGGAAGAAAATCCAGAAAAATTTTTGAATCAAAGCTTCGTTGTCCAAGATAAAGCCAGCTATTACCTGGTGCTCATATTGCCTTTACCTGATAAACAATTCCTGGGACTTTTTGAATTGCTGGCTTTCCAGCCCCAATTTCAATCAACCTATGTCCAGGAATTCTACCGGCTTAAAAGTCTGATTAGAGCCGGAGCTGATATTAACTTCTGGGACCTTACTCACGATACCGAAGCTCTGGAAAGGCTTTTCTCCCGAACTCAAGATGAATACCTTAGCCAGCAGCGGGAAGAAAAAGAAATCTACACTCTATACTTTCCGCTGCGAAACGAAAAAGGCCAAATTCTGGCCACGGTCACCCTTAACTCTCTTCAGGTTCAGAAAAAAAGAAATACTATGCCTGAATGGGGTGTAACCTTAGCTACCTTTCTGATTGTCTCAGGGCTGGCTTTATTTTCTATCTGGCTTTTCCGCCTGGCCCGCCGGTCAGGCTCCAGAAAATGGCTCCTCTGGCTGAGTCTAAGTGGCAGTCTTGTTTTAATAAGACTTCTGCTTCTTTCCCTGACCACCAATCAGCCTCTTAAAGACTGGCGGGGCTTTTCTCCAGTTGACTTAGCTTTTACCAGTTTTTCTGGTCTGACCTCTTCCCCAGCCGACCTTTTTCTGAGCTCTGGCTTTTTTTTCCTTTTCGTTCTCCTTTCCTTAAGATTATTATTCAATAAGCCCGTTTTCTTCGTTTTTTTTGAAAATTCCTTCCAGCCAGAAAACAAAACCAAAACCTCATCTACAGTTTTTTCGGCTTCAGCCTCAATTCTGATAATCTTAGGCCTGACTCTGGTAATCAAGAAAATAATTGAAAACTGCAACCTGAATCTGCTGAGTTATTCCTTTAATCTCTCAGCTCTGCTGATTTACCTCAGCCTTTTTCTGCTTCTAACAGGCTTTCTTCTGCCAGCTCTCTTTATCATCCGGCAGGCCAACCCCCTTCGTTCCCACCCCTTCCACCTTACCTCACTGTTTTACCTTACCGGGATTGTCTTGCTATTTTTGCTCGGTTCACTTGCTGGACTCAGATTGACTACCGGTTTGATGGTTCTCGGGCTGTGGGGCCTGCTGAGCCTGATTTCGGCAGTTAACTGGAAGCCCATAAACTACCTGTCTGCATTTCTGACTCTGTCCACTCTCTTCTGCTTCGGACTGATGAAAGAATTTACTGAGGCCAGAACCCGGCTCCTGACGGAAAAAGTACTGGTCCACCTGGTTTCCTCACAAAAAGTCTGGGCCGAAATGGTTCTGAAACAATCGTTCACCGAGCTTCAGAAGCACTCCAGGGATATTTTTAACTATTTTCGCCGTCCTGAACTCTCTCCCGAACCAGCCCGTTACCTCTGGAATAAAACTCTGTTAGCCAGATTCAACTGGAATTCCTGCCTTTATCTTCAATCCTCTGATTTAAAGCTCCTTTCTTCCTTTGCCTTGAACCTGCCCGTTTTTCCAGAGCAGACCAACGACCTACCTTTCTCATCAGCTCCGACTTATGTTGAGCAATACCTGGATGTTCTGGGGCAGGAAAAACACTTCCTGATTGGCTATCAGGATTTTAGACTGCCTGATGGGCCTGGGGGCCGTCTGGTAATCTGGGTCAGCCTGGAACTTGAGCTTCTGCCGTTTTTTTATCTGGCCAATCCTTATTTTGAACTACTGCGACTCAATACCCTGCCCTCCCTTCAACACTTTCCAGTGCAGCTGTCGGTTTATAATCAAAACGGGCAGCTACTTTTCAGCCAGCAAAAACCAGGCTTTGCCCTGAATACAGAGTTGAAGCAGAAGATAGACTCTGCCCCTAAGGGCCTCTGGTTATCTTTCCGAGCTTCCGGTCGAAAATACACCGGCCTGGCAGTTAAACTCGATGGTAAAAACCTTTACCTTTTTTATCGACCTCTTAAAAGCCTGCGCTGGTTAATTACCGGCTTCTTGAAGCTGATGTTTCTTTTCCTCATTTTTCTGGCGGCTGGTTTCCTGCCTGGGTTCATCCGGAGAAAGAAATGGCAGGCTCTGGGACGGTCCTTTTCGCTGCGGGTCTATCTGGCCTTTCTGGCCGTCGGACTGATTCCACTTTTCTTTTTTATCTTTTTCAGTCAGGCCGTGGTAGAAAGAATTTTCTCAGATCGCTTTGTCCAGGAAGCTACCAGCCGGGCTTTCTTTGCCCGTAGCATCCTCCACGATTTTATCAGCCTCCAGGAACAGGAGGACAGCCAGGAGGCAAAGATTTCCGAAGACCTGGTTTTCTGGATAAGCTCCACCTTAAACAACGATGTCAACCTTTTTAAGAACGGCCTGCTGCTTTCTTCCAGCCGCCGTGAATTTTTCGAAACCGGCATTCTGTCTGAAATACTTGACGGTCAGGTTTACTTCCGCATAGCTTATCAGAACCAGCTGTTGGTGGTCAGTCGAAAATCAATCGGCAGCTATTCCTACCAGACCCTGACCATCCCCTACCAGTTCGGCCAGGACCTGTATCTGCTCAGTCTCCCCTTCCCTTTTGAGAAACAGGAAGTCAGGCAGGCTACCACCGAACTCTTTGAATTTTTTCTTTTCACCTCTTTATTCTTTCTTCTGCTTATCGCCTTCTCGGTGGGCACCATCAGAAGAATGATTGTGGTCCCGATCAACAAGCTGATTCGCGCCACCCAGGAAGTCAGCCTGGGAAACCTGGAAGTTAAAGTCGAACATCAAGCCGAAGATGAATTAAAAGGTTTGGTTGATGGCTTTAACACTATGGTGGAAAGCCTGAAAGCTCACGAAAAAGAACTGGCTGAACTCGGACAGAAAGTAGCCTGGACCGAAATGGCCCGCCGGGTAGCTCACGAAATAAAGAATCCTCTAACTCCAATTCAACTGTCAGCCGAGCACATCTTAAAAGTCCATGCTGATAAGCATCCAAATTTCGACCGGATACTTCAGGAATCCATCTCCTACATAATTTCCGAGGTGGAAAACCTCAGGCGAATTGCCCAAGAATTCATAACCATTGCCAGAGAAAGCGGTACTTTGAAAGAACCTTTTGACCTGAAAGCGTTGATTGTGGAACTTCTTCAGCCTTTTCAGAACACTCTGAGTGACCGTATTAAGTTTTCAATCAAAGAAAATGGTCAGGATTTTACTCTGGTCGGAGACCGGGGAAAAATTAAAATAGCTCTGAGGAATATCATTATTAACGCCATAGAAGCCATCAAGGGCAGCGGTCGAATTGACCTTAGCCTCCTGGAAAAGGCTGAGGCCATAGAGCTGGAAATCAAAGATACCGGCTGCGGCCTGTCTGAAGTTGTTCTTAACCACCTTTTTGAACCCTATTTTTCTACAAAAGAAAAAGGGACAGGGCTCGGCCTGGCCATAAGCAAGAGAATACTAGATGAACATGAAGGTACTATCCGGTTGGAAAGCCAGCCGGGAAAAGGGACCAGGGTGACCATCATTTTGCCCAGGAAGAAAGAGAATTAAAGGTGATAGCTAAGGACTTATTTTTATGGCAAAATACCAAAAAAGTCCGGAGAGGATAAGATGAAGATTCTGGTTACTTATTACAGCCTAACCGGCAATACCAGAATGGTGGCCGAAGCCATATTCCAGGCTCTACCTGAACCAAAAGAAATTAAGCCCCTGGCTGAAGTAGAATCTCTTTCCGGGTACGAGCTGATTTTCATTGGCTTCCCGGTGCATTCCCACAGTGTTCCTTATAAAGTTGAACCTTTTCTAAAACAGCTCCCAGCAGGTCAGAAGGTGGCGATATTTATCACCCACGGCTCCATCGCCGGAACTCGGCTTTCCCGGGAGGCCCTGGAGCAGTCCCAGATTCTGGCCGGTCAGGCCCGGATTCTGGGAACCTTTGCCTGTCGGGGAAAAGTTTCACCTCAAGCCATGGAAGTGCTGGGCCGCTCGCCCGAGCATGAGCTATGGGTGGAAATGGCGGTCACCGCCAGAAACCACCCTGACCAGCATGACCTTGAAGATGCTCGAGCTTTTGCCAAATGGGTGGTAAGTCTGGCCCGCCAGTAGTCTTTTAACTGGAGCAGGCTTTATCAGCTATAATGCTTGATTCTTTCAAAACCCGAGACCCCAATAATTTTTAACTCCTGGCCGCATTCCTGTTCAATCTGGTCTAAAAGAAGATTAAGACCAAGGTTATCGCTGGCCAGATGCCCGGCCACCACCACGTTAAGGTTAGCCTTCCTGGCTTTTTCCAGAGCTTCCTCGCTGAAATGCATGCCCACCAGGGTACTGATGCCAGCCGCTGCCTGTTTTTCGAAAATATCTCTGGAACCTTCTGTACCTCCGGTCATATCCACATATATTTTCCCGACCCGACTGTTTTCTGAACCGGAAAGTATTTTTGGCCTTACACAATTAAGACCTGAATTCCGGTACTCAGGTATTTCTTCCAGGATTTTTATGACCTCCCGAAGGCGGGCCGGAGCTTTTTGCTGAAACAGGTCGGTCAGATAGCGGGTAACACAGTTATCAGCCGGAGTGTGAAGGCAGATTAAAGGCAGTCCCAGAAGTCTGGCTACATCTACCGTGCGGTTGTGATTGACCGGAAGAAGACGTCTTTCGACTTCACTGATTCTCTTTTCCATCAACTGCTCGGCCACACTGGCCGTGACTCCAAAAGCAGTCAGCAGGTCAATCTGAAGCCCCATAACCTGATGAAGCTGGGCCAGGGCCCTACCCTCAGGATGGTGGGCAATTACCAGGTCGACTGCTTCCTGTCGATCACGTCTTAAGAGATAGGCCAGTAAAACTTCAGGCACTTCCATATCAATGCCGGCCAGGGCAGCCCTGACTTCAATTTCAGGGTCTCCAGTCAGCAAACGGGTATCAGCATAGGGATTAAAAAGACGGTCAAGGTCAAAGAAGGCTTTTTCTTTTTCCTCCAGCTTCTCGTACTTTTCTTTTTCCTCCTGGAGCAAGCGGTTGATTTCCTCATGCGGTCTTGGGTCGTTCCTGATACCTATCTCAACGGCTAACCTGTATAAATCTCCAAGCTTCATATTTCCTCCCTTCAGCCTTATTTCCTAAAAAAAATTAGAGCTATTTTTTACTTTCAAAAATCGCCAGGCTCTGGAGGCTAAGTGTAATCCATTTCTGGCCAGTTTTTCAAGAGCTCCTGACCTGTCAAGGAGCTGGCCCAGCCCGCAGGTAGTGAGGCGATAAAGCAGAAACTGCGTTTTATGGACTTCAGTGGTCAGATAATTTATTTCCCAATCCAGCTTTTCCTCATTGGAGCTGGGTAGCTTCATCCCAACGAGGAATTTAAGAGTGGCTCGCAACCAGCCGCTGAAACAGGCCACTAGACCCAGATTGAAGCCAACCAGTACTTTTTTTATTTCCTCAACCTCCAGGGTGAGCACTTTATCTCCAGTCTTTGCCTCAGGCGTCCAGTTTTTCACTCTGACCGGCATAGGCCTTAATGGAAAGCAATCTGGCCTGAAACTTTTTGTTTCAACCTCCAGTTCATTAGGTTCAAGTAAATAAAAATAGAAAAGACCCGGTTGCTGCTCTGACTCTCTGCCTGGAAGAAGAAGAAAACTGGTTGAAGGATTGAAGAAGACGTAGATGGGCTTATCGGAAGTCCGGCCGGGTCCAGCTGAAGACCGGCTAAAGCCGGGATAAATAGCTGAGTATTGGTTTATTACCCCGGTGGGAAGATAAACATGATTGCCGGTGGGATAGGCACCGGAGGCCGGGTCCAGAAATTCTTCCGGAGGCCAGCTCTTTTTCTCCTGACTTGAATAAATTAATCTCAGAAAAAGGAAATGATGAACATTCAACTGCAGTGCCAGATAGGGATAATGACTGGCCACCTGCTCCAGAGCCCAGATAAATTCTGAGAAGGGTTTAATTGAGGTCAGCTTATCTGTCTTAACAGCCTTTTTAAGCCAGAGCTCAGAGATAAGCTTTAATATTTCGGGATGAGTTTTATCTGAGAGCTGAAGATTTTTTATTGAACAACTGGCCTCAGGCTTAACCAGGGAATAGTTTTGAGCCAGAAGAGCAATTTTTCTTCTCAATTTCACTGTGGCAGCAGGTAGCAGCTGTTCCATCATCTCACGCCTGAATATAACGATTCGCTGCAATTAAAGCAAGCTCCATCCCTTAAGCCAGGTTGACACCATTGTAATATTCAGATAAATTTTTTTTGTGCTTAGAATAATTTTTCTACTGCTTCTTTTTTATTTAATATATTTGATCGTTCGGTTTTTTCAATCTCTGGGAGAAAACCGGAGGCCCGGAAGGCCTAATCCTCATTCGCTACCCAAAAAGACCATGGTTAAGGATGAAATCTGTAATACCTACATCCTTGAAGAAGAGGCTTTAAAAATTAGCCACAATAGCCAGACTTATTATTTCTGCTCTGAAGAATGCCGGAATAAATTTTTAAAAGACAGAGGAAAATCGGGCTGAATCTCCTCATCAGTAGCTTTAAAACCTGATGGTAAAATCCAGAAATTCTCCCCGGTAATCCTCCCAGGTGATTTCCACCTCTTCCACCCTGGCCAGCCGCGGCCCCTTTTTCAGCTCTTTAAGAAACTCTTCCAGGACTTCCTTTTCCCCTTCAGCCACCACTTCAACCCGACCATCATGAAGATTCCTGACCCAGCCCGTTACCCCAAGCGTTCTGGCCACGTGCTCGGCAAAAAACCTGAAAGCCACTCCCTGAACCCGACCGGAAATTAAAGCATGAAACCTGGCTTTCATGTTTTTAATTTTAACATAAATACTGAGCCTGGAAAAAATTTCACGCAGAATAAATATCTCCGGGTCTAAGAACTTCAGACCACCGACCATTCCGACCGTCACAGCCCGACGGGCAGTTGAGATTTAAAGTGACTAATATTCTATTGCTGGACTAAAAAAAGATTTGGTTTTAAGTTAGAATGTTTTTATGAAAAAAGTGCTGCTGACTGTAGCAGGTTTTGACCCGAGCTCTGGAGCCGGAGCCACTCTGGACTTAAAGGTTTTCAGTCATTTCGGCTTCTACGGCTTAGCAGTTTTGACTTCAGTTACCGTTCAAAACTCATACAAAGTCTATGAGTTCCTTAGTCTGCCAGCCAATCTGGTCAGAAAAAAATACCAGAAGCTCAAAATTGACTTTAAGATTTCGGGCCTTAAAATCGGAATGCTTGGCCGGGCTTCAATCATTCCGGTGGTAGAAGAAATCGTTTCCGAAAACCGCCAACTGCCGATAGTGGTGGACCCGGTCTTACGCTCGTCTTCGGGTCGCTGGCTGCTTGAAAAAAACAGTATCTCTGAATACCTTAAAGCCATCAAAGGCAAAATTAAATTAATAACTCCCAATCTTAGCGAAGCCTCTTTGATAACGGGTCAAAAAATCAGGAACTTGCCAGATATGAAGGACTCAGCCAGGAAAATAGCCGAAATAACCGGAGCCGCATGCCTTATAAAAGGCGGGCACCTTCCGGAGGAAGCCGCTGACGTTCTTTATGACGGGTTTCGGTTTTCCCTTATTAGGAAGGAAAAACTGCCGATAGAGGTCCACGGAACCGGATGTTTTCTGTCTTCAGCCATTCTCTGCTTTCTGGTTGAGGGATACCCCCTTCCTCTGGCTTGCAGGAAAGCATCTCTGGCTATAACCAGATTTCTTAAAGACCCTCTTAAGTTGAGCTGCCGGTCACTTATTGACCTTTAAGAACAACCGGATGCTACTTATCGGGTATAAGTTTAATTGTCTTCTTATGGATTCTGCTAACAGCCTCATCCGAGAAAGCCCAGGGATGGTAAAGGCTGTTAAGATAGAGCGGAATCTGGTCCTTGTAGTGAGGACTCATAAAATGGCCACTCTGACCTGAAGTAATTACACTCAGGGAACGGTCAAAATCAGATAGGTCTATAATCAACCGGCAAGAGGCCCCTCCTGTGGTCTCCCAGCCATTTCCTCCAAAACTGGCTCGAACTGTGTTGCTGTCGCCGATCATTGGATAACGGCCGGCGTTAAAAAAGCTCAGAAACCATTTCTGGCCGAGAAGGTGCTGGTATTTTAAGCTATGCATCCTGGACCAGTCCCAATTCTCGCGCTTGCGGCCGTATTCTTTTTTCAGAATTTTAAGAGTCTCCAGAAAAGCTTTTTCTAAAATCATATCTCTGGTTTCTTTTTCAGGGGTGTCAATCCGGTCGTACCAGGAGGAATCTGGTCTGTCCAGGATTTTTTCCAGACCAGTTTCTTTAACCCGAAAATAGCGGGCCGCATCAGGATAGCTGGAGGTAAGCTCGTCGCTGAAAGTTAACTCCTGGAACTTTTCCCAGAAAACTTCAAACAGGGCTGGAGCCATTCCTTCTCTGACCTCTCCTGACCACTGAAGGAGAATTTCCCTGGCTTCTTCGGCCTCAGGGTTGGTTAGTTTTATTTCCGCAAGAACTTTTTTCAGACGTTCCGCTCTTCGGGAAAATACATCATTCTGAATGGCAATCAGGCTTTCTACCGAATGTTTATCCTGGCTCAGAAGCAATTCTAAAATTCTGTTCTTGCGATCAGGAATCAGCCAGTCAAAACCTAAAAAATGTGGGTAACCTTCTGGGACGATGCTGCTATTGGCAGTAACAATAACTCCGGATTGAGGATTGAAAAGATTGGGTTTGTCCTCTTCGTCCAGATAGCCCTGCCAGAGTTTCTCATCTCTCCAGCCGGGATAAGGAAAAGGAGCTATCTCTTTCTTTCTTACAGGAATTTTCCCTGAGAGATAATAGCCGATGTTGCCGTCAACGTCGGCATAGACAAAGTTCTGAGAAGGATTTTCGAAAAGCCGCACTCCATGGCGAAACTCCGTCCAGTTTCGGGCCCGATTGATAAGATAGAGACCTTCTACCGTCCGGTCTCCTTCGTATATAGTCCAGTGAAGAGAAAGTGGCATTTCACTTTTTAATAGATATGGACTCAAAATTGGACCTTCTTCAGTCCAGCGAATTTCCAGGGTTCGAGGCCGGTTTCGGCCTTTTATCTTTATCTCTTCTTTCCGGGACGAAAATGCTTTCCACTCCTTACCCCGACGGTAGGCTTCCCGGTCCCAATCCACTTCTTCCACAAAAATGTCCTGAACATCAACGTAAGAATTGGTAACTCCCCAGGCTATGTTCTGATTATGCCCTATGACTACTACCGGAACTCCAGGTATGGTGACTCCTGAAACTTTGTATTCAGGGACTTCCAGGCTGATTTCCATCCAGATCGGTGGCAGGCTGATGTTGAGATGGGGATCATTGGCCAGTAGTGGTTTTCCGCTAACTGTTTTTTCGCCAGAGATAACCCAGTTGTTAGAACCCTGGACCACCTGATGATTAAGCCAATTATCCGACCAGGCAGGTGGAAAGGCATCCAGCCTGATTTCCGGATCGGGTAAAAAGTCTATTCCCGGCTCCATTAATTCTATGGCCCTGGGCCCGGCTCTTTTTATCAAGTTCATCCTGGAAACCTTCGAGCTGAGGTCAGCCGCCAGTCCCATGGCCAGCAAGTACTTAATACTGAGGGTATCTTCAATCCGCCAGGGCTCTGGCCTTATCCTCAAGACTATAAATTCAGGCGGCCAGTTCCAGCGGCGCGATTTCAGAAAGGCATTGACACCATCAGCATAAGCAGCCAGTAATTTTTTCATCTCATCAGGTAATTTCTGGTAGTCCTTTTCAACTGCCACCGGGAAGCCGAGAACCCGGCTTCTGAGGTCGATTTTCAGTCCCTGCTCGCCAACAATCTCTGCCAGACGACCGAGTGCAATCCTTCTAAAAAGTTCCATCTGCCAGAGTCTTTCTGAGGCCTGAATGTAACCAGTAGCCAGGAAAAGGTCCGGTTCGTTACTGGCCCTAATATGGGGAACACCCCATCTATCCCACTTAACTATTACTTCCTCCCGGAGACCCGGCAGTTTTAAGGAATCTTTCCTCTGAGGAAGAGAAGTTCGGAAACTGATGAACAGGAAGACAGCTGCTCCCAACAAAAGAAAAAAGATCGTCAGCAGAAGAAATCTGAATATTCTGGCAATTTTCATCCTTCACTCCTTATTCCTGAACTGGTAGTGTTGTTTCTGTCGGCTTCGATTCTGATTATTCTGTCGGCTTTTTTCTTTAACCCATCAGGGAAAATTACCCCCTGTTTTTCGGCCGCGTGCTCATTGAGATAAAGCCTGATCCGGTCAACGTACTGAAATGGTATACGGGCCGGGCTTTCCCCATTTTTAATCCTGAGGACCAGTTCAGCTGTTTTCCTTCCAATTTCATCAAAACTAAAGCCCAGAGAAGCGCAGGCTCCCAGCTCTGCACCCAGAGCAAAGGAGGCAAAAAGGGGCAGACGGTTTTCCTCGGCCAGACGGCCGAGCAGTTCAAAATTGGCATTGATGGTGTTATCGGAAACCGGGCATAACACTTCAATCTTTTCCCTCAAAAGACTCTGAACCGCCTGGACTAAGTCCTGAGCCCCGGTAATGGGCTGACTTTTAATTTCCAGATTAAGTTCAGAAGCAGCTTCCATCATTAATCCCAGGTAGTATTCAGAGTTTATTTCTGAAGGAGTCCAGATAGTCCCAATTTTTCGAACTCCCGGCAGGGCTTGCTTGACCAGCTCCAGGACCTGTCTAACTGGAGCTGTGGAGCAGACTCCGGTAACCCGGGGGTCGTGGTCCACAGCTGTTCTCCCTGCCCGCAACAGAAAGGGATTGGCCACCGAGGAAAATACCACAGGGGTATTTTCCGTGGAAATGAGAGCCGCCTGAAGAGCAGGCGTTGAAACCGGAACCAGGATCTGGCATCGGGCCACCAGTTCCTTTACCATTTCTGGGAGCAGCCAGAGCTGACCTCCAGCTCTTTTAACTATGATTTCAACCTGTTCTCCTCTTTTCTGCTGATATTCCTTGAGCTTCTCCTGGAAGGCACGTAAAACTTCATTGGATGTTGGAGAATCATAGGCCAGAAGAACGCCCACAATGTACTTTTCGTCTTTATTTTCTACATCATTTGCTCTGTGGTTCTTACAGCTTGACAGGAAAAGCCCAATACCCAGTAATCCGAGCATTATCCATATTAATTGACGGATTTTTTGGCTAAAAATTCTCATTTTTTACTTCTTTTTTATTCTAGGCTAATACCAATTTTTCCCAGACACTCGGGGCAATGTTCCCACCGCTAACAATAGCTACAATTTTTTTGCCGGCAAAAAGACCCGGGAAAGAAAGAAGCACGGCCAGAGCCAGGGCTCCAGCCCCTTCAACCTTTTCCTGATGACTCCGGAAAATCAGCCTCATAGCTTCAATTATGGCCTCTTCGCTAACACTAATCATATTATCAACATAACGGCAGATTAAATCAAAAGTTATGGATCCTTCTTCTACACCGCCGGCCACCGCATCAGCCACTGTGGGCTTTTCGGGAAAATCATTGCTCTGACGGCCGAGAGAAAGTGAATTCTTAATAAAAGCCGAGTTTTCAGGTTCAACCCCTGTTATTCTGACCGAAGGTTTCTTTTTTTTAAGATAAACTGCTACCCCGGATATCAGGCCTCCACCACCCACCGGGATAACCACCTCATCGACCTCAGGCTCTTCTTCAAATATTTCCAGGCCACAGGTTCCCTGACCGGCAATCACTTCAGGATCGTTGTAAGGCGAGACAAAAACCTGGCCCTTTTGCCTAGCTTGCGACCGGGCCAGGGCCTCGGCCTGTTCACAGGTTCCCTCAACCAGAACCAGGCGAGTTTTGCCTGTCTCCAGCTTCTTCCGCTTGTGGTCAGCTATGGAGGAGGGCACATACAGTTCAAGGCTGAGCCCCTCCTGTTGACAGACATAGGCCATAGCCACACCGTGATTTCCAGTAGAGGCACTAACCACCCCCTTTCTCCGGCATTCAGTCAGATTACTCAGAATCTTGTTGGCAGCCCCTCTTATCTTAAAAGAGCCCGTCGGCTGATGATTTTCCCACTTAAAATAGAGATTGGTACCCAAATTTCTGGAAAGCTCCTCAGAATAAGTAAGCTCTGTGGTTCTGGCATATTTCTTTACTCTAAGCCGGGCTTCAGTTATCAGCCGGACTGACAGGTCATCTTTTTTCCAGTTGTTCATCATCTAAACAATTAGCTCCCATTAAAAATCTTAATTATTTAATACTGTTACCTATCTTTAACCATATCGTCTCTCGTTCATTCATCTTCTACTTCTGCTTGACTGCCGGTAAAGTTAATTCTGGCTTACTTTCAGCTGGTTGAAAAGGTTAAAGGAAAATCTTCCAGGTTTTCCACTTATACCTGACTAAAATATAACACCTGCTCATTTGACTCAAGTGCTTTCTTAACTTATAGTTAGTGAGTAATAAATGATTTTATCCTGAATCCCGAAATTTGAGAGGGATTAAGATGATGAATAGAGATAAAGATATTCTGGCAACCGAATCTGAGTCCGAGTTTAAGGGTTATATCCAGGTTTACACAGGAGACGGGAAAGGCAAAACCACGGCTGCCCTGGGGCTGGCTCTCCGAGCTGCCGGGCACGGTCTTAAAACTTTCATCGGTCAGTTTTTAAAAGGTCAACCCTGTGGTGAGCTTAGGGCAGTCAAGATGTTGGCCCCCAAAATCATCATCGAACAATTCGGGCGAAAGAATTTCCTCAAAGTTACCGAAGACTTTGAGGAAGAAGATTACCGGCTGGCTGCTGAAGGATTGCAAAGGTGTCTCCAGGCTATGCTTAGCGGTGATTATCAGATACTGGTGCTTGATGAAATTAATGTGGCTATGAGCCTGGGATTGGTTAAGGAAGAGCAGGTGCATGAGCTTTTGGACAGAAAACCCGACGATGTTGAAGTGGTACTAACGGGTAGATATGCCCCTCTGTCAATCCTGGAAAGAGCTGACCTGGTAAGTGAGATGGTCTGTCGCAAACATTATTACGATAGAGGGGTCAGAGCCAGAAAGGGAATTGAAAAATAATGATCTGAGTTAAGAGCTTGAATTTTATTTTCTATCATTGCTGTCCAAAATAACTTAAAATCACATTAATTTCCAATTTTCTACAGGCGGAGTTGGACAAGATTTTCCACCTTCTGAAAATTAGGTTGTCGTTTGTGTTGTTCATATGCTGTCCAATTAAA
>Ga0308419_1000523_pt1 | contig 27735 bp, 16 predicted proteins | sample HotsprSampleMS50_FD_203674 | JGI IMG/M metagenome (GOLD analysis project Ga0308419, IMG submission 203674) | Hot spring phototrophic mat microbial communities from Mushroom Spring, Yellowstone National Park, Wyoming, United States - 20090730_MS50 ... | reverse complement strand
GTATCTACTTAGCAAATGTAGAAATTTTATAATATCTAATAGTTCATTTGGTTGGTGGGGTGCTTATTTGTCGAAATATGAAAATAAATTAGTTATTGGACCAAAAAAATGGTTTCGTTTTTCATCAAGAAGTCCATTAAATAATATGCCTCAAAATTGGTTACAGATGTAAGTTTTTGAAATTCAAAGATTTTTAGAAAAAAAATGTAACTTTTTTTTAAATTTAATTCGTCATATAATTAAGATTCGTTCATTTAAATATTTCCGGTTTTGTTGGGATAAAAAGATTTTCTCTAAACTCTTCATAAGCACTCCCTGAAAAAAAAGAAAAAATCATCCTAACAAAACCGGTTATTTTTTTAAATTATAAAAGTTCAATTATAATAGCATTAGCTTCGCCACCACCAATACATAATGTAGCCAATCCACGTTTTAAATTTCTATTTTTAAGAGCATAGATTAAAGTGGTTAGGATTCGAGCACCTGATGCGCCTATAGGATGACCTAAAGATACTGCACCTCCATTTACATTTACTTTATCGCGTGGTATACCAAGCTCTCTAATTGAATGTAATGGAACAACAGAAAAAGCTTCATTAATTTCGAATAAATCAATATCATTAATGCTAAATCCTGTTTTATTTAAAATCTTTTGAATTACTGCTGTTGGAGCAGTGGTAAACCATTCAGGGGCTTGAGCATATGAGCAATGTGCAATAACTTTAGCAAGGGGCTTCAATCCTTTATTATTTGCCCAATTTTCCGAAGCTACAACAAGTGCTGAAGCACCATCATTTATTGAAGAAGCATTAGCTGCTGTAACTGTTCCATCTTTTTTAAATACAGGCCTTAATGTTGGTATTTTATCAAATTTTACTTTGCCAGGTTCTTCATCAATTTCTACAATTATGTTTCCTTTTGGATTTTCGATAACAACAGGGACAATTTCATCTTTAAAAAACCCATTTTTTTGGGCTTCTAAAGCACGCTGATAGCTTTCTATAGCATAATTATCCTGTTCTTCACGTGAAAAATTGCATTCCGAAGAGCATAACTCTCCTGCATTACCCATATGGAATTTATTATATACATCCCACAATCCATCGTGTATCATAGAATCTATTAATTCGCCATTACCCATTCTGTAGCCTTCTCTTGCTTTCTGTAAAATATATGGTGCATTAGACATTGATTCCTGTCCACCAACTACAGCAACATCTAAATCGCCGCATCTAATGGCTTGGTCTGAAAGCATTACAGATTTAAGACCACTTCCACATACTTTGTTTATAGTCATACATTCTACATTTAATGGTAGACCTGCATATATTGATGCTTGACGAGCAGGTGCTTGGCCAACTCCTGCCGTCAGTACGTTTCCCATAATTACTTCTTGCACATCATTAGGAGTAATGTTAGCACGATTTACTGCTTCTTTGATACATATTGCTCCAAGTTGTGGGGCTGAAAGTGATGATAAAGAACCCATAAATGAGCCTATAGGAGTCCTTACAGCTGATAATATTACAGTTGACATTTTACATCCTTAATTGATTTTAAAAAATTTAATTTTTAAATATAATATTTATTAAACAAAGATTAATATAAAATTTAATTAACTTTTTAAAATATGATTTATATTTGTAGTTGAAATATAATAATTTATGAAATGAAAATTATTAAAAAAGAATGTGGACCAGTATATACTAATGGATACCTTGTTTATGACGAACTTAGTAAAGATGCTTTAATAATAGATGCTCCACAAGGATTATGGGATGAAATATCATTTTTTGTAATAAATAATAATTTAAATATAAAAGCCTTATTACTAACACATTCTCACTGGGATCATATTCTTGATTGTAATCTAATAAAAAACAAAACAAATACTAATATATATATTCATCCAAAAGATTATTATAGATTAGAAGAACCTAATAAGCATACTATTTTTCCTCTTCCTATAAATATAGACCCTGTAGAAGATGTTATTTTTGTAAACGATAACGATAATTTACAATTTGGGAATTTATATTTTAATGTAATTCATACTCCTGGACATACAGAAGGTGGAGTATGTTATTTTAATCATTTTGAAAATATCATATTTACGGGCGATACATTATTTCATAATAGCATTGGCAGAACTGATTTTCCAGGTAGCTCAACAGATGAGTTATTAAATTCTATTAAAAAAAAATTATTAATTTTACCCGAAAATACAAAAGTATATAGTGGACACGGTGAAATTACCAGTATAGGCTATGAAAAAAGAAATAATCCATTTATAATTGATTAGAATGCTTAAGATATTACTAAATATAAATTTAATATTTATTTCACTTCTAATTATTGGATGCTATTCTTTTACGGGTGGTAGTGTTCCCACTCATCTAAAAACAATAAACATTCAAAATGTAAATGATGTTAGTGGTTTTGGTAATCCTGAATATAAGGATTTATTATTCCATAACCTATTAAATAATTTCCAAAGAGATAATTCTCTAAAATTAGTTGAATTTGGGGGTGATTGTAAATTAATAGTTATAATAAGTTCAATTAACGAAGCTGCAATATCTATTAATCCAGGAGAATTAGAAACAGAAAGAAAAATTACAGTAGTATGTGATGTAGAATTTTTTGATGCAATTAATCAGAAACAAATATTTAAGAGAAATTTTAATAATTATGATGTATATGCTGTAAGAGATGGTCAACAAGGTCGCGATTTAGCAATAAAAAAGATAATTACAAGACTTGGAGAAGATATTTTACTTGCAGTTGTTTCGGGTTGGTAAAATTGTTATTTTTAAAGTTTGAATATTTTAAAAATTGGAAATAATATTCCTTATGGAAACTATAGTTTTATTTTTATACTTTATATCTTTAAGCATATTATTTGCTTTTGGTATCCACGGTTTAGTAATTTTATATTACTATCGTAAAACAAATGCAAAAGAACACCCACACGAAAAAATGCCCGACGAAATACCCATGGTTACAATACAATTACCTCTATATAACGAATCTCCCGTTGTAGAAAGATTATTAGATTCAGTAACCAAAATAGAATACCCCAAAGATAAATTAGAAATACAAGTATTAGACGATTCAACAGATGAAAGTGTTACAATGACGCAAAAATTAGTAGAGAAATATAATAATTTAGGATTTGATATTCATTACATTCATAGAGATAACAGAGAAGGGTTTAAAGCTGGAGCATTAAAATATGGATTAGAGTTTGCAAAAGGCGAATTTATTGCAATATTTGATGCTGATTTTGTACCTAAATCAGATTTTTTATTGAAAACTATACCACATTTTAATGATCCAAAAATCGGTATGGTACAAACTCGATGGGAACATTTAAACGAAGAATATTCTTTTCTAACTAAAGCACAAGCACTAGCTTTAGACGGACATTTTGTGTTAGAACAACAAGTAAGAAACAAAGCAGGATTTTTTATAAACTTTAATGGTACTGCTGGTGTTTGGCGCAAAGAATGCATATTAGACGCTGGTAATTGGGAATCAGATACTTTAACCGAAGATTTAGATCTAAGTTATAGAGCACAATTGAAAGGCTGGAAATTTAGATTTCTAAATGATGTAACATCACCAGCTGAATTACCAATAGATATAATGGCTTTGAAAAGTCAACAATTCCGATGGACAAAAGGTGCTGTAGAAACAGGAATAAAAATGCTTCCAAAAGTTTTCAAATCTAATCTTCCTTTGAGGTTGAAATTGGAATCTTTTGTACATTTGTCTAGTAATATTGTATTCCCTATGATTGTAGTTGTAGCATTATTAAATGTTCCTATTGTAGTTATTAAAAATTCTATATCAGGATTAGATTTCTACTATACTATGATGAGTATATTTGTATTAGCTTCGATTTCTACTTTCTTATTTTATGCTTATGCTCAGAAGGCTATTCATACTGATTGGCGTAGAAGATTGTTATTATTTCCAATATTTTTAGCAGGTTCAATGGGATTTGCAATTAACAATACAAAAGCAGTATTAGAAGCATTGTTTGGAATTAAATCAGAATTTACACGAACACCTAAAACAGGTATAATAGGCAAATCAGAAGTAAAACCAAAAATTAAAACTAAATCAAAATTTAATTTAGTATTGTTGGTAGAATTATTTTTTTCTATCTACTTTTTGGTTGGAATTATAATATCAATCAAATATTTAGAAATTGCTGCAATACCATTTCAATTAATGTTTTTAATTGGCTTCGGTACAATAGGTTGGCTATCCTTAAAGCAAATTATTAACAGAAAATTAGCTTAATAGTTATTTAAAATATATTCTATAGGTTTATAATGGATAGCAATTTAAAGGAATATCCATATGAATTTGATTTTATTGAATTATTAGCAATTTCTTGGAATATTTTAACCAAAAATTATAATAATATTTTCAAAATTTCATTTATTTCTTATCTAACCTATAATATTATTTTATATATAATTCCGAATATAGATTATCAAGATTTATATACTTTTCATATCCGAAGTAGTGGTATGCTCGGATTTTATTTAGTTTTAATCTTTTTACTTACTTCTATGAGCAATATGCCTATGATAGTTTTTACTAAAAGTGTAATATTCAATGATGAAATAGATATCAAATCAACTTTTATAAAATTATTTATTATAATAAAAAGGGAATTTTCCATAAATATTTTAACTGTATTAGTTTTTTCGTTATGTTTATTTATTTATATATCAATAGCATTGATAGAGCCTATATTTTTTATTTTAACATTTATTCCCGTTTTTGTAATAATAGTATTTCTATCTTTTTCGGTTATTGCATTTATTGTCAAAGATTTAAACTTATGGAAATCCATTAATTATAGTTATCAAATCGTAAGGGGACGTTGGCTAAAAGTTTTTTTATATATGGTTATAATGTATGCTTTGTCGATTTTAACAACGATTGTAGTAAGTCTTCCGTATAGTTTTTTTATGAATAATTTTATTTCAGAAATAATTTTTAATACAATAGTTAATATTTTTACAAGTTATTTTGTAATTTTAAGTACAGTGTTATTTATAAATTTTGATGATACAAAACTAAATGAACAGCAATATACCCGATCATAAAGAAAGAGTTGTTAAAATAATTGCTACAAATAGAAAAGCAGAGCACGATTATATTATACTACAAACATTCGAAGCTGGAATAGTACTAACAGGAACAGAAGTTAAATCGTTAAGAAATGGAAGATGTAGTATGGTAGATGCATATTGTACTATTAGGAAAAACGAAGTCTTCGTAATAAACTTACATATCAATGAATACGAATTTGGGAATAGAGAAAACCATAAACCACGTAGAGAACGCAAATTACTTCTTCACGATTACGAGATAAATAAAATTAGAACTGCAATTAACGAAAAAGGGCTTACAGTAGTACCACTTGAAATTTACTTTTCAGGACATTTAGTAAAATTAAAAATAGCTACAGTAAAAGCAAAGAAAAAATATGATAAAAGAGAATCCACAAAAGAAAAAGAACAGTTGAAAGAAATAAATCGTAAATTTAAATTTTAATTTTAATAAATAATCTTTATTTTTGTGTGCTTTTGTTCGGAATGTAGCGCAGCCCGGTTAGCGCACCACTTTGGGGTAGTGGGGGCCGGCGGTTCGAATCCGCCCATTCCGACCAAAAACAAGAAAGGATACCCTAGTCTTAGAGTATCCTCAATAATTAAAATTAAATAAACTATAGGTTAGAAGATACAAAATCCCAATTAATAACTTCGAAAAATGCTTCAACATATTTAGGGCGTGCATTTCTATAGTCAATATAGTAAGCGTGTTCCCATACATCAATACCTAAGAGAGCTTTTTTACCATCTAATAATGGATTACCTGCATTACTGTATGATACAATTTCTAATTTATTATCATTATTTTTAACTAACCAAGTCCAGCCAGAACCAAATAATGATACTGCTGCTTTAATAAATTGTTCTTTAAAACTTTGGAATGAGCCAAAATTCTGTTCTAATTCACTTAATAAATTACCAGTAGGAGTTCCACCACCATTTGGAGTCATTACATTCCAAAAAAATTCGTGGTTCCAGATTTGAGCAGAATTATTAAAGATTGGCCCTTGTTTAGTAGCTATAATTAGTTCTTCTAAAGGTAAATTTTCGTATTCTGTACCAACAATTAAGTTATTGGTATTATTTACATAAGCTAAAACGTGTTTACTATGATGAAAATCCATAGTTTCTTCTGAAATATAAGGTGCTAAAGCATTTTTTGGATATGGTAAATCTTTTAAAATGAATGCCATAATATACTCCTAAATAATTAATGAAATATAATTATTAACGTTTTAAAGTAATCTAAATTATAATTTATTTAAAGTAATTGTTAGTTATTCTTATATTGTGAAATATTTAACAAAATATTAACAAATTAAGACAAATTATTTTCATAATTTTGTATTTTGTAATTTTAACATTTTATTTTATTGGAGAAAAACAAATGGGTAAGTCGAAAGATAAAGAAAAAAGTAAAAAAAGTTCTAAAAGCAATAAGTACGTATATTATTTTGGTTCTAAAGGAGCCGATGGTACAGCAGAAATGAAGGCTCTATTAGGTGGTAAAGGAGCCAATTTAGCAGAAATGGTAAATTTAAAATTACCCGTACCACCTGGATTTACAATTACTACTGAAGTTTGCACTTATTTTTATGAAAACAACAAAACTTATCCAAAGCAATTGGAAAAACAAGTAGAAGAGGCAATTTCGAAAATAGAAAAAGAAATGGGAGCAAAGTTTGGTTCAGCAGATAATCCGTTATTGTTATCTGTTCGTTCGGGTGCAAGAGCTTCGATGCCAGGTATGATGGATACAATACTCAATCTTGGACTGAACGATACTACAGTTGAAGGATTAATCAAAAAATCATGTAATCCAAGATTTGCTTATGATTCTTACAGAAGATTTGTAGCAATGTATGGAGATGTAGTATTAGGATTAAAGCCCGAAGGCAAAGATGCTATTGATCCTTTTGAAGAAATTTTAGAAGAAAAGAAAAAACAAAGAAATGTAAAACTAGATATTGAGCTAACTGCAGATGATTTAAAAGAATTAGTTTACGAATTCAAATCAGCAATAAAAAGAATAAAAGGTGTTGATTTCCCTGAAGATCCAAAAGAACAACTCTGGGGAGCTATAGGGGCAGTTTTCCAATCTTGGATGAACGAAAGAGCTATTGTTTATAGAAAATTAAATAACATACCTGAATGGTGGGGCACAGCTGTAAATGTTCAATCTATGGTATTCGGAAACTTAGGAGAAACATCGGGAACAGGTGTCGCATTTACAAGAGACGCTGCCACTGGAGAAAATTATTTCTATGGTGAATATTTAATGAATGCACAGGGTGAAGATGTTGTAGCTGGAACAAGAACTCCCCTACCAATATCAGAACTCGAGAAAAATGATCCTAAATCATACCAAGAATTATTAAAAATAAGAGAAATTTTAGAAAATCATTATAGAGATATGCTAGATATTGAATTTACAATTCAAGAAGGTAAGCTTTGGATGTTGCAGTGTAGAGTAGGTAAAAGAACAGCAATGGCTGCAATTAAAATTGCTGTAGATATGGTAAACGAAGGCTTAATCAAACCAAAAGAAGCACTTTTAAGAATCGAACCAGACCAATTAAATCAATTATTAAGACCTGTATTCGACTTAAAAGAAAAGAAAAAAGCTTTGGATAATGGACTATTATTAGCAAAAGGATTAAACGCAGGACCAGGAGCAGCAACAGGTAAAGTTGTATTTAATGCCGAAGATGCTGTAGAATGGCGTAATAAAGGGGAAAAAGTCATTTTAGTAAGAATCGAAACTTCCCCTGAAGATATAGCAGGTATGAACGCAGCAGAAGGAATATTAACTGCACGCGGCGGAATGACTTCTCACGCAGCCCTTGTAGCACGTCAGATGGGAAAAGTATGTGTGGCAGGCTGTGGTGCTTTGATTATTGATTATAAATCTCGAACAATCAAAGTAGATGGTAAAGATATAGTAATTAAAGAAGGTGATTATATATCTATTGATGGGTCTACTGGTGAAGTTATATCTGGAAATATAGCGACTAAACCAAGCGAAGTAATAGAAGTATTAATTACTAAAACTTTAGAGCCAGAAAATGCACCTGTCTACCAAATGTACAAACAAATAATGGATTGGGCAGATAAATATAGAAAGCTAAAAGTTAGAACAAATGCTGACCAGCCCGATCAAGCTTCAAATGCTGTTGCATTCGGTGCCGAAGGTATAGGTTTATGTAGAACTGAGCATATGTTCTTCGGTGAAGGTAAAATTGGACCAATGAGAGAAATGATTTTAGCCAATACAATAGAAGACCGCAAAAAAGCACTATCTAAACTATTACCACTTCAAAGAAATGATTTCGAAGGTATTTTTAGAGCAATGAACGGTAGACCTGTTACAATAAGGACTATAGATCCACCATTACACGAATTTTTACCGCACGACGAAAAAGGTCAAAAAGAAGTAGCTAAAGAACTTGGAATAGACGCTAAAATAGTTAAAGAAAGAGTAGAATCGCTGCACGAATTCAATCCAATGCTAGGATTTAGAGGCTGTAGGTTAGGGCTTATTTATCCTGAAATTACAGAAATGCAAGCTAGAGCTATATTCGAAGCTACAGTAAATGTATTGAAAGAAGGTATGAATGTATTACCAGAAATTATGATACCTTTAGTAGGACACGTAAAAGAATTAGCAGACCAGGAAGCTATTGTTCGTAATGTAGCTAATGAAGTAATGAAAGAATCAGGAGTTAAATTTGATTACTTAGTTGGTACAATGATAGAAATACCACGTGGAGCTATCACAGCTGATGAAATTGCAAGTGTTGCTGAATTTTTCTCATTTGGAACTAATGACCTAACACAAACTACTCTTGGTCTAAGTAGAGATGATTCAGGTAAGTTCTTACCAATTTATGTTGAAAGAGAAATTTATGCTGTTGATCCATTTGTTTCTATAGACCAAAAAGGAGTAGGATTTTTGATGAAACAAGCAGTAAAACACGGACGAAAAGTTCGCAAAAACATTAAATTAGGTATTTGCGGCGAACACGGAGGTGAACCTGCTTCAGTTGAGTTTTGTCATACTATTGGATTAGATTATGTTTCGTGCTCTCCATTTAGAGTACCTATAGCTCGTCTAGCAGCGGCAAGAGCAGCTATTAAAGAAAAATTAGAAGTGAAAAAAGCTAAAGAAAATAAACAAGATAAAACAAAAAAAGATAAAAAGAAAAAATAGTTTTTTATTATTTAATTCTTAACATTAGGGGCTGTCTCAAAAGTCCGAACTGATGTCATTCCCGAATAATCGGGAATCCATAATTCTTCTCACAGACTGGATTCCTGCTTTCGCGTGAATGACAAAATATTAAAATTTCCAGGTTATGAGACAGATCCTTTTTATTTATATATGATTTTGTAACTAAATTGGTATATAAATTGTTATAAATTAAGTATTTAAAATAAGATTAGATGAGTAGATTTAATTTATTTTATATATTAATTTTATTAATATGTAATGAGAGCTTATATTCTCAAGGTTTGATACTTCAGACAAACCAAAGGCGTTGCTTTGATGAAATACATCTTGAATTATGGCTAAAGACTTCGAAAGGTTACTATCCGAATATTGCTTATGGGAATTTTATTATAAAATATGATAGTTCATCTTTATCATTACTTAATGAATATTCTTTAAAAACTGATACTATTTCTGCTAATATTGACCAACTTAATCCTGTTGTAGATATTAATAGTCCTTTAAGTAACATCAATGGATTAACAGAGCCTAAAATAACTACAATTTCTAATAATAGGATTAAAGTAGAATTTAGAAAGAACAATCAATTTTCTAAAGGATTTATTCCATCAGACAATGGTAAAGGAACTTTTTTAAGTATAATTAAATTTAAAATCAAAGAGAACGTAACAAACAAATCTATTACTGGTATAGAATTAGTCAAAGATAGTTGTTTAGTTTTCGATGCTGATAGTACTGATTTATCGGATGTTTTAACTCTTTCTAATGAAAAAGACTATAAAGTGCTTGGAATAAATGTTTTATATCCTAAATATATAAACACGGTAATTCACCGAAATAAAAATTATTTATCATTGACAGGATCTTACTTTGGTAAAGGTTTTCCTATATATTTTGAAAGAAGTATTAACCCATCTAAATATAACAATCCTGGGAATATTCAACCTGCTATTGATCAAAATTTAGGATATGTATTAGAATACAATTCTAATAATATTTGGAGAGAATTTGGCAGATTCATAGAAAATGACAGAAGTGCTTCTTCAATTTTTAATAATGGACTCTATTACACGGGTGATATAAACAATCCAAATACAGGCACTTCTTACATAATAACTTCCCATCGTGGTGGACAATTAAACAAAGACAATTTTAGGCAACCATTAAGAGTGTTGCTATCTAAAAATTTATCATATACTAATCGAGATGATAAAATTTATCTTAGACTTACTCAATTAGATGGAAAATTTGGAACATTATTAAATAATTGGGAAAAAGATACAATCCAATCTGAAACAATCGGACCATTTGTTACGGGAAGAATATTTTTTTTACAATTAAATGGTACGAATGAATTTCTTAGGACTAACGAAAATATTTCAAATTCTACACAATTAACAGTTGAAGCTTGGATAAATTTACATACTATTAAATCTAATAATAGCGAACCTGCTATAGTTGCTTCTAGTGCCGGACCTAATGGAGCACCAGTAAATGGTTCAAAAGAAGGCAGTTGGATGTTATATTTAAAAAATGGTAAATATCCAGCTTTTAGAGTAAGAGAGATAGAAAATAGGGGTAAAAATGGTTATTTAGCTTCGTTGGTTTCTCACTTCCCTATTGATGCAGTTCCAACTTCTCAGATTTATGAGCATTCATTTGATAGGAATTGGAATCATATAGCAGCAACAATCAATAATAATATTGTAAAATTATATTTAAATGGTGAATTAGTTGATGAATTTCGGAATGACTCTGCTATGGACGTTAGGATGCTAGTAACTAATCATCCTATTTGGATAGGATTAAATCCAAATATATCAATAGAAGCAAATGATTATTTAGGAGCGGGCATTAAATCTGTTAGAATATGGAAAGTTGCGTTAACTCAAGATGAAATTAGACGTTATGCTTCGGGAATAACAAATCCAAATAATATAGGTCAAATAGGAGATATAAGGCGGGGATTGTTAATGTATTATTATTTTTCGGGGGATTTGGCTGATTATGCTGATGAAAAAACACTTCAAGGAGATTCTCAAAACTTGATTTTTTTCAAATCATTTAATCCACAGGAATTATCAATACCTTTTAAACCCGACAATCCACATATTAAAATTACTTCCCCTAGTAAAAATAGTGGACTGGTAAATTTAGCAAAAAACATTTATGAAATTAGATGGCTAAGTTATGAAATTGGTGATATTAGTAGAAATAACAGTAGAGATATAGAATTTGAATACTCATTAGATGGCGGTATTAATTGGTTTGCAGTAAAAGATAGTTTGAATAGAAATTTAACAGGCAATACAGCCCCCGAAACCGAACAAACAACTGCTAATTGGGAACCTTATCTTAATAACGATTTCAATGCTAATCTTCGCTCTATCGAACCATTTATAAAAAAAGTATTATTACGTGGTAGTGGAACTATTCCAAATGCTCAGAAACAATTCTATTATATTTCAGACACCTTAAAAATTGCTCCTTATTTCTCTTTATTCAAAGGTTCTAACACAATAATATCTACAGATATTGATAATACAATAAATTTTGTTAACAATGAGAATTTGATTGAAATGTGGATTAAGCCATATAAATTTCCTTCGAGTAGCGAATCATATATCTCTTTAATTTCCAAAGTAGATACTTTAACACAAAAAGAATTTTTCTCATTAAGATTATTAGCTAACGGACAGTTACAGTTTAATATTTTGGATAAAACAGGCAAAATTAGAACTGCAAAAAGTGATATTAATTATCCTATTTACGAACCAAATTCTATCTCTGTAGATACTCCTTGGACTCATATTGCAGTATATTTCAACACCAAATATCAAGATACTGCCACATTTATTAGATTTTATATTGATGGCAATCCACAGAATAATGACTTGATTACAAATCAATTGGGAAAATCTTTCGAAGTTGATAATGGAAGAAATATTCCAACATATTTCTTTTCATTACCAGCTCTGAAAAGTAATAAATCAGGTATTTATATTGGTGAATTTAAAGAATTTAGACATTGGAAGAGCCCACCAAAAGAAATAAATCCAAAATCTAATCAAGATGAATTAACACTTTTCATTCAAGGGGCTTTATCAGTAAGAAGTAAAAAATTTAAACAGATTATTAAATCTTCTTTAGATAAAGTAATATCATTCAATGGTGGAATTTTTCATTATTATGGGAAAGATAGAATTCTAAAATCTGATGATTTTGATAATTTTTATTTAATATATTACAACACTACACCCGAATTTAAAGAAACTTTGCCATTTATAAAGTCTTCGGAACCCGTTTTCAGACAAAGAGTTAGTAATAGAAATGATAGCCTTAGAATTAGATGGGTAGGATTTGATTATTCATCAAGTGACTTACCTTTAGGCGCACCCCAACAAGCTCCATTTGTAGAGTATTCCTTATTAGGTGGTGGTGGCAATCAACCACAACCATATAAATTTGTTGGTAGTAGATATTGGAGTGGTAATACTATTAATTCATTATCAATACCCGATAATCACAAGTATATTTTCAAATACAGTGATGAAAATATAATTTTTGCAGCAAATCTAGACCTATCCAAAGCTAATCCTGATAAAAACAATGATGGACAAACTAACGACCAAGGAGAATTACCTGCCACTCTAACTAATGCTCGATTAAAATATAATTTAAAATATAGAGTTTTCAATTCTATTGGAAATTTATCGGCTGAGAGCCAATTATTTACTATTACACCATCAAGTAATTTTACTGTAAGAATAATACCCGAAGGATATTATAATGGCAAAGATAATCTTCTAAGACCTTTAGGTAATAGTTACGAAACTGGGGGTATCAAGATTAAAATTTATGAAGACAATAATGGAAATATTGGTAAATTGGTAGACTCAGCAGAATCTTTTTTTGGATATTCAGATAGGAATCCTGCTAATTTAAATAATGGAAATAATAAATTTGCAAATATAGATTTTGTTTTTAATGATTTGAAGAACAAAGAATATTGGTGTTTAGTAGAGCATATAAATCATTTACCTGTATTATCGAGATTTGCTGCACCTTATTTATTTACAGGTGATAATCCTGATACTTGGAGAATTGAATCGGGATGGGATTTTACAAGTTGGGATGGACGAGCAAATAATTATTTACCAAATTCTAAAACTGATCCTTGGGCTAATGGTTATTATACTGCTTATGGTAATGGAACTTCAGATAAATCTGATACAAATTTTTATACAACTGCATTGAAATATTCTTATGGTTTGTATAATACTTTACCAAATTATATGGCTTTGATGGTAGGTGGCGATGTTATAAAAGATGGAGTAATAGACAGCAAAGATATTAATTTTATTAAAAATTCAGAAGCTACTTCGAATTTAATAGCAGATATTACGGGTGATGGATTTATAAATGCTGATGATAGAATAATTGTAAGCAGAAATTTAGGAAAAAAATCTAGTATATCAAAATTAAATTTAGGCAACAAAGCTAAAAATGAAAAAGGATTAGTTGACGAAGTTATGAAATCTAAAATAGAAAAAATAATTTTTTTACAATCAGATCCTAGTATTAAACTATATTTAGATGCTTCGATTTCAAATAATATTTTAACAGCCGACATTTCCTTAGAAGCCATCTCATCTCCATTTTATCTCGGAAGCTCTACAATTGCAATTGAATTCGATACCACAGCTCTAAAATATCGCTCTTTTAATTCGAATAATAATGTACCATTTAATTTATCTAAAAATGGATATTTACCTATAAGAACTTCTCCTGCTAATAATACTTGGTCAATAAAAAATATTCGAACTATAGAAATAGACTATGATTACAATTCGGGTAAACCAGGTGCCCTATTGGAAAATAAAAAAACATATATTGCAACATTTAAATTTGATGTAATAAATAGTAAAATTATTAAATTTAATTGGCATCCATCTACTACGATTAATTCTACAGAAACTAAACTAAAAGATAATAATATAAAAAGAGATTCTTTAAGTCCAATTTATCCATTTACTTTAAGCCTTACTTATCCAAATGGTGGAGAAGAATTTAGACCTAATACTCCTATCGAAATAAAATGGAATTTTACAGGTAATACAAAAATTAATTTAGAATATTCTACAAATAATGGACTAAATTGGATTAGAATAAATACTAATTCTATTGATATTAAGGCAGGGAAATTCGCTTGGAAAATACCAACCACTTATTCACTATTATATTTAGTTAGAATAGTTGATAATGATACAGGAATAGAAATAGACCGCTCAGATACTACTTTTTCTGTAGTTAGTGGTTTTGCTTATTTTATTAAACCTGCTGCAATAGATCAGGTATATATAGGTGCATCTCAGACTAAGATTATTTGGGCTTCAGGTGGATTATCGGAAATTAATCTTTTATTTTCTTCTAACGGTGGCACTAGTTGGACTACAATTTTCAATAAAGTAAATGCAACCAAATCATCTGTTGATTGGAAAGTCCCCGAAATTAATACCACTAATGCTGTAATTAGAATGGTAGATAATCTTACAAAAGATACAATTGTGGATTCAGATTTATTCAAAATTAAATCCGGATATATAGTTTTTTTAAGACCTAATTTCAACGAAACAATATTTATTAACAGGCAATATAACATTAGATGGAATAATTCGGGAGTAGATACTTTCGATTTACAGGTTAGTTATGATGGTGGAGCTAATTGGGAATATCTTAAAACAAATCTAAAAGCAAGTTTGGGTATTTATAAGTGGTTAGTTCCAAATAAAGAAACTCAAAATGCGCTACTTAGAGCTATATGGCGTGGTGTTGATGATTTAGAATTTGGAATTTCTGATAAGTTTAATATTACTACTTTTACAGATATAGCTATAGAAAACACTGACAATCAATATTGTATTTATCCTAATCCTTCATCCGATTTTATATTAATAAGCAATCATAAAGTAGATTTTAATTTAGAAATTTACGATTTATTTGGGAATAAGATTTTTCAGAATACTGTAAAAGAAAAATTACATATTATTGATATTAGTAAATTTACTATAGGAACTTACTTGCTAAAAATTAATTCAAAAGATGGTATAAACTGTTACAAAAAATTTATAAAAAATTAATTTTTTACCTAACAAGTTTTTTACTTTTACGTTTATAAATTTATTATTAAAAAATTTTTCGATTTAATATGAGATATTTAATATTATTTATTTTTTTAAATGTTAATTTATTTTCAAAAAGTTTACTATGGGAAATAAAATCCGAAAAAAATACCGTTTATCTGTTAGGTTCTGTACATTTAGCTGATTCTAGTTTGTATCCATTGAATAAAGAAATTTTAGAAGCTTTTGATAATAGTAAAGTATTTGTTATGGAAATGGATATCAGTAGAATAGACCCATCAGAAGTAATGAAATATACAATGTTGCCCGATACTTTTACTTTAGCAGGTTTTGTGGATGAAAATTCATATAATAAGTTTGCCAAATTATTCGAAAAACACAATATACCAAATTTTATTTATAATAAAATGAAACCTTGGTTTGCAGTAATGACTTTGCAAAGCTTAGAAATGATCCAAGGACGTTATTCAGCAGAATATGGAATAGATCTTTATTTTTTAGATAAAGCAACTACAAGGAATATGACTATTAAAGAATTAGAAAGTTTAGAAATACAGATGAATGTATTAGATACATTAAATAAATTTTCAGGTAAATTTTTGGATTATACTTTAGAAGAAATTAAAAATACTAATGATAATGTAGCTAAAATATTGAAAGCATGGAAACAAGGCGATACATTAGAATTGTCTAAAATTATAAATGCAGGCAGGGATAAGGAAGATTTCGAAAAAGTAATGTATATAATCAACGATAAAAGAAATTTTAATATGTTAAATCGTATAGAAGAATTTTTAAATGATACAGAGCCACATTTTGTAGTTGTAGGAGTAGCACATTTGTTAGGAAAAAACGGATTGATAAATTTATTAAAAAATAAGAGAAAATATAAAATTAATCAAAAGTAAATTTATGTTGTTAAAAAGTAAAATTGCATTAATTACAGGAGCTACAGCGGGTATTGGAGAAAGCTGTGCTAAATTTTTTGCCCGAGAAGGTTGCAATTTGATTATTACAGGACGTAGAGTTGAAAGATTAGAAAATTTAAAAAATAAATTAGAAAAAAGTTATGGAATAAAATGTTACGCTAAAAAACTTGATGTAAGGAATTTTAAAGAAGTTGAAGAATTAATCAATAATTTACCTTCAGAATTTAAAGATATAGATATATTAATAAATAATGCTGGAAAAGCTCTTGGATTAGATAAAATACATGATGGTAATATAGAAGATTGGGACGAAATGATTGATACTAATATAAAAGGTATTTTATACACTACTCGATTAATTGCACCAAAAATGGTAGAAAGAAATTCGGGCTTCATTGTAAATATTTCTTCAATAGCTGGAAGAGCTGCTTATCCTAAAGGCAATGTTTATTGTGCTACTAAATCGGCTGCAAGGACACTATCTGAAGCAATGGCAATAGATATGAATGGAACGGGTGTACGTGTTTGTAATATTGACCCTGGATTGACGGAAACAGAATTTTCTTTGGTTAGATTCAAAGGAGATAGTGAGCGAGCTAAACAAACATATCAAAATATAAAGGCTCTATCGGGGGATGATATAGCAGAAATTATTCTTTTTGTAGTTACTCGTCCTCAACACGTTATGATACAAGATATTATGGTAACTCCAACAGATCAAGCTAATGCATTTGTAATAACAAGAAAATAATTTATTTTGTAGTTTTAAATTTAAGAATTATATTTGTATTTTAAAAACAAGCTAATTCGGAGAGGTGGCTGAGTGGCTTAAAGCAACGGTTTGCTAAACCGTCGTACTGGTAAACCTGGTACCGAGGGTTCGAATCCCTCCTTCTCCGCAAAATTAAAATGATTTTAATTTTTCCATAATCTTTTTTGATTTCATACAGTGACAATTTATTTTCTCCTTGTCGTGGCTGTATCAAAAGTCTGAATTAATGTCATTCCCGAGTAATCGGGGATAAATTATATTTATTTTATTTAGTTTCACGTTTTCACGTGAATGACATTTTGCGTTTCTTTGTCGTTTTTTTTGTATGTCGTTCGCGTGTAATCGGGTAACCATTCTTTTAATTTTTTTAGTTTCCTGTTTTCAAGCGAATGAAGTTTTCGTTTGTTTGTCGTTCCTTTTTGTATGTCATTCCCACAAAAGCGTGAATCTATATAATTTATTATTTTCTAAATAAAAAAAGACCATCTAATATTAGATAGTCTTTCTTAAATTTATTAAAAATTAATATTATTACCAAGAATTTCTGTTATAACTTCTTCCTGTGCTTCTATTATTCTTTTTTGGACGAGCTTCGTTAACCGAAATTTGGTGTCCGTCGATTTCGCTATCGTTTAATTCTTTCATAGCTTTACGAGCTACGTTTTCGTTCATTTCTACAAAACCAAAACCTTTGGAACGACCAGTTTCGCGATCCATAATTACTTTTGCAGAATGAACCTGACCATATTGTGAGAAGATTCTATTTAAATCTTCGTCTGTTGTGCTGAAAGGGATGTTCCCTACATAAATATTCATAAAAAAATCCTAATTATAAAATATAAAAAATGCGGACAATACCGCTTATTAAAAATCTAAACAATTAAGCCAACTCTCATATCTTCGCAAGTGTAGATAGTGTTACCATCTACTTCTATTCTACCATCGCTTACAATCATTTTCATCTGCAAATTAAAAATTCTTTTGATGTCTATTATGTAGCGAACTAATTTGTTATTTGGTAAGATTTCTCCGAAAAATTTTAAAGTTTTACATCCAAGTGCTCTACCTTTGCCTTTGAAACCAAGGTGAGTTAAGAAAAAGCCCGTCAATTGGAACATACCGTCCAATCCTAATGACCCCGGCATTACGGGATCATCTTGGAAATGACAACCAAAAAACCACAAATTTGGTTTTATGTCGAGTTCTGCAATTACTTGTCCATTTCCAAATTTGCCTCCTTGTTCTGTTATTAGTGTAATTCTATCAAACATTAACATTGGTGGTTTAGGCAGAATTCCTGAACCGGGACTGAAGTATTCACCATTTGAAATCGAGATTAATTCTTCGAAATCGTATTTAATTTTATTTTCTGTTGTAATCATATATGATGTAACGATTATAAATTATTTAATTTTAAAAATATTTTAATTTTTTAATAAATAGTTAAAATTATTTAAAAAAATAACAAATAAGATTTAACTAAATAATAAGAATTATTTGATATAATCTTATTAAAATAAGGATTTTTATAACATAGAGATATTTTAAAAAAATATTCTTTTAAAGATATTATCTTTTCAAAAAACCATATAAATATAATTTAGGTTCAATTTTTTCTGCAAGTATTTTAAGTTTCTCTCGTAAATTACTTATAAATTGCATATAATTGTCATCATTACTTTTATTATTCATTTTTCCTTTATCATTCCTTCCTTGGAAATACTCCTTAATATCGTATAGGGAAGCATTAACATTTACGTTTGATTTGCTATGGTAATATTTCCATAGTTCAAGCCCAGCCGAAAATACTGCTTGTGCTTCTAATGAAAATTTTAATGTATTATCTTCTAAGTTTTCTTTTGTAAGATCTAACTCAGAAGAATTCTCAATATTTTCTAATCTTGAAAATGAGACTTTAGAATTAAATAAATCTTCTTTTTCTTCTCTTTTTATTTTTCCTTTAATAAAATCAGTCATAAAATGGCTATCGAACCTATCACGAGCATTTACTTCTTGTTCGGTAAACGGTATCCAATGATTTACACCTTCTTTGCTAGATATCCTATTTTGCCCGTGAAAGAGCGTAAATGCCAAACAATCGTTTTGAAATTCTTTATCGTTTTTCCACCCATCGTTAGGATAAAGAAATTGGTCGCGGTCGTTGAGCCAAGTGGCTTCGATACAGTGATAAACAGTAAAATAAATACATTGTATTTTTAAATTAAAAAGATTTATTAATGAAGTATGATCCTTATTATCAAAAATGCTTATAAAAACACCTCTAGAACTCTGAAAATCATTTCTACCATTATGCATTGTACCAATTTTAGATTGTTCATCTTTTGTGTAATATTCTTTTAACCATTCATTTATTCTTTTAATACCATTATAATCATAAATATATTTAGATAATAATTTTTTACAACTTTCATTATAGACATCAAATAAAAAATCAGAAAATTTTACTTTAATATTAGTATTCCAAATTTTAAAACCTATTGGAAAATTACCATTTACATTGTCAAATGTATATGCTGGTACTAAAAAACCTTTTTCTAATTTTGCTAAAAATTTTTGACGGAAGTAAAAGGCATCTAATCCAGTTAAATGTTTAATTTTTGAAAATTCTGCTATTATACATCCATTCATTTTTACATAAATATGCCAAAGGAATTGAATAAAAATTTCATTACTAGACTTTCTTAATTCATTATAATATTTTTCAGAAGCTGATGTTTTTTTTACTCCAATTTTATTTTTTGTAGTACTTTTACTACCTGCTTCAGCATAAGGCGGATTAATATAAACTACTAATTTTTTTCGCTCTTCAGGATTAGAAATAATTTTGTAAAGGTTATCAGGTATTTTACCACCTTTTGATTTAGGTATAAAGTCATCGTTTAAAAAATCGAACTGAAAAACGTGATCGTGAAGTAAATTTGCTCCATTGTTTATACGGTCGTGCATTACTTCTACATCTTGTTGGTCTAAGGTTGAAGCCCATATATTATATTTATTCGTTAGACCCGCAAGTAAGTTACCAGTCCCGGCGGCACAATCCCACACATAGTATTCATCTTGCCAATCTTCACCTAAGACAACTGAGAGATATTTTTGTGAAAGCTCCACCCAAATTTGCGGAGTAAAGAAACTCCCCTTTCTTTCTCTCACATCTTGAGGTACAAGCAAATCTCTCCGCTCTACAATGTAATCCCAATATTCTTCTTTTGGTGGACGCTCGTATTTATTCCAAAATTGAGTATGGGCAACCTGATTATCATTAAAATCTGTTCGCTTACTGCTAAACATTCCCATTTCGTCAACTCTACGGTCGAGCTCATAGTGATCTTTTTTTAGAAGAACAAATAATTTTTCTTTAAGAGTAATATTTTCTTCAGATAACAAGTCTGCAAGATAAAAATCACCATCAATTATCCCATTTTTCTTTGCGATTTCCCAATTTACAGCAATTGAAGGCTTTACAGATTGTAACCATTTATTATAAATTACTATAAAATTGTTCTTATCAATTTTTGTTTTAACTACACCAAATTTACCTACGACAAAATTATTTTTAATAAATTTTTTAAGTTCAAGATCATCATTTATAAAATAAAAAAGTAAAGCCTTATTATCAATAATAGATTTAACCTTATTATAAATTAGTTTAAATTCCTTTGTATCGTAGTTAGAAGGAGTAACATTCCAGTTGAAATCGTTAATGTAAAAAACATCGTGAATTTCATTATAAGGAATAAAAGCAATTTTTTCGCTATCAAAAGCACCAAGATAGGCTGGCGGTAAGTATTTATCAAAAGTTCTTGCTTTACCAATAGTCAGAATTAATTGTACAATAGATTTATATATATCAGATGAGCCTTTTTTAGCTTCAGCCCATAATAAAAATTCTTGCTCAAAGATAGACGGATTTGATTGGTACATAGATACACAAAAATCAACATTCCCGATTATTTTAGTACAATCATATAGCCAGAAATAATCTTGTGATATCTTATTTTTTAATTCTTCTTCTCTAATATTTTGATATTTCATTATTTTTCTGAAATTAAAACTTTACAAAGATAATATTTTAAGAAATGTTAAAAATAAATTAATAAAATAATTATATAACACTTTTATATCCTCAAAAAAAATGTGAAATTATCTTGACTCCAACTTTTTATCAGCGGCGTAAAATTTTATTTCAATACTAATATAGTGCGATTAAAACCAAAATTTAATCCATTGTTTGGAAACCTTTATTATTTATTTCAATACTAATATAGTGCGATTAAAACTCGCTCAGGTGCCTACATTAGGCAGTATGTTATTCATTTCAATACTAATATAGTGCGATTAAAACTCTGGCAATATGTTAGCATCTATTGATATTATTAATTCGGATTTATTTTCAGCCGATATCGGTTTCAATAATAAAAAAGCCGCACAAATTGCTTATTACCTAAATGTTTCGGGTGCCGGACGTGGTAGAAAATTGTGGAAATTCTTTGGTCTTACTAAAAATAATATAGATAGGTTGATAGACTTAAGCCAAATTAGCGATGATGATATCAAACCAATAATTGATAAATTATTAAAGAGTAATGGCAATTAATGAATTGACACTACTCTTCGTTGTCCTCCTCATATTCTAAAGAAAGGTATTCGTCTATTTTATCTTTATATTTTTCTCTATCAAAACCAAGCAATTCACTAAATTCATCTGCTTCCTGTTGGTTTATTATACCTCTGCCTACCATATCGGCAATTTCATAAACTAATGCTCCCATTGCAAAATCGCTAATTCCTTTTTTACCTGCAATTTCGCATCTTCTTCTTAATATTTCTTTTCTTGTCATCATCTTTAACCTCTTAAATTATATTTGTATATTCTTCCATTTTTTATAAAATATATCCATTCAAGATTTTTATAACGCTTTAAGTAAACATAATTTCTTGCTACTATTAATGCATAATCTATATCATAATCGCTTTGCGTTATATCAATAACTATAATTTTAGCACCCTTTTCTTCATTTCAATACTAATATAGTGCGATTAAAACAAAAAATTATTGAATTTTCTGCGAAGTTAAAATTTAATTTCAATACTAATATAGTGCGATTAAAACAGTTTATAGTAATTTCGTCTTCTTTGTAGATTTCTTATTTCAATACTAATATAGTGCGATTAAAACTAAGCATTCACTTCGACTTCTTTTGTCTGAAAAATAATTTCAATACTAATATAGTGCGATTAAAACGAATAATTTTTTCTTTATATATAAAATTTCACGGGAAATTTCAATACTAATATAGTGCGATTAAAACAAGCAGCAAATGCTTTTAATGCATTGCAGTTAGTATTTCAATACTAATATAGTGCGATTAAAACTGAAGTTGCAGGGTTTAAAAATGCTGTTTCAGTGCCATTTCAATACTAATATAGTGCGATTAAAACCTTGCCATCCTGCTCGGAAAAATTTCGCAATTTTTTATTTCAATACTAATATAGTGCGATTAAAACCAAAACAGCAATACAGTCGTTCAGCTGGGACATTGTATTTCAATACTAATATAGTGCGATTAAAACAAGAAATTAGGGCATCCTTTGATTATTGAATTTTTATTTCAATACTAATATAGTGCGATTAAAACAAAAAATTATTGAATTTTCTGCGAAGTTAAAATTTAATTTCAATACTAATATAGTGCGATTAAAACAAAAAATTATTGAATTTTCTGCGAAGTTAAAATTTAATTTCAATACTAATATAGTGCGATTAAAACCGTTGTTGATGAAAAAAAAATAAAAACGCAATTCAAATTTCAATACTAATATAGTGCGATTAAAACTGCGAGAAAAATCAGCTGAAGAAAAGTTAAAAGAAGTATTTCAATACTAATATAGTGCGATTAAAACCTAAATTTTCTGACGCAATGCTTTTCCACTCTTGAAATTTCAATACTAATATAGTGCGATTAAAACCAGTAAACTTGTTTGATGTAGGAAATTACGAATAATTTCAATACTAATATAGTGCGATTAAAACCAGTAAACTTGTTTGATGTAGGAAATTACGAATAATTTCAATACTAATATAGTGCGATTAAAACGGAAAATATTCAAACGGATTATTAATATTTAACATATTTCAATACTAATATAGTGCGATTAAAACTAAACTGTATTCACCTGCTGCTGTAAGTGTTACAAATTTCAATACTAATATAGTGCGATTAAAACTAAAAAAGCAAGTAATACACAGATAGGAGCAGTCGAATTTCAATACTAATATAGTGCGATTAAAACTTGCTTTTCTCTTGTGTCAATAACGCTCCCAAGCAGCATTTCAATACTAATATAGTGCGATTAAAACATTTTCAGAAATTCCTGAAGAAACTAAATTAAAAAATTTCAATACTAATATAGTGCGATTAAAACAAAATAATGTTAGTCAAAGCATACCTGTTTTAAAATCATTTCAATACTAATATAGTGCGATTAAAACTTTTGTGACAGAAGTAACAAAAAACGATTTGGCCGAATTTCAATACTAATATAGTGCGATTAAAACCCACAACAGCGGAGAGTAATGCACTCTCGAGTATTCATTTCAATACTAATATAGTGCGATTAAAACTTGGGGTCGCAGTAAATCACACCTTTGGCGTCTTGATTTCAATACTAATATAGTGCGATTAAAACTGAAGCAAACAATAAAATAAAAACGCTGTTTGCAGTATTTCAATACTAATATAGTGCGATTAAAACTCTTGCCACTTTTGCTGAAATATATAGTTGTTGCTATTTCAATACTAATATAGTGCGATTAAAACCCGAAAAATAGGAAATCAGGAGTATGCAAACATTATTTCAATACTAATATAGTGCGATTAAAACTCTCCCGCTATTGATTGCGTAATTGATTGAGCACTATTTCAATACTAATATAGTGCGATTAAAACTCAAAACTTGTTACTTCCCAGTTTCCAAGGGAGATTATTTCAATACTAATATAGTGCGATTAAAACCTCGAATGCTTTGTCAAACCAGCTTTGCAAAGCGTTATTTCAATACTAATATAGTGCGATTAAAACAGTTGGGGCGAGCATTGTAGTAGCGGGCATTTTCTTATTTCAATACTAATATAGTGCGATTAAAACAAATTTAGACGAGCCTAAATATAATCACATACTTCATTTCAATACTAATATAGTGCGATTAAAACTCTTTAACTCTTAAATCTATAAAAAAACTATCCTCATTTCAATACTAATATAGTGCGATTAAAACAAAGCTGAATGTTTCAGAAATGCGTGTAAAAGCATATTTCAATACTAATATAGTGCGATTAAAACCTAAAATCTCGATTTTCAGCCAGTCTGCATTGGTTGATTTCAATACTAATATAGTGCGATTAAAACTTAAACAATTTTTTAAAAAATAAGGAGAAAAAAAAATTTCAATACTAATATAGTGCGATTAAAACAAAATTTATATTCTGAACTTTTAAATCTTGCGAAGCATTTCAATACTAATATAGTGCGATTAAAACGTTGGGGCGAGCATTGTAGTAGCGGGCATTTTCTTATTTCAATACTAATATAGTGCGATTAAAACTATTCAAGCTTTGACCTTTTGTTTTATCTTTATAAATTTCAATACTAATATAGTGCGATTAAAACGGCACTCGGAAATAGCGGAATAGAAGAAGTAAACATATTTCAATACTAATATAGTGCGATTAAAACGAAAGTTGAATTTTGCAAATGTAACAAATGCTCTAAAATTTCAATACTAATATAGTGCGATTAAAACAAACATATTAGCAGCACTTGTGCAGCTAGCAAAACTATTTCAATACTAATATAGTGCGATTAAAACGCTTTTCTCTTGTGTCAATAACGCTCCCAAGCAGCATTTCAATACTAATATAGTGCGATTAAAACTTACTTGATAGACACAAACGACCCTTACGTTTCTGATATTTCAATACTAATATAGTGCGATTAAAACGCTGCCCCACGGATGGAGTTTTTAGAAGTTCGTTAGTATTTCAATACTAATATAGTGCGATTAAAACCGCTGCAATTTTGTGGAATGAAGGGAAAATAAAGTTTATTTCAATACTAATATAGTGCGATTAAAACAAATGTAAGCAATAGAATTTATTAAAGATAAAAACTATTTCAATACTAATATAGTGCGATTAAAACACTGATGGAGTGGAATAACTTGAACAAACTGTTAAAATTTCAATACTAATATAGTGCGATTAAAACTTCCACTCCATCAGTGCGTTTTGTCTCAGTATCTATTTCAATACTAATATAGTGCGATTAAAACACAACAAAATGAGGTTAATATGGAAAATAAAACAATATTTCAATACTAATATAGTGCGATTAAAACCCGATTACCTTTACTTCTGCATCAGATAAGCGTAGAGATTTCAATACTAATATAGTGCGATTAAAACTGCCCCTAAATTGTATTTTAGCCTATCAGAAACGTAATTTCAATACTAATATAGTGCGATTAAAACTTTAAATCTATGTTGTTAAAACTTTTCTCCGCTGCATTTCAATACTAATATAGTGCGATTAAAACACAACAAAATTTATACAATCGAGCAAATCAAGACTTATTTCAATACTAATATAGTGCGATTAAAACAGTCTTGGTGATAATGTTGTTTCAAACAATAAAAGTATTTCAATACTAATATAGTGCGATTAAAACTCAGCTGCATTCACCACGCCAGTAGTGCTAAATCCATTTCAATACTAATATAGTGCGATTAAAACACTGATGGAGTGGAACAACTTAAACAAACTGTTAAAATTTCAATACTAATATAGTGCGATTAAAACGCAACTTGCTCGAAACTTATGCCAGCACTCTTTGCTGATTTCAATACTAATATAGTGCGATTAAAACAGGGCAAGTTGGGAGTTTGATAGCAGTGTCTCGAGCATTTCAATACTAATATAGTGCGATTAAAACTCCAAAGTTTGTAACAGAAACGCAACAGTTCAAGGGGAAATTTCAATACTAATATAGTGCGATTAAAACTCAAAGCTGTTGGAGTTGTGTCGTCAGGCTCGCTGCTATTTCAATACTAATATAGTGCGATTAAAACAATTTCAAAAATTTAGGCATACTAAACTCTCACTATATTTCAATACTAATATAGTGCGATTAAAACGATACAAAGAAAGCAAGTTTGAGCGTGCAAAAATCATTTCAATACTAATATAGTGCGATTAAAACATCTTCCCAGTCCATATTCACAACTTTGTTCAAAAAATTTCAATACTAATATAGTGCGATTAAAACAACGTAACGACTGAAGTTGAAGATGACTACGAAAAATTTCAATACTAATATAGTGCGATTAAAACGACAACGTTGTAGAATGCAAATTTTTAAGGATGAAAATTTCAATACTAATATAGTGCGATTAAAACAGTTATTTGATAAATTTTTTAAATAAAATTTTAAAATTTCAATACTAATATAGTGCGATTAAAACAAAACTGCAACAAAGATTTTCAACTCAGTAAAACATATTTCAATACTAATATAGTGCGATTAAAACAAGTTTGCTGTAGAAACGCAACAGTTCAAGGGGAAATTTCAATACTAATATAGTGCGATTAAAACCTTTATCTAAATCTATTCTCATAAAAATTTCTTTTATTTCAATACTAATATAGTGCGATTAAAACACTAATAAAATACATAAAAGATTATGCTGTTTTTTTCATTTCAATACTAATATAGTGCGATTAAAACATAATTTAGGAATAGAAAATATACTGCCAAAGACATTTCAATACTAATATAGTGCGATTAAAACCGATAAAACGCATAATTGTTAATAACGTCAAGAAGTTATTTCAATACTAATATAGTGCGATTAAAACTCACTAATAGAATTTGCTTTATTTAACGAGAAAAAATTTCAATACTAATATAGTGCGATTAAAACTATGCTTTTCCATTCCTGAATTACTTCTTCGTTTTGATTTCAATACTAATATAGTGCGATTAAAACCTGCCCAACAGCAGGAGTTTTTAGCAATTCGTTTGTATTTCAATACTAATATAGTGCGATTAAAACTCACACAATCAATACGAATAACGCATTAATCACACATTTCAATACTAATATAGTGCGATTAAAACTGTAGTAACGTTCAAAGCTGTAGGAGTAGTGTCGTCATTTCAATACTAATATAGTGCGATTAAAACACTATGTTTAATTTTTCTTCAAATTCTTTTTCTAATATTTCAATACTAATATAGTGCGATTAAAACTCATAACGACAGCAGGGTTTTTAGCATTTGCTTTGAATTTCAATACTAATATAGTGCGATTAAAACCGAAGAAGATGATACAATAATGATAGACAGCACTTGATTTCAATACTAATATAGTGCGATTAAAACTGTGAATTTTGGAGATTTGATTGAGTTCAAGAAGAAATTTCAATACTAATATAGTGCGATTAAA
>Ga0308419_1000521_pt1 | contig 27756 bp, 26 predicted proteins | sample HotsprSampleMS50_FD_203674 | JGI IMG/M metagenome (GOLD analysis project Ga0308419, IMG submission 203674) | Hot spring phototrophic mat microbial communities from Mushroom Spring, Yellowstone National Park, Wyoming, United States - 20090730_MS50 ... | reverse complement strand
CATAATAGCTTTTTGAACATGAAGTCTATTTTCTGCTTCATCAAAAATTACAGAATTAGAAGAATCAGCAACTTCATCAACTACTTCTTCACCTCTGTGTGCTGGTAAGCAATGCATAAATAAATAATCATCTTTTGCATGTTTAACTAACTGAGGGTTAACCTGATAAGAAGCAAATTTTATTTTTCTTTCCGCAGCTTCACTTTCTTGACCCATACTTGCCCATACATCAGTATAAACTACATCTGCATTTTTGACAGCTTCGACTGGATCGTCCAATATTTCAATTTTACTTCCCATATATGAAGCAAATTCCATAGCTCTATTGACAATTTCTTTATTAGGTTTATAGCCTGCAGGTGATGCAATTGAAATATCCATTCCAACTTTAGAACACCCATTTAATAAACTATGGGCAACATTATTTCCATCCCCAATATAAGCTAATTTCAGACCTTGCAGTTTTCTCTTCTTCTCAAGAATTGTAAATAAATCTGTCAATGCCTGACAAGGATGCAACAAATCGGTTAAACCATTTATTACAGGTATAGTTGCATATTTAGCAAGTTCAACTACATCAGAATGAGCAAATGTTCTAATCATTATACCATTTAAATATCTTGAAAGAACTCTTGCAGTATCAGCGATACTTTCACTAACTCCAAGTTGTAAATCATTAGGTCCGAAATACATACCTAATCCACCTAATTGATAAATACCAGTTTCAAAAGAAATTCTTGTTCGAGTAGAACGTTTGGTAAATATCATTCCCAAAGTTTTCCCTTCAAGATAACGATGTGGTTCATTAGTATAAAGTTTTTGTTTTAACGATTTAGCTACATCAAAGATTTCATAAATCTCTTCTATTGATAAATCAGCGATAGAGATTAAATCCTTACCTTTCATGTTTATTGCCATATATTACTCCTATTTAATTATTTATTTTTAGTCAGGTTTAATTTTAGTTCCACAATTTGGATTACTTAATTGAGTTGCTTCAGTTATGATAGCTTCTTTATCAATTTTCTTTACAAATCTAATTGCAGCAAGAATTTTAGGTCCCATACTACCAGAGCCAAATTCACCATTATCATAATACTTTTGAGCTTCAGATACTTTTAACTCATCAAGTGCCATTTGATTTGGTTTATTGAAATTTAAATAAACTTTAGGAACATCTGTAAGAATCATAAATTCATCAGCATTTATTTCAGAAGCGAGCAACGAAGATGCCAAATCTTTATCAATTACTGCTTCAGTGCCAACTAAATTTTTATTTTCATCTAAATAAACTGGAATACCACCACCTCCGCAAGCAATAACAATATTTCCTCTGTTCACCAGATTTTTGATTATTTTTTTGTTAATGATATCTATTGGTTCAGGTGATGGAACAACTCTTCTCCAGCCTCTTTTTCTGGCATCCTCTTTAAATATAAAATTATTACTTTTAGATAAAAGTTCTGCTTCTTCCTTTAGATAAAAAGGTCCAACAGGCTTATTTGGATTCTGGAATGCAGGGTCATTTTTATCAACTAAAACTTGAGTAACGATAGTAACAATATTTTTTTTGATTTTATTTTTGTTCAAGATATTTCTCATTTGTCTTTCGATCATATATCCAATTCCACCTTGAGAATCGGCAACACAAATATCTAATGGCATTTTAGGAATTTTATAAGTATTATATCCTGCCTCGTTTCTCAACATAATATTTCCTACCTGTGGTCCATTACCGTGGGTTATCACTAATTGAAAATTATCTTTTATAAGATTAAGGAGGTTAATACAAGTATCGTATGTATTTTTTTCTTGTTGCTGAATAGTTCCTATTTCGTTGCCTCTTAGGAGAGCATTTCCACCTAATGCTACTACTGCAATTTTTGGCATAAATTTCCTTAAAAATCATTAGCATTCTTAACAAGATTTTTTTAAAATTACGATGTAAACTTAAATAAGGTTTAGCTGAAATAAAATTTTAAAATGAGTATTAAGAAAACAGATATTGAAAGATCACTCCAACCAGATAGTATGATAAGATACTACGCGCTTGGTGCTTTCCCTATGGCTAATTCTAATGGTGATATCAGCTGGCATATGCCTTCAATAAGAGCAATAATTCCGCTTGATAATTTTAATATACCTCGTTCTGTAAAAAAATTAATTAGAGAAAATTTCTTCGAAGTAAAATTTGATTATGATTATTTGAATGTTATTAAAGGTTGCGCTAATAGAAAGGAAACCTGGATTTCCGATAAATTAATCAACGCTTACAAAAAATTACATAAAAAAGGTTTCATACATTCAGTTGAAACATATAAAAATGGAAAATTAGTTGGTGGACTTTACGGCGTAACTTTTAGAGGTGCATTCTTCGGTGAATCAATGTTTTCTTTAATCTCTGGCGCTTCTAAAGTTGCACTTGCAAATTTAATTTTTCACTTAAAAGAAAAAAATTTTGTGTTGCTTGATGTACAATATATTACTGAACATTTAAAGATGTTTGGTGCAATCAATATTCAATGGTCGGATTATCAAAATCTCTTAATTGAATCTTACGCTGTAAATACTAATTTCTAAACATCTAATTGACAAAAAATAAAATTGACATATTTAATAGTTCCGTTAAATACATTAAGTTCGTTGGGCCTCAAAGAGCATCTGCATTTGAAAAATCCGGGATAAAAACTATTAGTGACTTGCTTTTCTATTTTCCTACAAAGCATTTAGATAGAACTAACATCATTAGTGTAGCTCAAGCTTATAAGTATGCATTAAATGGTTTCGATGGTGAAATAACTATTATTGGAAAAGTTATTGATAAAGAAATAATTCATACCAGAAACAGAGATATCCTTAAAGTTTACTTTAAAGATAAAACTGGATTTTTTGAATGTGTTTGGTTTTCTGGCATAAAATATTTTCTAAAAGTTTTTAATAATGGAGATTTATTTGCAATAAGTGCCAAGCCCGAAATTGATAAGCACAATCATTTTAGCTTCATACATCCTGACTATGATAAATTAACAGAAGAAGAGTCAAATAGTTTTCTAAACACTGGAAAAATTATTCCTTTTTATAGAATTCCAAAAGAATTAAAATTAGCTAAACTTGGTGATTTGGGTTTAAGAAAAATAATTCATAATGCAGTTGATAAATATGCAAATCTAATTGAAGAAACATTACCTGAATACTTAATTAAAAAACATTCTCTTCTACCTTTGAGTATTGCTTTAAAAAATTATCATTTTCCTGATAATCAAGAAAAACTTTCTGAAGCGAAAAAGAGGTTTAAGTTTGAAGAGATTTTCTTTATTCAAATAATTATCTCATTAAATAAAACTAACATCAAGAAAAACAAGAAGCCTCATCAAAATAAAATTAAAAGTGATTTAATTAAAAAGTTTCTATCAACGCTTCCGTTTCAATTAACTAACGCACAATTAAAAGCTTTAACTGACATAAAAAATGATATGTTATCTGAATATCCTATGAATCGTTTGATTCAAGGCGATGTAGGTTCAGGAAAAACTATTGTTGCACTTATATCAATGTTAATTGCTGTTGATAGTGGTTATCAAGCAGTGCTAATGGTCCCAACAGAAATTCTTGCTGACCAACATTATAAAAACATTTCAGCACTTATTGAAAAATTAAATTCAATTAATTCAAAAAGAAAAATACAAGTTAGTTTATTACTAGGAGGTCAATCTAAATCTAAAAGAAAAGAAATATTAAAATCAATTAAGGATAATCAAACCAATATAATTATTGGAACACATGCTTTACTTGAGGAAGATGTTATTTTTAATAATTTATCTCTAATTGTAATTGATGAACAGCATCGTTTTGGAGTCAGACAAAGAATGAATTTAATCACTAAAGGAATTAATCCTGATGTTTTAGTTATGACCGCAACTCCAATTCCACGAACTATTACTATGACATTATACGGAGACCTTGATGTTTCTTTAATTGATGAATTGCCAAAAAATAGGAAAAAGATTATTACAGTTTTAAGAGGCGAAAGTAAACTGCCAGAGATATATAAATTCATCAGAAATAAAGCTAAAGAAAATTATCAAACATTTATTGTTTATCCATTAGTTGAAGAATCTGATAAGTTAGAACTTAAAGCAGCAACAAAACATTTTGAAGAACTTCGTTCTTCATATTTGAAAGATTTAAATGTTGGGCTTATTCATGGCAAAATGAACTGGCAAGAAAAAGAAGAAATGATGATAAGATTTTTGAAAAAAGAATTTGATGTTTTAATTGCAACTACTGTTATTGAAGTTGGAATTGATATACCAGATGCAAATATTATTTTGATTAATGACGCTCATCGTTTTGGATTATCACAACTACATCAATTAAGAGGTAGAGTTGGAAGAGGTAATAAACAAGCTTACTGTATTTTAGTTACTAAAGACAAACTTGCCCAAAATTTTAACTTCGATAATCAGAACATCGAATTTCTCTCACAATCTCAATTAGAAAATTATAAGTCTATTATTCGATTAAAAACTATGGTTGAAAATAACGATGGATTTAAGATTGCAGAAATTGATTTGAAACTTCGTGGACCTGGAGACATATTTGGCAGTAAACAAAGTGGTTTCCCTGAATTGAAGTTTGTTAATTTGATTTATGATGAAGATATAATTCGTGAAGCAAAAATTTCTGCAACAGAATTAATAAAAGAAGATCCATCTTTAAGATTAGAAAAAAATTTTTTAATAAGAAAAGAATTACTTTCGAATTATAAACAAAGTTTAAAGTTTTATAAAATTGGATAAGAACAAATTTAAATCCTCATTTCATATCTATATTTATTGGTTATAATGCACATCAATATTTTATTGTTAAAAAAAATCTCACAACAAAATTTTTTAAATAATTATTATCAACAAAAAAATATTAATCTTCTCTTCAAATTAGTTCATAATTCTTGACAAGATTTTTATAAACATTATATTTGCTTTCAAAAAAAATTTTTAGGAGAATTTATTTTATCATCACAATTTAGTAAGAGATTGAATGTAGCATTAACATTCAATGTTAAACCAGAAAGTGATACTTTCTTTGAATTAGTGTCTTCAAATAATTCAATTAATCTTAATAATAAAATTGATGAATTTGCCGAATGGGATACTTGCGAAACAATTAATGCAGTTAAAGATGCACTTTCATTGTATCACGATGTAAATTTAATTGAAGCTAATTATGATGCATTCGAGAAATTAAAAGCAATCAAACCAGATATAGTTTTTAACATTGCCGAAGGGTATAGAGGTTTCAGTCGTGAATCTCAAATTCCAGCAATGTTAGAAATGTTAAACATTCCTTTTACAGGAAGTGATTCTTTAACATTAGGAATTTGTCTTGATAAATCTCGAACAAAAGAAATTTTATCATATTACAATATCCCCAACTCGAAATTTTTTGTTTGTGAAAATATATCTCAACTTAATACTAATCATTTCAATTATCCACTTTTTGTAAAACCAATTTGTGAAGGTTCTTCTAAAGGAATTTTTTCATCTTCAATTACAAATAATTATGTTGAACTCAAAAGAGAAGTAGAAAGAGTAATTGATGTTTATAATCAACCTGCTTTGATAGAAGAATTTTTAACAGGGAGAGAATTTACAGTAGCAATTCTTGGAAATGGCTCTGACAAAAAAGTATTACCTATTATCGAAATAAGATTCGATAAATATCCAAAAGATGTAAAACCAATTTACTCCTTCGAAACTAAATGGATTCTTGATACTAAAGAAAATGATTTCGATGTCTTCGATTGTCCTGCTAAAATCGAAAAAGAACTTGAAGATAAAATCATAGAAATTTGTCTAAAGACTTATGAAGTTCTACGTTGCAAAGATTGGAGTAGAATAGATGTTCGTTTAGATAAAGATGGTATTCCAAATATAATTGAGATTAATCCATTACCTGGTATTATGCCCGACCCAAGAGAGAACTCAAGTTTTCCTAAAGCAGCAAGAGCTGCTGGACTCACTTATGATGAAATGATAAATACAGTTTTACTATCAGCGTGTAAAAGGTATAATTTACTATGATCACTAATGCCAAAATATTAGTGTGTTACAATTCGCCTGTTAGTTTATTTTCTAATTATACTGGAAAGCCATCTTCTCAAATTCATAATTCAATTGATTTATCAGAATATTCTTTCTCTGATCAAATTGAAAATATTGTTAAAATTTTATCAGAATACTTCACCTATGTGGAATCTTTTCCTGTAGATAGAAACATTATAAACCTTATTAATAAACTTAATGAATTCAATCCTGATGCAATCTTAAATTTCGTAGAATCAGTTGAGGGAATAACTAATTACGAATATTCAATTGCTGGATTGTTTGATTTATTAGGTTATCAATTTACTGGAAATACTGCATTTACTCTGGGAAATTGTCTCAATAAAGAAAGAACTAAAATAATTCTTTCATCATACGGTATTAACACTCCAAGTTTTGATGTTTTAGAACCTAATAGAAAAATCTTAGAAAAGAATATAAAAATTAATTTCCCGATAATAATGAAATTAGATGAAGAAGATGCAAGCATAGGAATTTCAGAATATTCTGTTGTAAATAATTTTAATGAACTATTAAAACATTATAGATTTTTATCGAAAACTTATAATAAGAAAATACTCATTGAAGAATATATTGATGGTAGAGAAATTAATGTAGCTATATTGGATGGAAAGGTACTCCCTCTTTCAGAAATTGATTTTACTGGTTTACCCAAATCATTACCCAAAATTGTTACTTATGAAGGAAAGTGGATTGAAGGTAGTGAATATTATAACTATACTAAACCCGTTTGCCCAGCAATTATAAAAGAAACTATTAGAAAAAGGATAGAAAAGATTGCATTACAATCTTACAAAGTGATGAATTGTCGAGATTATGCAAGAGTAGATATTAGATTAAACAAAGAAAATGTTCCTTTTGTTATTGAAATTAATCCAAATCCAGATATATCAATCGATTCTGGTTTTGCGCGTGCTGCTAATGCTGCCGGAATAAGTTACAATGAACTATTAAAAACAATAACAAGTTTTGCTTTGAAAAGAAAAATAAATGATTCGCTTAATAAAGCCGTCTGATGTTAGTGAAATAGAAAAGCTACTAAAAAAAATATCAAACTTTAATGATGAAGAGTTTAAAGTAGCTATGGAATTAGTAAACATTGCAGCTAACAATCCTAAGCAAAAAGATTATAACATTTTTGTTTATGAGGAAGACGGAAAAATTCTTGGTTATCACTGTACTGGTAGAAGACCATTAACAGACGCTGTATATGATATTTACTGGATTGTTTCGGACCCTGAAAAATCTGGGTTAGGTATTGGTAGAAAACTTTTAGAGCACGCAGAAAATTTCGTTAAAGAAAATAATGGTAGATGGATACTAATAGAAACATCATCCAGAGAGGAATATATAGCAACACAAAAATTTTATTTTAGAAATAATTATTCAATAGTAAGCGAAATAAAAGATTTTTATTCATTAGGCGATAATCTCCTGATATTCGGAAAGTTTTTTAATCAAAAGCAAAACTGAGGATAAAATGGAACTTTGGCAGCAAATGATACGAGATAGCATCCATACAGTGGATCAACTCGTAGAAAAATTCGGTCTGGATAGAAAAGTAGCAGAAGACCTTGATGAATTTTTCCAGGCTCGTATCAACCCTTATTATCTGAGCTTAATTCGATATCCGGGCGATCCTATCTGGCTTCAATGTGTCCCCGATAAAAAAGAATTGGAAGATTACGACGCAGAAGAAGACCCTTTAATGGAAGATGCAATGAGTCCTGTTCCTAATATTACTCACCGTTATCCTGACAGAGCTCTATTTCTTGTTACAAGTCAATGCGGACTTTATTGTAGATTTTGCACGCGAAAAAGAAAAGTAGGTAATTACGAAAAAATTTCTATGAAAGGTCTTGAAAGTGCATTTAAATACTTAGAAGAACATAAAGAAATAAGAGATGTTATTCTCTCTGGCGGTGATCCCTTAATGTTAACTGATGCAATGCTCGAAAAAATATTACAAAGACTAAGACAAATTCCTCACATTGAAATAATTCGACTTGGTACTAAAATGCCTTGCGTGTTACCTCATAGAATTACTCCAAAGTTATGTAATATGTTAAAAAAGTATCATCCTATTTATTGTAATACTCATTTTAATCATCCATGGGAAATTACACCTGAAAGTTCCAAGGCTTGTGAAATGCTTGCAGATGCAGGTATTCCTATTGGTAATCAAATGGTAATTATGAAAGGAGTTAACGATGACCCAGAAGTTGTAAAAGAACTTTTTCAAAAGCTTCTAAAAATTCGTGTAAGACCATATTATATGTATATGGCTGATGAAACTAAAGGTGCAAATCATTTTAGAACATCTGTTGAAACAGGTTTGAAAATCATCGAAGCACTTAGAGGTTATACATCTGGATTAGCTGTCCCTCATTTTGTAATAGATGCTCCTGGTGGTGGTGGTAAAATTCCTTTATTACCAAATTATATCCTTTATCACGATGAAGAAAAAATTATAATGAGGAATTATCAGAACAAATTATTTACTTATAAAAATTACGCTGATAAGAATAATATTAATGGTTATGGACCTGATTCAAAAAGAAACAAGAAGAATTTTAACGAAAAAAATAAGAAAGAGAGAAATTATAACAAGAATTTTACCATTCCTGTTCTTGAAGAATTATAAAATAAAAAGCTGTTTCATAAGAGCATAATAATGTCTCTTTTGAAACAGCTTTAATTATCAAATATTAAAAAGACTCTTTAAGTCTTCTACTGAATGCAATAAAAAATCCTGAAACAACTATTACTACTCCAATCCATACCAGTCCTATAAAGGGTTTAATACTTGCATTAACTACTAAAACTTCTTCGGATTTATCTGTAGTTAAGTGAATGGGTTCATCTAATTTTGATATTTTTAACTCAACCCCTTGAGTGGAGAGATTTACAAGTTGAAACCTCAGATTTAAATCTTTAGATTCGTAGGAAGTGAATTCTACTTGACCATTAACTTGTTTTCTAAAAAGTTTAAATGGGAAATTTTTGCCTTCTAAACTTGCTACTAAAGAGGCGCCAAGTTGAAAATCCCTACCTTCTTGCATTGCTTTCATTACATCGTCATCCATTTCAAAATTTTCAAAAGTAATGATAACATTATCATAATTTATTGATTTACCTTTTTCAATTTTTAAGTTTTCCGAATGATTGTGATGTCCAGTTTCATCATAGCTTAATGGAGCAAGGTAAATATCTTTAGTTGGTAAAACAATTATTGATGGTTCTCTCATTAAGCTGTTATTAAACTCGGCTATGTACATTACAGGTGCAGCATTGTATGACTTTCCATCTTTTGTCAATTTAATATTGAATGCATATTTACTACCATTTTCAATTGGCTCATATCCTGTAAACATCATTTGATAACCAAACGCTTCAACCGTTTTGTTTTTAACTAAATTCAAAGTTTGTTCTTTGCTGTAAGCAGATGAGCCAATTACTCCCAATATAAATATTGCTAATCCTATATGAGCAACATAAGCACCCAATCTATCTAAATTTCTTTTCATTATATTAATTGCAATCTCACCATTAACAATTATAGTAAAAATTGAAGATAGAGCAAGTAATACCATCATAATATCTGTAATGCTTGCAATTAATATCAATAATGCAGTTAGAACAACAGAAATAGATACATAGATAACAGATTTACTTAATAATTCTTGAGTTGAAGTTATTTTCCATTTTAACAATAAACTTAAACCGTTTAATATACCTACTATAATTGCTAATGGGATATGCATCTCGTTATAGAATGAAATGTCGACAGAACGTCCCACAAGAGGCGCAGATGTTCCTACAAAAACAATTATAGCTGAAGCGCATAATGTTACTGCGGCAGTAAATAAAGATAATTCTCTGGAAAGTAAAGATTCATCATTTGGAACTTCAGACTGTAAATCTTTCCAGCGATAAAAAATTAAACCTAAACCTAAAAGAGTAAATGAGCCAATAAAAATTAACAAAAGAAGATATACTAACATCCCAGGATCGACAAATGAATGAACAGAAGCATCACCTAAAACTCCACTTCTTGTAAGAAATGTACTATACAACACCAGAATATAAACCAAAATAGAAAGTATTAGATTAGTTTTAGCAAATCTTCCAATCCCCCCAGATGTATTTTGACTTCTTCTTTGAACAATCATAGTATGAATTGCGGCAACACCAATAAGCCAAGGGATAAGACTAGAATTTTCAACTGGGTCCCAAGCCCAATAGCCGCCCCAACCAAGCATTTCGTAAGCCCAGTAACCACCTAACATAATTCCTAAACCAAGAATTCCTGTCCCTGCTAATAACCATGGGAATGATTGTGATACCCATTCTTTATATTCGTTTTTCATCAAAGCAGCAACAGCAAATGAAAAAGGAACTGTTGCCATGGCAAATCCAACAAACAAAACTGGTGGATGTATTTGCATCCAGAAATTAAGTAATTGTGGATTCAATCCTCTACCATTTACTATAAATGTATTAGGATCAATCCCATTTTGAACTAATGAAGCATATAATGCAGGAGAAACTTGAATAAAATTAGCATTAGTTTGAGGAACAGAAAACCAATATTGCTGCAAAAATGGAAGCGATAAATAATTAGAATTTATGGATTTTAATTCAACAAAAATTGGTGTTGTCCAGATTATTTCAAATGGATTTTTGAACCAAGGAGAAACCATCACTAATAAAAATGTGAGTGCTAAAGTTAAAACACTCATTACTCGCGGTTCTAAATCCCCTCTTTTTGAAGCGTAAGATTGTAAAAAAATCCCAACTATTACTGTAAATAATATCCATAACATAAGGCTACCTTCCTGCCCACCCCAAAATGATGAGAACAGAAGGCCAGTAGATAATGAATTATTGCTATAGCTATAAACATATTTATATTGATATTGATGTGTAAGAATAAAATACCAAAGAAACGAAGATGCCACTATCACAAAAATTGATGTAAGATGGAAAAAAATTCTTGCATAAGATATTGTATTGTTATAGCCCTTAAAATTCAAATAATACATAATCATTGCTATTATGTTGAACAAAAGAGCAAATGAAATGATTATACTTCCAATCATAATAACTCCATTAATTTATAATTTCTAGCTTTCTGCAAGTGATATTACATACTCGTAGATTTTTGTTGCTCTTGATATTTACTAGGGCATTTGGTTAAAATCTCTTTTGCATAAAAATAATTATCTTGATAAGAGCCGGTAACGACGATACTTGAAGCAGACTCAAAATTGTTTGGCATTGCACCACGATAGACCACTCTCATTTCAATACCATTTTGGTCTTTCATATAAAACTGAAACAAATTGTTTCCGGAATCATAGGAGTAACTTTTTTCTTTAACCCAACTACCTGTAGCTTTAACAGTTTTATTAGTCGATTTTACTAAGGCAAAGTTGTTTTCGTATTTGATATTACTCTGTGTAAAAAGATAACCCATAATTCCGAGAAATAATACAATCATAATACCACCAAAGATGTATTTATTCTTCATAATTATCTCCTTTTAATTCTTTTTCAATAATTTTAATTCTTCTATCCATAGTAAGTAAATAAAAGAAAATTCCAATCCATACTATTAAAACAATTATCATAACAATGTATATTGCTTTATCTGTTAAAAATTGTAACACAAATTACCTCTCAAATTTTTTAATTAATTTTTCTTTAATTAGTATTGATTTATAACCTAAGTTCCACATCCAAAAATAAAGTAAACTGAAAGCAGTTAAAGATAAAAAAAATATTAATTGCATATTTTCATTCATCTTAAAGTTTATAACGGGTCCTAAATTATCATCGTCTGCAGAGCCAGGATGTAAGCCAGTCATAATCCTAGGCATAATAAATATAAAGAATGGAACTGTAAAAAACGCGATAATTGAATAAACTGAGGATAAGGTAGCACGTTTTTCATCAGAATCAATAGATGAACGAAGTGCAAACCAAGCACCATAAATCAATAAAAGAGCAAATATACTTGTTTGTCTTGGATCCCATGACCAGAATGCCCCCCATGCAAACTTTGCCCAAATTGCACCTGTAAGAGTTGCTAAAATGCAAAAAATTATTCCAAGTTGATTTGCAACATAAGCTTTAACATCATACTCATGATTTTTTTGTTTAAGATATTTAATACTAAAAATAAAAGACATAAAGAAAGCTACTACTGTTAACCATGCTGTCGGAACATGAAAAAAGATTATTTTTGCATTTTCACCTAAACCGGGAATTAACGGAAATTCATACCAATTTGACGGTTTCTCAACTATCGGAAAAGAAATTCCTGCTATTGAAACAAATGTCATTAAAACAAATAGTAAAATTTTCCAAATCATTTTATAAAATTATTTTTTTATTCTTTCCAAATAAAATCAAATAAAAGATACGAAATAGTTATCATAACTATATCATAACTTATAACGATTGCCAATTCGTAAACACTATTTTCAATGTTAATGCCATCAAAACAAAATATTGTTAATTGAACACAAGTTAAAATAAGTGGCAATAATATTGGGAAAGACAATACAGGATATAAAGTACCCTTTGCGCCAGCTTTAGCAATAATTGACGCAATGATAGTTGAAGATATTGCCAACCCAATATTGCCAAAAAAAAATGTAATTAAAAATAAACTGAAATTGTTAATCACAAAATCCTCAAAAAATGCTGCATATAGAAAAGTAATAATTAAATTTATAAAAAATGTTAATGATAAATTAAATAATAATTTACCAGAAAATACAATATCAGCATTAGCAACAAGTTGAAGCGTTAGAGTAGTTCCCTTTTCTTCTTCCGAAACGAATGCTCTTGATAAACCACTCATTGCAGAGAAAAAAATTACCACCCAATATAATCCTGCTGTTAGTTGTGGCGGAATTTTTTCATTACCAATTGAAAATAATATCACACTTATTGCAACGAGAATAAACATTATTAATGCATTTATTGCATATCTTGTTCTTAATTCTGACCTTAAATCTTTGATAAATAAATTATACGCTCTGGAAAACATTTTCATTTATAATTTTCTAGGTGTAGAATGTCTTTACAAAACTCTAAATCCTGTTCTTCATTTGAAGCAATTATTACAATCTTTTCCTTAGAAAATGAATTAACAATCGAATAAACAGTTGATTTACCTTCAGAATCAAGATTTGATGTAGGTTCATCCAAAAGCAATAAATTAGGCTTGTGAATGAGTGCAAAAATATACTTCATTCTTTGTTTCATCCCCGATGAATAAGTTTTTATTATTTCCTTTCTTCTCTTGTATAGATTAAGTTGATTGAAAAGATATTTTGTATACTCAACATCGTAATTTATTCCTCTAATTTTTGAAAAAATAATAAGATTTTCTTCAGCGGTAAATTCCTCATATAAAACTAAATATGGAGAAACGAATCCAATATGATTTAATAATTTTTCACTGTTTATCGGTGTATTATTTATGTAATGAATTACCTTGCCTTGATCTTGTGTTAATACTCCAGCAACTATTTTCATAAAAGTGGATTTACCAGAGCCATTAGCTCCAGAAATACCAAATATGGTATTCTCATTTATGGAGAGATTTATATTATTAAAAACTTGTCTTCTTCCAAATTTTTTAGATAAATTCTTAATTTCTAAAGAATATTCATTCATTAAAAATTGCAACCTTTTCCTTTAAAGTTTTCCCTCCGCTTTTTACCACTAAAAAATAAACTCCCGAAGGGACATTATTTCCAGAATTATCCTTTAAATCCCATCTAATACCTTTTGAACCGTTTGATAAAAATCCTATTTGTTTATTACTACTATAAATTAATTTCATTGAAGAAGTATAAACATATAAATCAACAAAATCCAATGGCGTTTTGATTTGAATGTTTAAATAATTTCCCATTGCATAATTTTTGTTAAGAATATAAGGATTAGGAAAAACAAATATATCTTTATCAACTTTTATTTGCGGAAAAGTTGAATCGCCATTTACTACTATATCATTTAAAATTTCAGCCAAACTATAGAAGTTTTTATATGGTGAGTCAAAGTCTGCTGAAAATGATTCAGCAATTTTTCTTGTACCAGTTGATTTATTACTATATAATGTATAAGAAATCGGGAAAGTCTTATTAACACTATCAATTCCACTGATTATATCTGAATTTGATAAAATTACAATCAAAGTATCCATACCATAACTGATTTTTAAATAAAAATTAGTAGTTGCTTTACTTCCTATAGAGTATAATCTTGATGGCGGAGAGAAAGGCATAGGATTAGTAGTTACAATTAAGGGATAATTTCGTGCTTCTTCGAAAAATTTTCCGGGCAAATGTCTATAGCCAGTGTAATAGTTCCAAATACCAAATTTATTTAACACATCTTTAAATGTATAACCTCTTTCACTCAGAGCTAATGCAATAGATATTAAAGCTCTATTCATTGGTATCAATTCCCATATTCTTTTAAGAAGTTGATGACCAAAATTGTTTTGTAGAAATATGTTCCATATAGAAAGATTATAACCATTGTTCAAAATAAAAGGACGACCAGGATTATTAAAATAATCAGGCAAATAAAAGTAATAATCATTTATATCATCAAAAACAAATTCTTCCATAGCAGTAGAAGATATTTCATAGTAGAAAAGGTCGGATTCTCTAAGAATGTAATTTCCAATTTGAATAGCGTGATGGAACTCGTGTGCTACTGTTGCTTTTGCACCATTCAATCCTGTAGTGGGATAGCCAACATAATCATTATCAATCACAGTATAAGAGGTATATTTTTCATTTCCAATATGAGTTTCAGGCTGCGTGAATCCATAATAACCTGAACCAAGGTCTATAATATAAAAATCAAATCTATTATCGCCCCCCATACCATTATCAGGAGGGGGTGGTGGATATCCGAGAAAATTGACTTCAAATCTATAAACAGAGTCTATTGCTTTAGCAAGCTCAATTAGTGAGTAGCCCGGTGAAGAAGAACCAGTTTTGTTATAATGAATTCTGCAAAATCCCGATGGAGTTATAATACTTGTATCAGTTTGAGGCCTTTGAAATAGTGTTTTAAGAATTGACTGTTGATAAGCATTGAACCTATCAAAATTTTTAACTACAGCAGCCGCTAAACCAAATCCACATTTTCTATCTGTATCAGAAATTAAAATTGGTTTATCGCCTACTTTTTTAGATGTTCTCATAAAAACATAATTTTCAAATAACGAATCCAGATAGGAAACCGATAATTCTTGACTATTCAAAAAATTGAATGGAATAAAAATTAAAGTAAGAGCTAAATAAATTATCAAATAAAGTTCCTGATTTTAATTTTAGAGTCTTCTGAAGCTAAAAAAATTAAATGTTTTAACTTGTTATCCAAACTTGAAATAGAAAACTCTTCCAGTTGAACATTTTCATAAATTTTTCTTAAAACAATTTTATTCATCTTTTTTACAAAAATTATTCTAAAAATATTTTTACTCTCTAAATCGTAAAAGTAAATAAAACTTTCTGAATAGTTTATTTTAGATGATGTTTCAGAAATATTAAAGATAGATAAAATATCAGATTTTACTAAAACATCTAATTCTTTATTCAGCAAAATCAATAAATTTTTATTTGATGATTTGATTATTGAACCAACATAATCATAATTTTCAAAATATTTTGGTATATAGTTATTTATTGATATTTCTCCATCGATAGTTAGTCTTAATTTTTCTTCCTCTTGCCTTGAATCGAACAAATATTTAACAATGAATAAGTGTAACATTGTTCTTGTTTGTTTCCATAACAAAATCTTATCTTCACTTTCAGATAAAATTTTAGCTGATAAAAATTTCTCAGAAACTAAAGGAAATTTAATAGTCTTATATTTCTTATCAATAGATAATCTCAAAATTGCATAGTTTAATAAATTATCTCTTGAATAGAGCACTCTAATTTCACCATCTTCGTTTTTGCCTGACACCCATAAATCTTGGATTTCACCTTCAACATAAACTATATCTCTTTTGAATGTGAATAAACTGAAATTTATTTCAAGAATTTCAATAAGACGATTGTTCAAGTTATAAGCATAGAAAACAAATTGTTTTGATTTTTTTTTCAATATAAAAAATTTAGAATGAATTCCTTTAAGATTAACTTGAAATAGTATTGAAGGAACACCTCTATCATTTCTTAAAATAAATTTTAGTTTATTATCAAATTTGTCAATGAATACAAAATCTAAGAGTTCATCTTCATTAAAATCAAAAGTATTTAATGAAAATGGTTTAACTCCATAGATAAAATTTATATCTTCGTTGAATGATTTGAAATTTGAAATTACTTTAACTCTTCCTTTATTATCTAAAAATGCAACTCCATAAACAAATCTTGTAAAAAATGGTATTAAATCTATTATTTCGATGGGATGTTCTATAATAACTTCTTCATAAAACCTCTTATCTTCTTTTCCAAAAATTACTGACATATAATTCTGCGAAATAGAAGTACATACAAAATCAAAAATACCATCACGATTAAAATCTCCAATAACAAAATCATTTATAGTAGAAGATGTTTCTATGAAAATTGATTTCTCAAAAGAGTTTAAGTTATCTCCAAGAAAGATTTTTATTCCTTTATCAAATGAAAGAATTAAATCTTTAAAGGTATCAAAATTTATATCTAAAATCTGAAATTTATAAACTTTATTATTTAAAGAAATTTCTCGTTCAACATTAAATCTATTTCCATCTTTATTATGAATTAAAAGTAATTTTTGGGAAATAACATCATACCCAATTATATCAATATATTCGTCGCCGTTAATGTCAAAAAAGTATGCATCCGAAAATGAAATATTTTTGAAAAATTTTTTTTCAGACAACTTGTTATTTTTCTTTGAAATAATTGATATTCCTTCAAATGCTTCTCCATATAATATAAAGTCGTTTTCGAAGTCTAAATCAATATCAGCATAATCAACTTTATTTGGGTAAGAAGATAGCTTAATAATATTTGAAAATCGTGGAGAACCAGAAATATTGAAATTTATTAAAGCAAATGTGCGAGATTTTCGCGAAACAAAGGCATACTCAGTAATTTGATTATTAATATCATAAACAGGTTTGAAGAAGTTAGGTTCATACTTAAAAAAAATTTCAACTGGTTGAGAAAATTTTAGATTTGGCTGCCCTGTCAAAATAAATGCATTCCTACTATTTCGATTATATATCAATAAATCTGAGTAAGCATCTTTATTGTAGTTGAAACTTAAAAGGTTCGTCTGATCTTTAATTGATTTTATTTCATAAAAGTTTGTAAAACCATTAATAGGAACTTGTGAGAAAGAGAAATTTGATAAGAAAAAAAACAAGGAGTAAAAACTAAAAAGTTTTAATTCTGTTTTTAAGTCTATCTTCTCTTCTCTTAAGAGCCTCTTCAAATCGTCTAATTTCATCTTCTGTTTCTGGAACAATTTCTTGAACTGGAACTGGAACTCTATTCTCATCTAAAGCTACAAAAGTAAGATATGCAGTGTTGGTATGAACTTTAGTTCCTAATCTAAAATTCTGGGCAAAAACTTTTACCCCGATTTCCATAGATGTTTTAAATACTCTATTTACTGATGCAATTAAAGTTACTACATCGCCTAATTTTATTGGATGATGGAAATCAATTCTATCCACTGAAGCAGTAACGCAAACCCTATTTGAATGTTTTGAAGCACTCAAAGCAGCACAGATATCGATCCAGTGCATCAATTGCCCACCCAATAAATTTCCAAGTTGATTAGTATGATTTGGTAAGACTAATTCAGTCATTTCAATTTTTGATTCGCTTACTTTTTTCATAAGAGTTAATTAGAGGTGAATTCCTTTTCTAAATCATTTAAAATCTTCTGAACTTCTGCGGTTCTTGAATTATCGGGATAATTACTAATAAATGATTTTGCAGTTTCTAAAGCTTCAGAAAATCTTTTTTTATTGAGTAAAATATTCAATTTATTATAATGTGCTAAAGGAGCATATTCGGTATCATGATAAATTTGAATAACATTATCATAATAGAATAATGCAGCAGTAGTATATTCCATCTTTTCATAAATTCTCGCTGACTCAAATTCTTTCTTTGCTAATTTCTGATTCAACTCTAAAATTTTTGTTTCTGCTTCGGATACTTTCTCATCCAGAGGGAAAAAATCTACAAATGCCTGAAATTCTTGAATAGCCTTTTTAGAATATCGCTGATCTAAAGAAAAATTTGGAGAGAGGTTATAATAACACTCTGCAAGCATAAATTGAGATTTTGATAAATACTCACTCGAAGATAAACTTTTAATAAGTTTACTGAATTCATAAGCAGCTAAAATGTATTCTTTACGGTTGAAACGAGACATTCCAAGATAAAATATTGCATCATCATTAACTCCACTTGCGGGAAATTGAAGAAGAATTGCTTCGAACTCTTTTATAGCTTCTAAATAATCTTCAGTTTCATAATATTTCATAGCAATTGCTAATCTTTCCTCAGGACCTAAATTAGATGTTTCGATTGATGATGAACAAGCAATGCTAAATATTAGTAAAATTATTATTACAAGATACTTGATGTTTCTTCTCATCCTTTAAAAAAATATTTAATAATCTTTACAATTATAACTAAATTCCAACAGGTTGAAAAGGTATAATTTATTTCGATCTTATCGTGAAAAATAAAATAATAGCAGTTGCTGATGCAACAATAGCAACAACAGGTTCAATTATTGTGAGAAAAAATGGCTCTTTCGGCGGTAGACCTACTGTAAAAGGATAAAGTTTGTTTTCAAGGATTTTATAATTATCGAAATCAATTGTGTCAATATGAGTGTAATTGAAATCAACAATTTTATTGGAATTAGAAATTATTAAATTACCAGATAATCTGATATTTCTTATCATTTGAAATTTATCAAAAATATGTTCTTTGAATAAATCTTCATATAAAACACTTGCTTCGGTAATAATTAAAGAAACCTTCTCATTAAAGCTATTCTCTGAACTTAACTTATTACCTCTTTTAATAAGATTTACTCTGATAAAATCTGATAAAATATTTAGTTGATGGTACCCTAAGAATTCTAATTGAATATTAGAGTTTTGATAAGTTAAATTTTGTATAATTTTATTAGAAATAGAGTCTGACAAAATCTTAAAAATTTCAAGGTTAGTATAAACTTGTCCAGAAATATTAGAATTGAAAAATAACAGAAAAATTAAAAGCTGGAATGATTTATTTTTCACTCCAGCTAATGAAAAATATTTAAATAAGATTTTCAGATTCTTCCTGCAGCTAATTTTTGTAGTCGTTTAATTCTTTCTTCAATTGGTGGATGTGTTGAGAACAATTTACCGATTCCACCGAAAAGTGGGCTTACAATAAACATATGAGCGGTTGAGGGTTCAACATTTCTCATATGATGAACTTGATTTGCTCTAGAAATTTTAGATAAAGCGGAAGCTAGTGCAATAGGATTTCTACTAATTCGAGCACCACCTTCATCAGCCAAAAATTCTCTCGAACGTGAGATAGCAAGTTGAAGTAAAGTTGCAATAATTGGTGAAAGAATTATCAAAACGAAGCTTCCAAGAGCACTTCCGCTATCATCATCATTATTTCTTCCGAACATAGCCAACCAGCCTGCCATATGTGCAATGTATGAAATAGTTCCTACCAGAGTAGCAGCAATTGTGCTAATTAAAATATCTCGATTTTTTATATGAGCCAACTCGTGAGCCATAACACCTGCAATTTCTTCATCGTTTAATGATTGTAAAATGCCAGTAGTTGCAGCGACAGCAGCATTCTGTGGATTTCGCCCTGTTGCAAAAGCATTGGGTGTTGGATCATTGATAATATAAACCTTTGGCATTGGTAAGTTAGCATTTTGAGCTAATCTTTCGACCATATCATAAAACTTGGGTGCATCTGCACGGGTTATCTGCTTCGCACGATACATTGACAATACTATTTTGTCAGAAAACCAATAAGAACCAAAGTTCATCACCAATGATAAAATTAATGCAATTGTCATACCTCCATTTCCACCAATTGCATAACCAACCAGTAAGAATAGAGCCATCATTAGAGACATTAAAAATACTGTTTTTATAGAATTCATATTTTTCTCCTTTCCTTTTCGTTAAATTTATTTTATTTAATGTGTTCTTGTCAAGGGTATTTGTTTGGTTTTTAGATGAAAGAAATACTAAAAAGTTTCGTATCAATTATTAGTAATATTTATTAAATCCTTTTCCAAACTTTTATAAGGTGTTTCAATTATCCTTCCTATTTTCTTTCTTTGTTTATAAAAAATTATTGTTGGTATTAATTCAATATTCAATTTTTTAATTTCATTTGATAAACCCTTCTTATTTCTGTCAACATTTATTAGTGTTATAGAATTAGAATCACAATTAAGTTCATCGAGAATTTTATAAAATGCTGGTATTTGCTCTTTTGAATCACTACACCAAGTTCCCATTACAATTGTAATGGAAATACTATCAAGTTTATTATCTAATTTATCAATGGTTTTATAATCTAGCTGATAATTATTATAACTTTCATCAAACCAAAATTTAAATGCTGAATCTTCAAACGCTTCACGATTACAAAGTCATATTAACATTTTTTGTTTTTTTATTGTATCAATTATCGAAATATTTATTTCTTGTGCAAAAAGCTTTAATGAATATAAAATTAAGTAATGCAGAATTAATATTATCATTTTCGATCACCTTTATTTGAATAACGTGTATCAATTCCCCACAACAATTTTTTCCTGAGAGTATCAAAATAGGTAGTAATTGAAGTATGAACTAACTTTAGCGCTTTTTGACTTTTACTTATTTTCAACTCAATCGGTGGTGAAAACGAATAAGATCGCTGTCCATCGCAATTCACTTTAAGGTCTTTGTACAAAGAATCGGCTTTTATAACTATTTGGCTTTTACTTGGAAGGACAATAGGTCTTATAGTCAAGCTATGAGGAGAAATTGGAGATAATGAAATTACATCAGCTTGAGGATTAACGATAGGACCGCCAACCGAGATTGAATAACCTGTTGAACCCGTTGGTGTTGCTACAATTAATCCATCTGCTGTGAAAGTAGTAACATACTCGTCATCAACCCAGACTGTAAGTTCAATCATTTTTGGATAAGCACCTTTATCAATAACAATATCGTTAATTGCTATCATTTTATCAGAGTTGTTATTAAGGCACTCACCTTCAATTATCATTCTTTCTTCAATACTATATTTTTGGTTTTTTATAGATTCTAAAACTAAATCGAGGTGAGAGACATTAGCTTCAACAAGAAACCCAAGCTTACCAAGATTGATTCCTAAAACAGGTTTATCAAACTTATGAGCATTAAAAGCTGTCGTTAGCATTGTTCCATCACCACCCAATGAGATTATTAAGTCACTTTCTTGAAATAAATTATTATCATCAATTAAGAGATTCTCTTCTATCGCTTTAATTATTTTTCCATTTTGTTCTTTTAAGGAATTAGTTAAAAGATAATCAATATCATTTTCTTTCAGTTTATTAATGAAAGAAGATACTACTTCCAGTACGCTTTCTTTATTTATGTTTGCAATAATTCCGATTTTCATAAAAATTTCTTTTATTCACACGAAAATTAAGCCATTTTATTATTAATTAGCTTCCAAAATTTTCTTTACTGCCGAAAAAACTTTTTCAGTACTAATTTCATTTATATTATAATTAGAAGAAGTTCTGAATTCATCATAATTAACATTATTACTATAAATTCTTTGTTCAAGCTTATCTGGATAGATAAATATACATTTAAGATTCATTTCGTCAGGGTAAGGGTTGAACCTGCCCAAATGTTTCCCATTGGAAATACAAATAAAACTAATATTTAGTGCCGCTGCAAAATGGATAGCACTTGTATCATTTGAGATTAAAAGTTTTGCTTCAGAGATAATTTTACCAAATTCTGGTAAATTTGTTTTACCTACGTAGTCTTGAACTCGATTAGATTTAAACTGATTGAAAATATTATTTGTTATTTCTTTTTCAGAAGGTGAGCCTACTAATAAAATATTATATTGATAAGCTTCAAGTAAAAGTTTAATAAGTTCTGCAAATTTTTTATAAGACCATCTTCTTACTTTCTCTTGTGCTCCGGGAACAATCAGAATATAATCTTTCATCAAAGGTAGATTTAATTGAACTGAATTAAAATTCAGCACAGCTTTGGTGATATCAATTTTTTTCTTTAAGAGCCTTTCAAAAAATTCTTTGTTACGATAAAACTCAAATAAATTCTCTTCTTTTTGAGTAATCAGCTTTGTGTAATAGTTATCAGTAAATAGTTTTCTTTTCCACTTGCCTTTATTCTCTGGACTTCCTGTTGAACCTATTCTTTCTTTTGCCTTACTTGCTTTTATAATTGTATCACCAAAGAGAATTTCTCTTGAAAAGATAGTTTCAATGGCTACTTCATATCCTTTAAGATAAATCTTGTTATAAATATTAAATTTATAAATCAAATTCCATCTGAACTTTTTTCTGTTTATCCAGATAAATTCATCAAAAGTATTTATACTGCAATACTCAGCAAGGTCTTTCCAGATAATATTTCCACATAGAGTAATTTTAAAGTTCCTATAAAATGAATCTGTGCGTAGAATACTGAAAAAGTTTTGCACAAGAATATAATCACCAATTGAGTCTAATTTGATTATCAACAATGTTTTTTCTTTTATCGGACGCTTTTTCAGGTGAATAATTTTTATAATCAATGAGTTGATTAGAAAATTGATGAGATTTCCAATCTTTACAAATATTAGCAGGCTTTTTTTTATATTCATTTTACAAAAAGAAACTATAACAAAAAAAATTACGGAATTTAATTTGATTTTTTATCAGGACTTGCTCTGTCAAATAATAATTTATTTTTGAATTGATTAAACGACATATTATTTTTTCTAAACTACATTAACTTATTCACTAATATTAAATTGTGGTTAGATGTTATCTAAATGTATTTTTTCAATTTATTTAGCGCTCTGTTAAATAAATTTGGTTGATATTGCTTACTGAAGGTATAAGCATCAGCTTCCATATCAGGAATAAAAATTTTCGGATGCTTTAATGGAAATGTTATTTGATTTGCTTTTGGTAGTTGAAGATTAGAATTTTTTGTATGCGACGCTTCAGAATTAAAACCAATGTTCTCAACTAAATTAATATTAGGAAGTATCGATAAGCCATTGTTAATTATAAGAGAATAATTCCATTGATAATCCCAAGTATCAATCTTACCAGAAGATACTTTGACAAATTGTTTGATCCAATATTTTTGGATTTTATTTTGATTCCAGATGTTTTTAGCCATTTTATAAGTGATGAAGTTATTCAATGATTTCATTTCAAAATCGTAAAGTTCCCAAGCTCTTCTCCAAGAAGCCCAGCCCCAGATGTGAGATATTTTGGAAAAATAATAGGATGCATCGCCCCTTTGTTTACCATCTTGAAAATTATCACCACTGATGTGCATTATTCTTTCATCATCTTTATATTTCAACAAAAGTTCATCACAGAATCTAAAAAAACTTTTTGAAGGCAAGCAATCATCTTCTAAAATTATTCCCATCTCTTCATTTTCAAAGAACCAGTTTATAGCGCTGCTTACTGCTATTCCACAACCAAGATTCGTTTCTCTGAATAATGTATTTATCTGACAATCCCAATCAATATTGTTTAATAAAAAATTTCTTACTGTTTCAACTATTTCTTTTTCACCAGATTTATTTAACCTTGCACCATCAGATGCTAAATAAAGTTTTGGTGGTTTAACTTGCTTTATCACTTCAAAAACTTTTTTAGTTGTATCAAATCTATTGAAAGTTAAAAACAATAGCGGCGATTTGGTTTCGTAGTAAATTCTCTCTTCCATAAAGATCAGAAAAGATTATATATTTTTTGTGAAAATCTTTTTAATCCCACTAATTGATCTTTATCCGAAATATTTTGAGTGATAATCCATTTTCCTCAAAACTGAAGTTTACTAAAAAGTAGCATCTATAAGTAACCTATGCTAAAATAAACTCAAAATAAAAAATTGAAAACGGTTATAAATTCTTTATTTTGCTTTTAAAATTTACTTTTTGGAACAGACCTTTATTTAATTTATTAAATAGATTTTTCTCGCTAAACACTTGCGTCATTGCTCATATAATCATAGAATTATTTAATTATAAAAACTCTATTTTAGTGTAATTCAAATATAATTACTAAAGACGATTATTTTCTTTTATCAGTCCACTTAGTATGGAATATACAGCCGTAGTAAATACTATCAATAGACCTCAATACCTTGTTGAAAGATGTATAACTTCTCTTCTTACACAAAAGATACTTCCAATACAAGTTATCTTAATTGATCAAAATGAAAAAGAACTTCAACTGACCAATAGCATACTTGAAAATCCGTTATTTCAAAGAATGAAAGTTGATTATAAATCAGTTTCTGCTGCAAGAAATTCAGTTATAATACCAGAGAATTCAGAGTGGATATTTTTTTGTGATGATGATGGCTATGCTGATAAAAATTATTCTGAGGTCTTGTTTGATTTAATTTCTAAAAATCCAGAGATAGAAATTTTTGCTGGAAGTATTGTTCGTGAAGATAATTTAGAATTTTACTCTCTTCGACATAGAAAAGGCGGAAGTCTCAAAAAATTCAGGAACACAAAAAATTTAATGGGTTCAAATTTTGTTGTTAAAAGATCAACATTTGAACGCTTAAAAAGATTCGATGAAAATTTTGGTGTAGGTTCTTATTGGGGCAGTAGTGAGGAAACAGATTTTTGTTGGAAAGCTTTTTTTATGAAAGTGCCGATGGAATTTTTTCCAGAATTGATAGTCTATCATACTCCACCTTTTAATCTTTCTGTTAAAAAAGGATTTGTTAAAGCCTTCAGATATGGAATTGGAAAGGGTGCTTTAGTTTTTAAATGGTTAATTAAAAATAAAAAATTGATTGTGCTTTATGAGTTTGTGGAAATGCTTTCTGTACCTACTTTAATGATACTTTTAGGACTTATTACTTTCAAACCTCAATTATCAATTACAAATGTTGCATCATTAGTCGGTAGAATTTTTGGTTTTACTAAAGCAATGTTTGTTAAAAACTTACAATTGTAGAGAGTATTTCATCTTTTTTAATTTTTTAAGAAGCTTTACTAACCCTATTTTCAATAAAAAATTTCTGATAAAGAACAAAGAGTACCTGATTATATATCCAACATAATTTTCAAATGTCAATAAATCATTCTTTTTCAAAATTGAGAAACATTCCTTGATTGCCAATTTTTCTTGAGCAACTGATTTACCGCCTCCATCCATTAATACAACTGGTTCTCCGTTGATGTAATAGCCTTTTGAATTATTTTTTATCAGTTTACTAATCCAATCAAAATCCATAGCAATTTTATATTTAGTATCAAACATCCCTATTTTATTAAACAAAACTTTTTTAACAATCATTGTTGGATGTAAGAATGGCATCCCACGTCCAAGATTACTAAATGTAGGTTTCATTATTATTTCAATTCCTGTTAAATCTGCCAATAACAAATTAGAATGTACAAAGTCAATATCCTCTTTTTCTTTAAGGACACTTACAGCATTTAGAGGATAATTTTTATCCAAAAGAATATCGCCGCTATTTAGAAACATTATATAATCACCAGAGGCAATTTTAACCCCCTTATTAAATGCATCTGCAATTCCTGCATCACTTTCTGAAATGTATTTAATAGAACTTTTTTTTAAATAATTTTCAGTGTTAGTGCAATCACCACCATTAATTACTATTTTTTCAATTCCCTCTGAATTTGGTATTGAGTTAATAGTTTTTAATAACTCTTCATAGTTATTGTAAGTAATAGTAATAATTGAAATCATATAAAATATTCTGAATTTGAGTTTTAATAATGAAATAAAATAGTTAAATGACTTAAGAAGTTAATCTTTATTTTTGATGCAAAAAATAATAAAAAAGTTAAATTGAAGATAGCAATAGTACACGAATGGTTTGTTAATTATGCTGGTTCTGAAAGAGTTGTAGAATCTTTTGTAAACATTTTCCCTGATGCTGATGTTTTCGCACTCGTTGATTTTTTAAATGAAGAACAACGAAATCAAATTCTCAAAGGTAAGTATGCAAAAACATCATTCATTCAAAAACTTCCATTAGCAAGGAAACATCATAGAAATTATTTACCGTTTTTTCCGAAAGCAATTGAATCATTAAATCTATCTAAATATGATTTAATTTTATCAAGTTCGCACGCAGTAACTAAAGGATTAAGAAAATCTGATAAACAACTTCACATTAGTTATTGCCACTCACCGATGCGATATATCTGGGATGAAGCCGAAAGCTATTTTGCTGCCTCAAATATCAACAAAGGAGTTAAAAGATTAATCGCAAATCAGATTCTTAATTATCTACGTAAATGGGATTTGAAAACCTCTCAACTTCCCGATTATCTAATTGCTAATTCTAACTACATTGCAGAAAAAATAATGCGAATCTATAGTAGAAATGCTGAAGTTATTTATCCACCAGTTGATATTGAATTGTTTCCTTTAGAAGAAATTAAGGAAGATTATTATTTAACTGCATCAAGATTAGTCCCTTATAAAAAGGTTGATTTAATTGTCGAAGCATTTGCACAAATGCCAGATAAAAAATTATTGGTTATTGGCAGCGGTCCCGAAAAAGAAAAAATAAAAAGTAAACTTTCCCCAAACATTGAATTTTTAGGTTATCAAGACTTTGAGAGTCTTAAAAAATATATGCAAAAAGCTAAAGCATTCGTTTTTGCTGCTGAAGAAGATTTCGGAATTATTGTTGTCGAAGCAATGGCTTGCGGAACTCCTGTAATTGCTTTAAATAAAGGCGGAACAGCAGAAACTGTAATTGATAAGCAAACAGGAATTCACTTTCAAAATCAGTCTGTTGATGAGCTAAAAAAAGCTGTTATGAAATTTGAGGATATTAATCAAAAATTCAATCCAAAGATTATTTCTGAGTATGCAAAAAAATTTAGTAGAACTATCTTTGAAGAGAAAATTAAAAACTTTGTTAATAAAAAGACAGAGGATTTTTTAAATAAAGCCAAATGATTGTAAATAAATATACTATTTATATATCACGACTCTTAGGAGATTTATTTTTCCTAAATCTAACCTTTATCATCGCAGCCATTTTAGCTCAGTCATTTGAAATTCTCCTCGAAAAAAAACATATGTTTATTCTTTTAGTAATGTTGAATTTTGTTTGGTATTTTACTTCAAATATCACAGGTCTATATGAAGATATTTATTTGAGAGAATATGTAAATCACTTTTTGAACATAAGCAAGGGAATATTCAATGTTATTCTAGTTACAATAGCTTTTATATTTTTCATCAAAGAAAATCTTTTCACAAGAAATTTCATAATTTATTTTGCTTTATTGTTCTTTGTATCTGTAAACCTATGGACAATTATTTTTCGAAAATTTCTAAAGTT
>Ga0308419_1000520_pt1 | contig 27849 bp, 28 predicted proteins | sample HotsprSampleMS50_FD_203674 | JGI IMG/M metagenome (GOLD analysis project Ga0308419, IMG submission 203674) | Hot spring phototrophic mat microbial communities from Mushroom Spring, Yellowstone National Park, Wyoming, United States - 20090730_MS50 ... | reverse complement strand
GCAAACTGGCCGACTGGCTGGTCTTCTACAACGCCGAGCGCCCCCACCATTCCCTCAGCCAGCAATCTCCGTTATCATTCCTCCTGAAAGATCAACCCGAGTGCCAAAGGTACTGGACCCATACACCTCCTTGCCATGTCGCGCCGCTTTTGGGTATAATTTCGCACTTTCGGGTAAGTCTCGCAAGGAATCTTCATGCCCTACGTGCGCGTCAAAGAGAACGAACCTGCTGAAGTGGCCGTGCGCCGCTTCAAGCGCTTGGTGGAAAAAGCAGGCATCCTGACCGAACTGCGTAAGCGCGAGTTCTATGAAAAACCCTGCGAAGCACGCAAGCGCAAGCTTGCCGCCGCCATCAAGCGCTACCAGAAAAAGCTGCGGATGCAGATGCTTCCGCCCAAGATGCACTGATTCGACCAAAGGAAGGGCGATTGCTACTGCGCCTGGCTTCCGGCAGGGCGCTCATTGTCCATGGCGACGACAATCCCGCAAGCGTTTATTGAGACGCTGCTGTCGCGCATTGACATCGTCGACGTGATCGGTCGGCGCCTCAAGCTCAAGAAGTCGGGCGTCAACTACTTTGCCTGCTGCCCGTTCCACAGCGAAAAGACCCCCTCCTTTTCGGTCTCACCCGCCAAGCAGTTCTACTACTGCTTTGGCTGCGGCGCACACGGCACAGCAATCACCTTCCTGATGGAGTACGAGGGGCTCTCCTTTACCGCGGCCGTCGAAGCGCTGGCCAGCGAAGCTGGGCTCACCGTCCCCCATGAGCACGCGGCCAATCCCGCCGAGGTTGCCCGACAAAAGAGCCGCAACGAACAGCTGCGCCACCTCCTGGAAAAGGCGGCCCATTTTTACCAGCAAACGTTGACCCAATCGCCCAAGGCGCTCGACTACCTGAAAGCGCGTGGCCTTACCGAATCGGCCATCCGCCATTTTGGCCTTGGCTATGCCCCGGACCAATGGCAGGCGCTTGCAGCGATCTTTCCCCACTACCAAGACCCTCTGTTGAGCGAAGCGGGGCTTGTTATCGACCACGAAGGGGGAAAACGCTACGACCGCTTTCGTGACCGCATCATCTTCCCCATCCACGATCGCCACGGTCAGGTGATCGCCTTTGGCGGGCGAGTCATTGGCAGCGGCGAACCGAAATACCTCAACTCTCCGGAAACCCCGCTCTTTAGCAAAGGCCACACCCTTTATGGCCTGGCGCTGGCCCGCGACGCCATTCGATCCTCCCACCATGCCATTGTCGTGGAAGGGTACATGGATGTCGTCACCCTCTGGCAGCACGGCATCGCCAACGCAGTAGCGGTGCTGGGAACGGCAGCCACTGCCCACCATGTGCGCACGCTTCTGGCACTTACCGACGAAGTGATCTTCTGCTTTGATGGCGACGCCGCCGGGCGGCAAGCCGCTTGGCGAACGTGCGAACGCAGCCTCGAAGCCCTTAAAGAAGGAACAACGATCCGCTTTGCCTTTCTACCGCTTGACGAAGACCCCGACTCCTTTGTCCGCCGCCATGGGAGAGAGGCCTTTACAGCATCCCTTAAAACCAGCCAAACTTTAAGCCAATACCTGATCGATTCACTGACCAAAGAGCTACCGCTAGAGACTGCCGAAGGGCGAGCGCGTCTGATCCATCTTGCCGCCCCTTTGCTGGCCAAGATTACCGCCAAGCAGCTCCGCCAACAGATCGAAGCCGAACTAGCCAGCCGGGTTCGCCTACCCGTTGCACAGATTACTGCTTCTGCCATCTCCCAGTCGGCACCCTCTGCACCGGCTCCTGCCGCGCGGCGTCAGCCCGCCACCACCTCCCGCCCGCTGGTCACCTTGGGCACACGGATGCTGCGCCTGCTGCTGACGCACCCAACCCTGGCCGCGCAAGTTCCGGCGGGCCTTTTGGAGCAGACCACCGACCCCGATCTTCTTGCTGCACAGCGGCTGATCGACGCCATCGACCACGGCGAGATCGTCCCGACGCTGCCATTGGCAGCGATCATCTCCCACTTTGCCGACCAGCCAGCGGTCGTTGAACGGCTGCAAGCCCAGGCCGCAACCCTCATGGATGAGGCGATGACCAGCGACGACCCGCAAACCGAGCTTCGCGACCTGATCCACGCCCTGACGCTTCATACCCTGCAACAGGAGATCGAGGAACTTTTGGCCAAATCGCGTACCCAAGTTCTCTCGCCTGAAGAGCAACAGCGTCTGGCCAGTTTGATCCGGGAGCGGCAGCTCCGTCGGCAAAACAGGCAATTCTTAGCATAAGCCGGTTTTCATGCTATAATAGTGGGTTATCCCGAATATCGATTGAACGCCAATGTCGAGGTGACCACACCATGACCCAAACGCCGAAGAAACGCAAAGGTGACAAAACGGCCGCTGCGGCCAAAACATCACGCCGGACCCAGAACAAAGCGGCTGAAAAGGCGCTGATCGAATCGGTAGCAGCAACCGAACAGAGCCCGGAAGACGCCGAAAAGCGGCGCAACCAGATCAAGGCGCTCTTGGCGATGGGGAAAGAGCGGGGGTTTGTCACCTACGCCGAAATCAACGACCACCTGCCCGATGATCTCACCGATGCCGAACAGATCGATGCCATCGTCACCACCTTCAACAACCTTGGCATCAAAGTTTTCGAAGAGGCGCCAGCGCCAGAAGAGCTGCTTATCTCTGATACCGCCCCCGTCGTTGCCCACGACGACGACCTCGATGAGCAGGCCGAACAGGCCCTTTCAACCGTCGACAGCGAATTTGGCCGCACCACCGATCCTGTGCGCATGTACATGCGCGAAATGGGCCACTCGGAGCTCCTCACCCGCGAAGGAGAGATCGAGATCGCCAAACGGATCGAAGATGGGCTGCGCGCGATGGTTCAGGCCATTGCTGCCTGCCCACCGACGATCGCCTTCATGCTCGAGACGATAGACCGGATCGAAACCGACAAGGTACGGATCGACGAAGTAGTCGATGGACTGCTCGACAGCCTCGAGGATATCGTCCCGCCACCAGTGGTCGACGACAGCGAGGAGGAGGCGCTCCTTGCCGCCGATCTTGACACTGACGCGCTTGAAGCAGAAACCGACGATGAGGCTGAGACCGAACTGGAGAGCGACGCGCTCGTTGGCGACGGCGATGATGAAGACGAAGAGAACAGCGAACAGCGGGCCGCGCGCATCCAGGCGGAGAGCCTAGCCGCGCTTAAAAAAGGAACACTCGAGCATTTTGCCCGAATCCGCCAATGGTATCTCCAGCTCGATGCCGCGCTTACCCGCGCAGGCACTCAAGACCCGGAATACCAGCAGCTGCGTGACCAGATCGCCCATGAGCTGCTCCATATCCGCTTCACCGCCCGCTATATCGAACAGGTGTGCGATATTGTCCGCGGTTTTATTGACCAGATCCGCCACCACGAGCGGCAGATCCAGAAGCTGTGCACGGAAATTGGCACCATGCCGCGCGATCATTTTCTCAAATCCTTCGTACCCAACGAAACCCAACTCGACTGGATCAAGCACGAGATCGAAGCAGGTCACCCGTGGTCGGAATCGATGGTCAAGGTCTTCCCAAGCGTTCTCGATGAGCAGCAGCGGATTCTCGATATTCTGGCCCGTGCCCGGGTTCCGCTTGCCGAACTCAAGGACATCTACCGTCGGATGAGTCAGGGCGAAGCCAAAATGCGCGCGGCCAAACGCGAGATGATCGAAGCCAACCTGCGGTTGGTGATCTCGATTGCCAAAAAATATACCAACCGTGGCCTGCAGTTTCTTGACCTCATCCAGGAGGGAAATATCGGCCTGATGAAAGCGGTCGACAAATTCGAATATCGCCGCGGCTATAAATTCTCGACCTATGCCACCTGGTGGATCCGCCAGGCAATTACCCGATCGATCGCTGACCAAGCGCGCACCATCCGTATCCCCGTGCACATGATCGAAACGATCAACAAGATGAACCGCATCAGTCGGCAGATCCTTCAAGAGACGGGCGAAGAACCTTCGGCCGAGCTCCTTGCCGAAAAGATGGGGATGCCTGAAGAGAAGGTTCGCCGCATCCTCAAAATCTCGCGCGACCCGATCTCGATGGAGACGCCGATCGGCGATGATGAAGACTCGCATCTGGGTGACTTCATCGAAGATACCTCGGTGCAGGCGCCGATCGATGCAGCGCTACAGGCCGACCTACGCGATGCGATGCGCGAAGTACTCGAGCAGCTCAACCCGCGCGAAGCCAAGGTCTTGCGGATGCGTTTTGGTATCGAGATGAACACCGACTATACGCTGGAAGAGGTCGGGCGGCAATTCGACGTCACCCGCGAACGGATCCGCCAGATCGAAGCCAAGGCGCTGCGTAAGCTTCGCCACCCGTCGCGCGCTGAGTTATTGCGCGCCTATCTTGACAATGAAAGCTGATCCCACTACCCTTGCGGCTCCCCGTGTGGGGAGCGCTGCGCGCCCATAGCTCAACGGTTAGAGCAGCGGACTCATAATCCGTTGGTTGCAGGTTCGAATCCTGCTGGGCGCACCAACCAGTTCATAAAAGCGAGAAACCGCTCTGCCATGTCGATCCAGTGGTTCCCTGGCCACATGCACGCTACCCGCAAGCGGCTCCAGGAGACGCTTGCCGAGGTCGATGTCGTAATCGAAGTGCTCGATGCCCGTATCCCTGCAGCCAGCCGCAACCCGCTGCTGGAGACTTTGCGCCGGGCGCGGCAAAAACCCTGCCTGAAGGTACTCAACAAAAGCGACCTTGCCGACCCGCCACGCACCACCCTGTGGCTGAAACAGTTTGCCGAAGAGCCGGGGGTTGTCGCGTTGGCCATCTCTGCCCACCAACCCAGCGATGTCCGGCAGGTACTCCCAGCCGCACAGCAGCTTGCCCCGCACCGCAACACACCGGCCAAACCACTGCGGGCGATGGTGGTCGGGATTCCCAACGTTGGTAAATCGACGCTACTAAATGCCCTGATCGGCCGGAAAGCGGCCAAAGTCGGCGATGAGCCGGCCGTGACGCGCTCTGTGCAGCGCTATGCGTTATCGGGGCTACGCACGCTTTTTGATACGCCTGGGATGATGTGGCCAAAAATCGAACACGAACACGACGGCTGGCTCCTTGCCGCCTGTCATGCGATTGGCCGCAATGCCGTAAGCGACGAAGAGGTGGCGCTGGCGCTCATCACCACCTTGCACGAGGAAGGTTATGGGGAGCGGTTGCGCGAACGCTACCAGCTCGACCCGAGGCTTGCTGCCGAATCCCCCGAAACGATCCTAGCGGCGATTGCCGAGCGGCGGGGGTGCACCAGGCGTGGCCACGCAATCGACTGGGAGCGGGCAGCGGGGCTCCTTTTACATGACTTCCGCTCCGGGCGGCTCGGACGGCTGACCCTGGAGACGCCCGAGTCGCGTCTCCAACGTCTGGCGAAGGCTTCCCCCGCTGCCAAAAGTGATATGATCACAAGAGATGATCTCTCTGGCTTGCCCGATTGATGCCGATGCCGCCCGCCGCCGCTCCTGCCCCTTCGTCGTCTCGCCCTAACCTTCCCGACCCGGTTCCCAACCACCCACTGCTCGTGGGGCGTCCAGAGCTTGCCCGTGGACGCTATTCGATCGTGCTCGAGGGGGAGCCAGACCGAGTCTTTAAGATCGTCACCCACCCCGATGAGTACCTCTTCTACACCACCGATGACCGCCCCCAAGGGCCCCATTTTCCAGTCATCTACGCCTACCACGGGATCATTGGGCGCTCGAAACTCGGCTACCCGATGCACCTTTTTGAGATGGAGCGTCTGTTGCCGCTTCCCGAACAGTCGCCCGCCGGCCAGCTCGCCCGCCGCCTTGCGTCGGTATATTGGGAGATGTGTGCCCAGTGGGGCGAATTGGGTCGCAAGATGGGGGCGATCGTGCTGCAGCAGATGCGCGCCGTCCATCCCCCCTTCGACCGTTCGCTCGAAGAGGCGCTTGCCGCCCTCTCCCGCTTTACCGAACAGTACCGGCTTTTGCCCGACCTCATCAGCAAAGACCGGCTAATGATGCGGCGCGACGGCACGCTTGTCTTCGTCGACCCGCTGGTGCTGCGCGATGACTAAGGGAGCTGAAGAGTCATCACTGCCCCTTTGCGCTACCCAGACCAGCTCCTCACGCAGCTGGCACCCTTTTGCTTCCCAAACCCGATCGTAACGCAACCACCCAGCGCGGCCATTCAGGTCTGGCCCGTTGGTGAAAAGCACGTTGGGATCCTCTTCCGGGGAACGCACCAACCAGCCAAGAAGTTCGGCCACAAGCTGCCCTAATTCGTAGTGGCTAGGCGCGCAACGCAGCCGCTCCCGCCAGCCATCTGGCAGCTTTGCCCCATTGGCGGTAAGCACAACCACCGGCACAAGGCCAGCCTGCTCGGCAAGCTGACCGTGCCCCCACCGCCCCCCTTCATCGAGCAGTTCATTATGATCGCCCGTTATGATCACCCAGACGGGGCGACTGCTCTTAGCGATCACTGCGCTGACGATCTGGCGGACCACCTCGTCGAACCAGGCGATGGCGTTGCGGTAGGTTGACTTCATCTTGCCTTCAAACGAACCCTCATCGACAGAAAATGGACGCCAGTTGCGCGGGGTAAATTGGTCATACATCGAATGGGCAACGCGGGTGTGCAGCACAAGCAGGGTCTTTTGCGTCAGCGGCTCCTGGGCAATCCGCTCAAACAAAAGACGGTCCACTCCGTCTCCGTCACTTTTGGCCCCGCAGCGATCAACAGTGCAGAAAAGGTCGGCAAGTTCCGCGCGTGTATAGGTACCTGGGAGATCGCCGGGGAGCGGTAGGCCTTCACAGGGAGGATGACAAGGAGCCCCAGAAAAAGAAGCAGCGGCCAGCCGCGCGCCTGCCACCCCCAGCGGCGGTTGGTCGAGTAGGCAACGGCAAAGGCAACGAGCGGCACGATCGGCAAGAGATGCGCCGAGCCAAAAAAGTGGCTTACCCCGGCAAAGGCCCCAATGATCTCGCGCCACTCGCTAAACAGCAGCGGCGGTTCGTGCGGGGCGATGGGTGCGCCAAAATAGCGGTAGTGCAAAAACTGGGCCCACTGGGCGGTGGCAAAAAAGAGTGCTGCTGCCCATGCGCCCCAGCGCACACGAAAAAGAAGCACTGCGCCAAACCAAACCAAGGTTAGCCCGACCGTGAGGGCGTCAGGTGCCACCTGGTAGTTCGGTTCAACCCAGGAAAAGAGGTGGTCAGCAGCAAAATAGACCGCCACCCACCCGGCAGTGGCCGCCAACCAGACAGCTAACCTCAGCCAGCGGTTCATCACCTCGTTTGCTCCACCCACTGCGGTTCGGCAGCACCCGGCTGGGCCAGTTGGCGTGCCAGCCAGACCAATCCTTGACGCACCGTTTCGCTCAACCCGTAGGGGGGCTGCACCACCACAACACCGCTTCCGTACATCCCCCAGCCATCGCGCGGCGGGGGGGCAACTGGCAACTCCACCCACAGATAGTCTTCGGGCAAAAGGTTGCACAACCGGCGGCGCAACTGAGGAACCTCGTAGCGTTTGACCAGCGGATACCAGACGATCACCACCGCTTGCGGGAAGCGGCGGCGCACCCTACGCACAAAAGGGACCACCGCATGGTAGTCGTGGGGCAGTTCGTAGGATGGGTCGATCAAGACAAGACCGCGACGTACAGCAGGTGGCATCATCGGCAGCACCACCGACCAGCCATTGCCCGGCACCACCCGTACCTGGGGGTCATCGGCAAAGAGGCGCTGAAGCAGCGCGAGATCGGTCGGATGGCGCTCGGCAAGGATCAGGCGATCGCTGGGTTGGCTGCGCGCCAGTGCCCGGGCAAGCGCTGGGGACCCAGGATAGAGCGTAAGCTTCCCATCAGGGTTAAAAGCGGCCACCTGGTCAAGGTAGCGGGTAAGCGCTGCTGGGGCCTCCTGCCGTTCGGCCCAAAGGCGTCCGATCCCCTGCTGCCACTCGGTCGGCAAACGCCCCCCGATTGGCCGATTCAGACCGTAGACCCCTGCACCAGCGTGGGTTTCGAAATAGGTCCATGGCTTCTCCTTGGCATTGAGGCGAGCCAGAACCTCAACCAACAACCAGTGCTTGAGCACATCGCCAACGTTACCAGCGTGAAAAGCGTGTCGATATGCCAGCATCGCGTTGCCCTTCGGTGCGGAATCCTACCTTTTTCATGGGATAATGAATACCCTTTTGGTAACCCTGAAGGATAAGAAAATGACCTGTTATGCCCTGGGAGACAAAAAACCACAGTTGGGCCACGACGTCTGGGTGGCCGAGAGCGCTGAAGTCATTGGTGATGTCCGATTGGGTGGCCGTGTTTCGGTCTGGTTTCATGCCGTGCTGCGCGGGGACAACGAACCGATCACGATCGGCGAAGGGACTAACATTCAAGATGGAGCAATCCTGCACAATGACATCGGCATTGCGCTTACCATCGGCTCGTTCGTCACCGTGGGTCACATGGCGATGGTGCACGGGTGTACGATCGGCGATGGTACGCTCATTGGTATCAACGCCGTAATCCTTAACCAGGCGGTGATCGGTAAGGAGTGTCTGATTGGCGCCAACACGCTCATCCCGGAACGCAAAGTGATCCCCGACCGCAGCCTGGTGGTCGGCACCCCAGGACGGGTAATCCGCACCCTCACCGACGACGAGGTGGCTGCGCTCTACCAAAACGCCCACCACTACATCGAGGCCGCCGAACGGTATCGGCAAGGACTCGTTCGTCTGACCTAGCCCCACTTACTGCCGCTCCGGCAACAGAAAGAGAATCTCCCCGTCGCGGATCCAGTTGAAGTGGCGGCGGACGGCCTCTTCAAGCGCTTCGCCGCCCTGTTCGAGCTGCCGGATCTGCTCACGCAGCCGCTCGTTGCGCGCCAGCAGCGCTGCATTCTGCTCGCGCAAGTCAGCAATGCGCGCTTCCAGCCGCTGTCGCGCGAAGATCCCCCCCTCTCCGTACCAGAGCTGGTACTGCAACCCCAGAAAGAGAAGGAGGAGCGCTGCGCGCAACAGGTGGCTACCCATCGTGTTCGATAGCGGTTAGTGGCGCAGTTGGTAAAAGGCCGCCATCCCAGGATAGATGGCCGATTTCCCCAAATCCTCTTCGATGCGCAGCAACTGGTTATACTTGGCCATTCGGTCGGAGCGCGAGAGCGAACCGGTCTTGATCTGCATGGTCGAGAGCCCGACTGCGATATCGGCAATCGTCGCATCCTCGGTTTCGCCTGAGCGGTGGGAAACCACTGCGGTATAACCGGCCCGTTTGGCCATCTCCACCGCCGCGAAGGTCTCGGTGAGGGTACCTATCTGGTTGACCTTAATCAGGATCGAATTGGCTACCCCTTTGCGAATACCCTCCTCTAGAATTTGGGTGTTGGTCACAAAGAGGTCGTCTCCCACCAGCTGCACCTGCCGGCCCAGCCGTTCAGTCAAGAGCTGCCAGCCGGCCCAATCCCCTTCGGCCATCCCATCTTCGATTGAAACGATCGGGTATTTATCAACCAGCGTGGCCAGATAGTCGGCAAAGGCACTAGAAGAGAGGGTCAGCCCCTCCCCTTCCAGGACATACTGGCCGTCACGGTAGAATTCGGAGCTGGCGCAATCAAGTGCCAGAACCACATCGCGCCCCGGCTCATACCCTGCCTCAGCCACAGCTTGCAGAATCAACTGCAACGCCTCTTCGGTATTGCGCACGTTCGGAGCAAACCCCCCTTCGTCGCCTACCGTTGTGGGCATTGCGCGCCGGTCGATGATCCGCTTGAGGTGGTGAAAAACCTCTGCGCCACAGCGCAATGCGTCGCGAAAGGTCTTCGCTCCCACCGGCATGATCATGCACTCTTGGATGTCGAGGCTATTGTTGGCATGCGCCCCCCCATTGATCACGTTCATCATCGGCACCGGCATCGCTTTGGGACCGCTACCCCCAAGATAACGGTAGAGCGGCAATCGCGCCTCCTCGGCAGCAGCTTTGGCCACAGCAAGAGAGACCGCCAAAATGGCATTGGCACCCAGTCGCGACTTATCGGCAGTGCCATCGAGTTCGATCATCGTCTGATCAATGAGCGTCTGCTCTTCGGCATCCAGCCCCAAAAGCGCCTCACAGATTTCGGTGTTGATGTGCTCTACCGCCTTGAGTACCCCTTTGCCAAGGTAACGCTTCGGGTCACCGTCGCGCAGCTCAAGCGCCTCACGCGTGCCGGTCGACGCCCCGGAAGGCACTGCTGCCCGTCCCAACACCCCCGATTCGAGCAACACGTCGGCTTCTACCGTCGGGTTGCCCCGCGAATCAAGAATCTCCCGCGCTACTACATCCACAATTGCTGTCATCTCTCGTGCTCCTTAGATACCAAACTCAATCCAGCCCTTCGACCACCAGCATGTCGAACTCGGCTAACCCTTCGCGCGCTTGCCGCGCGTGGCGGTAAGTCTCTGATTCGTAAAAGGCCCGAGCCGCTTCAAATGAGGGAAACTCAACAATCACGACTCGCACCGGCTGCCACGACCCTTCCAGCACGGCAAAGCGCCCGCCGCGGGCCAGGAAACGGCCACCCTGTTCAGCCACCGCTTGGCTTGATAATTCGCGATAGCGGGCCAACGCCTCATGGTCTGCCCGTCTGGCAGCAACCACCACATACCCTTTGGCCACGGTTTGCTCCTTATAAGTTGTTCAGCCACTCGTTCTCGAAAAAAGCTCCCCCATTTGCCTTGACCAACCGATCAAGCGCCACCAACGTGGCAAGCAGCGCCTCAAGCCGTGGAATTGGCCAAGCGTTTGGTCCATCGGAAAGGGCTCGGTCGGGGTCGGGGTGGCACTCCATAAAAAGGCCACTCACGCCAGCCGCGACGGCGGCACGCGCCAGCACCGGCACAAATTCGCGGCGGCCAGAGGAGCGCCCGTCGCCCCCTCCGGGAAGCTGCACCGAATGGGTCGCGTCAAAAACAACCGGGCACCCCGTCTGCCGCATGATCGCCAACCCACGCATATCAACCACCAGGTTCTGGTAACCAAACGAGACGCCTCGTTCGCATACCAAGATGGTATCGGCGCCACCGTTAGCCGCTTTGGCCTTAGCCACGACATGGCGCATATCTTCCGGAGCAAGAAACTGCCCCTTTTTGATATTTACCGGTTTGCCAGTTGCCGCCACTGCCTGGATAAAATCGGTCTGGCGGCAGAGAAAGGCCGGGGTTTGCAGCACATCGACCACTTCGGCCGCTGGCCCTACCTCCGCTTCGGTGTGCACATCGGTAAGCACCGGCACTCCCACCGTCTCGCGCACCTCGGCCAAAATGGCCAATCCCTCAGCCAACCCCGGTCCGCGAAAAGAGCTACCTGAGGTACGGTTGGCCTTATCAAAACTCGATTTGTAGATAAAAGGGATTCCGACCCGCGCGGTGATCTCTTTGAGCGCTGCAGCGCTCTCGAGCGCCATCTGCCGCGATTCAATCACGCACGGACCCGCAATCAGAAAGAGCGGTTGGTCAAGCCCTACTGGAAAACCGCATAGCTGCATCAGCGCCCCCTCCTTAGCCAAGGATCAGTGGCCGACCAGCCCGCTGCCGCTCGGCCTGCGCTGCCGCCACAAACGAAGAAAAGAGCGGATGGCCAGTGCGCGGGTTCGAGGTAAACTCCGGGTGGAACTGGCAGCCAAGAAACCAGGGGTGGACGGCGCGCGGCAATTCGATGATCTCGCAAAGGTCCGTTCCGGGGGCACGGCCAGAGACGACCAACCCGTGCTGTTCGAGTTCGGGCAACAAGCGGTTGTTGACCTCGTAGCGGTGGCGATGACGCTCGGTAATCGTCTCGGCTTGGTAGATCTCATGGGCAAGCGTCCCAGGGGCGATTCGGCAGACCTGCCCGCCCAGCCGCATCGTTCCCCCAAGGTCGGAATCGGCGCTGCGCCGGACGACTTCGCCCGTTTGCGTCTGCCACTCGGTGATCAACCCAACCACGGGGTGGGCCGTTTCCGGCGCAAACTCAGTCGAGTGTGCATCGGGCCAGCCCACGACATGGCGGGCAAATTCAACCACCGCCAGTTGCATTCCCAGACAGATCCCCAGATAGGGAATGAGGTGTTCGCGGGCAAAGCGGATCGCGGCGATCTTCCCTTCCGTTCCGCGCCGGCCAAATCCCCCGGGGACGAGGATCGCGTCGCATTGGGCCAAAAGCGCCTCGCCCCCCGGCGCTTCCAGCGCTTCGGCGTCGATGTAGTGGATATTGATGCGGCAGCGCGCCTTCAAACCGGCGTGGGTGAGTGCCTCGATCAGCGACTTGTACGATTCGGTCAGATCGACATACTTACCGACAAAGCCCAGATCGATCTGGGTGAGCGGATGGTTGAGCGCATCGACGATATCCTGCCAGACCCGCAGATTGGCCGGGCGGGCAAGGATGCCCAGCGTGTGGCAGACGATCTCATCGAGCATCTGTTCGTGCAAAAGAAGCGGGATGCGGTAGATGGTGTCGGCATCGCGCGCTTCGATGACCGCCTCGGGACGCACGTTGCAAAAGAGGGCAATCTTGCGCCTCTCCTCTTCGGGAATAGCCCGATCGCTGCGGCAAAGCAGAATATCGGGCTGAATGCCGATCTCGCGCAGCTCCTTGACCGAATGCTGCGTCGGTTTGGTCTTGAGTTCCCCAGCTGAAGCGATGAAGGGGACCAGCGTCAAGTGGATGTAACAGGCCCCCTGGGGCCCCAGCTCCTGGCCCATCTGACGGATCGCCTCGAGAAAGGGGAGCGATTCGATGTCGCCGACTGTTCCGCCTACTTCGACAATGGCTACATCGGCCCCTTCGGCACCGCGCCGGATATAAGCTTTGATCTCGTCGGTGATGTGTGGGATCACCTGGACCGTCTTGCCCAAGTACTCGCCGCGCCGCTCTTTGCGGATCACCGACTCGTAGATCTGACCGGTGGTAAAGTTGTTGCGCCTGGTCATCCGGGCACTGGTAAACCGCTCGTAGTGACCGAGATCGAGGTCGGTTTCGGCCCCATCTTCGGTCACGAAGACCTCCCCATGCTGAAAGGGGCTCATCGTCCCAGGGTCAACGTTGATGTAGGGGTCGAGTTTGAGGTGGGTGACGCGGATCCCACGCGACTCGAGGATGGCACCGAGCGAGGCCGCCGCGATCCCTTTTCCCAGAGAAGAGACGACGCCGCCGGTGACGAAGACATACTTGGGTCTCATGCCAACAGTGCCAACGAAAAGCGCTATTGTACCCTTTATGAGGCGAGCTCGGGGCGATTGCGAAAGTGCTCGAGCGCTTCGGGGTTAGCGAGCGCCTCCACGTTCTTAACCGGTTCGCCATGCACCACTTGGCGCACGGCCAGTTCGACGATCTTGCCGCTCTTGGTGCGCGGGATGTCGGCCACCTGGACCACTTTGGCTGGCACATGGCGGGGGGTAGTATTGACCCGGATCGTCTCCTTGATCCTGGTAATGAGCGGCTCGTCGAGCACTACCCCGTCGCGCAACCGGACAAAGAGAACAACCCGCTCGTCGTTCCCCCAGCGCTGCCCGATCACCAGCGATTCGACCACCTCTGGCAGCCGCTCCACCTGCCGGTAGATTTCAGCGGTCCCAATCCGCACACCACCTGGGTTGAGCGTGGCATCGGAACGCCCATAGATAATGAACCCCCCGCGCGGCGTCTCTTCGGCAAAATCGCCGTGGGTCCACACGCCAGGGAAGCGATCGAAATAGGTAGCGCGATATTTTTTACCGTCAGGGTCGTGCCAGAAGCCGAGCGGCATCGCCGGGAAGGGCCGGGTGCATACCAGCTCCCCCTTTTCGCCCACCACCGGTCTTCCCGCTTCATCGAATACGGCCACCGCCATCCCTAACCCTTTGCACTGGATCTCGCCGCGATAGACAGGCAGCGTCGGGTTACCCAGCACAAAACAGGAGCAGATGTCGGTCCCGCCTGAAATGGAACTCAGGCACAGGTCGCTCTTGATCGAGCGATAGACGTACTCAAACCCTTCTGGGGCAAGGGGGCTACCGGTCGACAAGAGCGTGCGCAGCGTGGCAAGCGAATGGGTGTTGCGCGGCTCCAGCCCCTCTTTGGCCGCTGCATCGAGAAACTTCGCTGATGTCCCAAAGTGGGTAATCCCCACGGCATCTGCCAAGTCAAAAAGGATCCGCCCCTGGCGCGCAAAAGGGGAACCGTCATAGAGGACGATGGTCGCACCGCTGGCCAACCCACTGACCAACCAGTTCCACATCATCCACCCGCAGGTGGTGTAATAAAAGAGGCGATCGCCAGGTTTGACGTCGGTATGCAGCTGATGCTCCTTAAGGTGCTGCAACAACACCCCCCCAGCGCGGTGGACGATACACTTCGGCACCCCCGTCGTTCCGGAGGAGTAGAGGATATAGAGCGGATGGTCAAAAGGCAGTGGCACAAAGGAGGGAGTCTTCTCCAAGGCAAACGGGGCCAGCCAGGCATCCCACTCTGCCGCCCGGGGAATCGCCGAAAAGGTCCCATCGGGCAACCCACCGGTGCTGGCTAAGTAGGGGGTCACGACAACCTGCTCGACGCTGGGCAGCCGGTCGACCACCTCGACCACTTTGCCGCGAATATCAAACGCCTTGCCGTTGTACCAGTAGCCATCGACGGTGAAAAGCACTTTGGGTTCGGTCTGACCAAAACGGTCCACCACCCCCTGGACACCAAAATCGGGGGAGGCCGAGGTAAAAATTGCCCCCAGGCTTGCCGCAGCCAACATCGCCACCACCGTATGCGGGTGGTTGGGCATATAGGCAGCCACCCGGTCACCGCGCCCTACCCCAGCCGCAGCAAGTGCCGCCGCACATTGGGCCACCCGTTGGGTCAGTTCCGCCCAGCTAAGGGTCATCTGCTGTCGCTCTTCGCCCCAGAAATAGATAGCTGGCCCCTCATCGCGTCGCCGCAGCAGATTTTCGGCAAAGTTAAGTCGCGCCGTGGGAAACCACTGCGCAGCCAGCATCGAATCCCCTGCAACCAGCGCCACCTGCCCCGGGTCGCCGATCACTTGGCAAAAAGACCAGATTGCCGACCAAAACGCCTCGGGATACTCGACGCTCCAGCGGTGCAAGTCGGCATAGTCGACAAACTCCTGCCCCGTTTGGGCGGCCACCGCCCGGGAAAATGCCGTCATATTGGCTTGGGCGATCCATTGGGCAGAAGGGGTCCATAACAAGTCACCCATTGCACTCATTGTCTCCTCCTCGTGGTTGGTAGCGCTATTCTGGATTCAGAATCTTGGCCCGGAGCGGGTCGGGAATCGGTACCGACTGCCCAGTTCTTGGGTTGAACCAGACGATTTTGGCATAACCGGTGGCATAGAGCATCTCCTCCCCCACGCAACGCAGCTCGTACCAAGTCATCACGCTCGAGCGACCCGGCTCCCCAAGGAAAAGTTTGACCTCAACAGTTGCTGGATAGGTTACCGGACGCAGAAAGGTACATTCGGCGTTGATGATGACTGGCGCCCCCTCTTCGGTGGGAGCAGTCCGGTAGCCAACGTGGGCCAGCCACTCGACCCGCGCCTGCTCATAATAACGAAAATAGACGGTGTTGTTGACATGCCCATAGGCATCCATATCCCCCCAACGCACCGGAATGTGCGTGATCCACGCCAAACGGCGAACCGGTGCTGCCGCTTCTTCCTTGCCCATCGTCATGCACTACCCCCTTGTCATTCGTCCCTTTTTTTGCCAACATACGGAAGCGTATGGTAAAAGATTGTAGCCTAAGGAGCGAAGAAATGGAACGTGAAACGATGCGCTTTGATGTCGTGATCGTCGGCGCTGGCCCGGCAGGTCTGGCGGCAGCGATCCGCCTTAAGCAGCTTGCCCAGGCTAACCACGAGGATTGGAGCATCTGCGTCCTGGAAAAGGGTGCTGAAGTCGGCGCCCATACCCTTTCTGGGGCGGTACTCGATCCCCGGTCGCTTGCCGAACTGATTCCCGACTATCGGGAGCGCGGTGCTCCAGTCGGAACCCCGGTGCGCAAAGACCTTTTTCTCTTTCTGACGGCTGACCGCGCCTACCGCACCCCCTCGTTTCTGTTGCCTGCCTGCTTTCAAAACCACGGCAACACCATCGTGCGCGCGGGTTTGCTCGTTCAGTGGCTCGGCAAGGAGGCTGAAGCGCTGGGCGTTGAAATCTTCCCCGGGTTTGCCGCTGCCGACCTCTGGATCGACGAAGAGAACCGGGTTCGCGGGATCATCACCGGCGACATGGGGCGGCACAAAGACGGTTCCCCCGGGCCCAACTTTCAGCCGGGTATCGCCATCGAAGCGCGCTACACACTCTTTGCTGAAGGGTGTCGCGGGCACCTTGGCAAGCAGCTTGAAGCACGCTACCAACTGCGCGACGGGAAAGACCCCCAGAAGTACGGCATCGGGATCAAGGAGCTGTGGCGCATCCCCAAAGCCCACCACCAACCGGGGCTGGTCATGCATACGGCTGGCTGGCCGCTCGACCCCCATACCTACGGGGGATCGTTCTGCTACCACCTTGAAGAAGAGCTGGTGGCAATCGGCTTTGTTGTCGGGCTCGACTACCGCAACCCCTACCTCTCCCCTTTCGAGGAGTTCCAGCGCTTCAAGACCCACCCGGCGATTCGCCCTATGCTCGAAGGGGGGGAACGGCTGGCCTACGGGGCGCGTGCCCTTGTAGCCGGCGGGTTGCAATCGCTGCCAAAGCTGACCTTTCCGGGCGGAGCGCTCATCGGCGACGATGCTGGATTCCTGAACGCCTCGCGCATCAAGGGAATCCACGCGGCGATCAAATCGGGGATGCTTGCCGCCGAAGCGACCGCAGCCGCCCTAGCCGCCGGACGAAGCGGCGATGAACTCTCCGAATACCCAGAGCGGTTTGCCAAGAGCTGGCTCTACGACGAACTCTATCGCGCCCGCAACTTCAAGCCCTTGATGCACAAAGGACTCTACCTTGGGTCGCTTCTTTTTGGCATCGACCAACTGCTGTTACGCGGCAAGGCCCCGTGGACGCTGCACCACCAGGAAGCCGACCATGAGGCGCTGCTTCCTGCTGCCGCGTGTCGGCCGATCGCCTACCCCAAACCAGATGGGGTCGTCGCATTTGACCGCCTCTCCTCGGTCTTTCTCTCCAACACCAACCACGAAGAGGACCAGCCGTGCCATCTGGTACTCAAAGACCCGACGCTGGCCATCCGCGTCAATCTGGCCCAATACGCCGCCCCCGAACAGCGCTACTGTCCGGCTGGGGTCTATGAGATCGTCGACGGAGAGGCGCCGCGTCTGGTCATCAACGCCCAGAACTGCGTCCACTGCAAAACCTGCGACATCAAGGACCCGACGCAAAATATCCAGTGGGTCACCCCGCAGGGGGGCGAGGGACCGATCTATCAAGGGATGTGACCGTTATTCGAGCACCCGGCGGGCATTAAGCGGCTGCACTGGGCGCACGTTCTCCTTGAGCTGTTCGCGCATCCGGTGCAGCTGCTGGCTGCTTGCCGGCACCGGCTCTTGCATCACGTACCAGCGCACCCCTTCGGAACATGGGGGGGTGGTTAGCGAGCCGCTATAGCGGAAAAAGCCCTCACTCTTAGGCAGCAGCGCCCGCAAATCGACCGTCTCGTTGGTGGTCCGCTTTGCCTCGCGGTGTCCCTTTGCCTCTTTGCCTTTGGCTACCGGCAGCGGTTCTGGCGCTGCCTGCAAAATCTGGGCAAGCACCGGGTTCTCGTCCCCCTCACGGAACCAAACCCCGACCACCGCTAACGCCCCGCGCTCGTCGCGATGAACGAAATGGGCTTCCAAAGGATAGCGATTCCCGCCATCGGTATGTTCGCTTGGGGCATGAAAGTGGACATTGACCAGGGTAAAGGTCTCACGCTCGGCACGAATCCGCCACTTGTTCCCCTTCTCCGGTACAGGGATCAACAGCGTATGACCGTTATGGATCACCGTAAGCGGCAACGGCGTCTCGTACTGGAACTCGATCGGCCGAAGATCGGTGCGCAGCACCGCCATCCGATCGATGTCGATCGGCGACTGGTTCTTGCCCAATTCGCACATCAAGTAGTCGCGCGACAACTTTCCCCACTGCTCTGGACCACTCTTTCCCGAGTAGCTCCAAGCCGGCCCGTCGCTTGCCCAGACCTGGAGGGCAAGCATCGCCGCAATGGCCAAAACGCCCCCCCGTCCCAACTCACGCACCATAATCAACTCCTCACAGGATGTTGCGATTAAAATAGCATACATTTTGTCATACCGAGCGATCCATGAACCCAACTCCTTACCCCCACCCGATCATCGCCCGCGAAGGCTGGCCATTTGTTGCCGCTACCCTGCTCTTTGCCCTTCTGGCTACCCTGTGGTGGGGTATCTGGTCTCTGCCGGCTTGGGCCCTCTTTCTCTTTGTCGTGCAATTCTTCCGCGACCCACCGCGGGTAGCCCCCACCCAACCCAACGCCGTGGTTGCCCCAGCCGATGGGCGAGTCATTGCCATCGAACCAACGACCGACCCTTGGCGGCAGTGCCCAGCGCTCAAGGTCAGCATCTTCATGAACGTTTTTAACGTGCACGCCAACCGTAGCCCGGTCGATGGTGTGGTCGTAGCCCAGTGGTACCACCCCGGCCAATTTCTCAACGCCGCGCTGGATAAAGCGAGCACCGCCAACGAACGAAACGCCCTGCACCTACGCACCGATGAGGGGTCTGATCTGACGTGTGTGCAAGTTGCAGGACTGATTGCCCGGCGGATCCTCTGCTACGTGCGGCCAGGTGACCGACTCACCCGCGGGCAACGCTTCGGCTTTATCCGCTTTGGTTCGCGGGTCGACCTCTACCTGCCGCCGCAAACCCGCCTTTGCGTTGTAATCGGCGAAAAGGTGCTGGGAGGCACCACGCTCCTTGCCACTTTGCCCACCACATCCGACTCTCAACCATGACCAGTCCCGACCAACCTCCTAAACCGACTGTCGAGCCGCGCCGGGCAATCTATCTGCTGCCCAACCTGATGACCACTGCGGCACTCTTTTTCGGCTTCTACGCCATAGTCCAAGCATGGCGCGGAGAATTGGTGAATTCAGCGATTGCAATCTTCATCGCCATCCTCTTTGATGGACTCGATGGGCGGTTGGCTCGGCTTACCAATACCCAGAGCCCCTTCGGCGCTGAGTACGATTCCCTCTCGGATATGGTCTCGTTTGGCGTCGCACCGGCTGTCCTGGCGCTCGCTACTGCCCTTGGCGAGTTTGCCAAACTTGGCTGGACGTTTGCCTTCATCTACTGTGCCGGGGCGGCACTGAGGCTTGCCCGCTTCAACGTCAATCACAGCGTGGTGGGCAAAAACTACTTCCAGGGATTGCCTAGCCCAGCGGCAGCGGCGCTCGTTGCCAGCTTCGTCTGGCTTGCCCGCGACCTCTCCTGGCCAGCGACCACCACAGCGATCTTGTGTGCGCTGCTCACCCTCTTTGCCGGCATCAGCATGGTCACCAACATCCTCTTTTGGAGCGGTAAATCGATCGACCTGCGCCGCTCAGTCCCCTTTCTGGTCGCGGCTGCGGTCGCGCTTCTTTTTGCCTTCATCGCCTTCTACCCCCCTGGCGTCCTTTTTGCCTTGACGCTTGCCTATGCGCTAAGCGGCTACCTTCTCAGTGGCTGGCGATGGTGGAAAAAGCGTCAGCCTCTTGTCAAATCGGAAAAAGAGCGGTAGAGTCTCTCTCATGACCATCGTCCACCTCACTTGCGTTCGGATACGCAACCTGCTTCTTCGGGCCGGCCTGCTGCTCGGGCCGCTCCTGCGCCTTGCGCGCTGACACCAGAACCGATCTCCAACCTGCTGTTTTCCCCTTACCCCAGCCGCTGGCTCGGTGATAACCCCATTGCGAGGACCCCATGAAAGAGACATTGATCATTTTCGATACCACGTTGCGCGACGGTGAGCAGAGCCCAGGCGCATCGATGACCCAGGAAGAAAAGGTGCGCATCGCCAAGCAGCTTGAGCGGCTACGCGTCGATGTGATCGAAGCCGGTTTTGCCGCCGCCAGTCCTGGCGATTTCGCCGCCGTCCAAGCGGTAGCCGAGGCGGTTACTGAAAGCACGATCTGTTCGCTGGCCCGGGCCAACGAAAAGGATATCGCTGCCGCCGGCGAAGCCCTTGCCCCAGCCAAGCGTAAGCGCATCCACACCTTCATAGCCACCAGTCCAATCCACATGGAGAAGAAGCTGCGGATGACGCCCGAGCAAGTCCTGGAACAGGCAGTGAAGGCGATCGGCTGGGCCCGACGCTATACGGACGACGTCGAATTCTCCGCTGAAGATGCCGGCCGCTCCGAGATCGACTTCCTTTGCCGCATCTTCGAAGCCGTGATCGCTGCTGGCGCTACCACGATCAACGTCCCCGACACCGTCGGTTATGCGCTGCCGCACCAGTTCGGCGAACGGATCCGTACCCTCATTGAGCGGGTCCCTAACTCCGACAAAGTGGTCTGGTCGGTTCACTGCCACAATGACCTTGGTCTGGCGGTTGCCAACTCGCTTGCCGCGGTGCTCGCTGGTGCTCGACAGGTCGAATGCACCATCAACGGCTTGGGGGAGCGGGCCGGAAACGCCGCGCTTGAAGAGGTAGTCATGGCTGTGCGCACCCGCCAGGATGCCTTTGCGTGCGACACGCGCATCGACACCCGGCAGATTGTCCCTGCCTCCAAGCTTGTTGCCCAGATCACCGGTTTCCCCGTTCAACCCAACAAGGCGATTGTCGGCGCCAACGCCTTTGCCCACGAATCGGGAATCCACCAAGATGGTGTTCTCAAACACCGCGAAACCTACGAAATCATGCGCGCCGAAGATGTCGGCTGGGGCGCCAACAAGATCGTGCTTGGCAAACACTCAGGACGCAACGCCTTCCGCACCCGCTTAGCCGAACTCGGGATCACCTTCTCTAGTGAAGAGCAGATCAACCAGGCCTTTGCCCGCTTCAAGACGCTTGCCGACAAAAAACATGAGATCTTTGACGAAGACCTGATCGCGCTGGTACGTGAAGAGGCGTTCAGTGGCCACATTCCGCCGGAGCGCTATCGCCTAGTGGCAAGTAGCGTCCACAGCGAAACGGGGGAAATCCCACGGGCCCGTCTGGTCATCGCCGTCGATGGCGTGGAACGGACCACCGAAAGCGAAGGAGCCGGTCCGGTCGATGCTGCCTTCAAGGCGATCGAAGCGCTCGTTGGCAGCAACGCTGAACTGCTTCTTTACTCGGTCAACGCCATCACCCAAGGGACAGACGCTCAAGGGGAAGTCACGGTACGCCTGGGCAAAGAGGGGCGGATTGTAAACGGCCAAGGGGCCGATACCGACATCATCGTTGCCTCGATCAAAGCCTACCTCAATGCTCTTAACCGGCTGCTGACCCCTGTCGAGCGGATTAGCCCACAGGTGTGACCAGGTGACAGAGACCGCGCGGCTGTTTCGGTTAGGAAAGCGCTGCTTACTTAACTACCGCGCGGGCGTTTGGGAAAAAAGCGAACATAGCGCACCACCGCAGCAAAGAGGGCAAGCGTAAGCGCGATCTCTATCGCCGCCAACCAGCGTATCGGTGCAGGTTCGGTCACACGCATCGTCCCCTCCAACAGATAGGCGCTACACCACAACGCCGTCCACTGGTAGGTGCGCAGCCTCCCCTGCCATAGACCCGGCCAGAGCAGGATCAATGGCAATGCCTTGAGCACCAGCCACGATCCGCCAGGGCGAAGCGGCGCAAACCACCCTTCCCAGAGCACCGCGAGGAGCGCCAGAGCAAAGGCAAGCAGAGCAGCGGCCACCGCCCAACGGCGCATCACCCCTCCTTGGGCCACAGGTCAAAAACGGCAGCGTGCGGCGTTACCACATGGATTCGCCCGGGCTGAAAGCGGCGTACCTGCAATGTAAAAAGGGGCGACTCTTCAACAAACCACCAGCGGCCGCTCAAATGTTCCGCACGGGGAACAACAATAAGTGGCTGCGGATAACGCGGTAACTGGCGAAAGAGCAGTAGCCCACGTTGCGTATCTACCCCGCCCATCCCTTCCCGGGCCTCGTATAGGATGCGCACATCATGGGCCAGAGGGGCAAAAAGTTGGACGCCCATCAGAGTTCCTTGTGGCTTGTGGGTCTGCCAGCGAACGACCCCCACCATCCACCCGGCCGGGAAATGGGGCCGACGATCGCTCAACCGTACCGCCAAAAGATCACCATCGGCAAGCACCAGCGCGTTAGGTGGAAAGAGTAACCGCAGGCCCGCAGCCAAGTCGGAGCATTCGATCACCCGTGCATTGGCCACGGCACAGCCACGACCTGCTGCCAATGCCATCAGCTCACCCCAACCCCCAACAACCATTGCCACCTGATTGACCAGCTGGCGAAACACCCGCCGATCAGCCAGGCGCAGCCGCTCCAACAGATCGACCAGTCCCCACCAAAGCAGCGTTGGCGGCTCCCCATCGTGGGCACCCCGACCAAGCCGCCGCACCAACCGTTCGAGGGCCGTTAAAATCGGCCTCCAGTCAAGCACCCAGTCGCGATCGTGGGTAACCTCGGTTGCCACCACCCGCGCCAATCGCCAGCGCCCCCCCTCATCCCGAAGAACCCAACAGCCCGCCGCCTCATCGACAAAGCGGTGCGCCTCCCGGCCAGGAACCAGTAACACCCCAGACGAAAGAGCCATTACCGCTTTGACCATGATCAACCGAAAGGAAGTAGGCCAGATCGAATCGCCCGCGAGATGAACTGCGAGCGCGCTGGCCACCCCTAAACCGATCGCTTGCCCAGGATGGGCTGTGGCAAAGGCCACCAACTGTTCATACCAGCGGGCGGCAAAGCGCTGCGGTGGCTCGATTGCCAGAAGCCAACTGAGCGCTACCAGCCAGCTCCCCGCCGCCAGCGATTGCTCAGTTGCCACCTTTTCGTAACGGGCGACCCACTCATTGGCCAGCCGCTCGACGTCTGCCGGCACCCAGTCGCTCCCAGGCAGGAGCACATCGGCAAAAAAAGGGTGAAGGTGTTGCGCCAGCCACTGCTGATCGGCGTGGGTCATCTTCTGGGCTTCCCTCCCTTTATCGGTTAGACGCTTCGCCTGCCCGATTCCGGTCAAAGCCAGAAAAGAGCTGGGTCAGAGCTAGCCCGGGATCGGGAGCGCGCATAAAGGCCTCCCCTACCAAAAAGGCAGGAACCCCTGCCGACCACAGACGGCCGACATCGTCGCGGGTATTGACCCCCGACTCCGTCACCGCGATCCGGTCGTTGGGGTAGCGTGGCAGCAAACGGAGGGTGGTTGCCAAATCAACCGTAAAGGTACGCAGATCGCGGTTATTGACCCCGATCAGGGGAGTAGGCAGGGTGAGTGCCCGCTCCAACTCACCTTCGTCATGGACTTCGACCAGCACATCAAGACCAAGCGACTGCGCCAGAGCCGCCAGATCAGCCAAGAGGGGGTCGGGGAGTGCGGCAACAATCAAAAGAATCGCGTCGGCCCCCATTGCCGCTGCTTCCCACACCTGCCAAGGATCAATTATGAAGTCTTTGCGCAACACAGGCAGGCGAACCGCCGTACGCGCCAGCTGCAAAGTCTGCGGACTACCTTGGAAGTAGCGCTCGTCGGTCAACACGGAAAGCGCAGCAGCACCGGCCGCCTCGTAAGAGCGGGCAATTGCAACCGGGTCGAAAGGATCGCGCAACACCCCCTTCGAGGGGCTAGCCCGCTTTACTTCAGCAATCACCGCCGGCTGGCCTGCCGCCTGACGTTGCAGAAGAGCCTTGACCAGACCGCGCGGTGGGTCGGTGCGCAAACGTGCTTCCGCATGACTGCGGATGACCTGATCGGAAAAGCGGGCTCGCCCTTCAGCCACCTCCTCTCTTTTGGTGGCCAAGATTCGGGCAAGGATGTCAGGAATCCTGCCCGCTTGCGCCGATGCTTCAGTCTCTCCCTTGGCCATCGCACTCATCCCTACCCTGCTGCGTACTGCTGAGTGGCGCGAACGAAGGCCTCTAACCGCGCCAACGCTGCCCCCGAAGCAATCAACTCTTTAGCCAGCGCCACCCCTTCGCCGATCGACGCCACTCGGTTGGCCGCATAGAGCGCCACACCAGCGTTAAGCACGACGATATCGCGCGCAGGCCCTGCCTCATTGGCCAAAACCCGACGAATGATTGCTGCTGACTCGGTAGCATCCCCCACCTGGAAATGGCGGCGGGAGGCCATCGCCAGCTCAAAATCCTCGGGATGGATGCGATATTCCCGAATCACCCCATCTTTGAGTTCGCCTACCATTGTCTCGGCGCCCAACGTCACCTCATCAAGCCCGTCGAGCCCGTGGACGACCAGCACATGGTGCGCCCCCAACCGCTCCATCACCCGCACGCAAATCCCGACCAGGTCTGGATCGAAGACACCCAGGAGACTGTTGGGCGCACCGGCCGGATTGGTCAACGGCCCCAAGATATTGAACACCGTTCGCACCCCCATCTCGCGGCGCACCGGCATCACATGGCGCATCGCCGAATGGTGCAGCGGGGCAAACATAAAGCCAACCCCCGTTTCGGCGATTACCTGCGCTACTGCTTCGGGGCTAAGGTCAACTCGGGCACCAAGTGCCTCAAGCACGTCGGCACTGCCCGATTTCGAAGAGACCGACCGGTTGCCATGCTTAGCAACCTTTGCCCCCCCCGCCGCTGCAACGAAAGCGGTGGCCGTAGAGATGTTGAAGGTATGGGCCCCATCCCCACCGGTGCCAACAACATCGAGCAGATGGCGCGGATCGCCGGCCACTTCAACGCGTGTTGCCAATTCGCGCATCACCTGGGCAGCGGCGGTGATCTCGCCTATCGTCTCGCCTTTGACGCGCAAACCAGTAAGAAGCGCAGCCACCATCACTGGCGAGACCTCCCCAGCCATGATCTGCCGCATCAATGCCACCATCTCATCGTAGAAAATCTCCCGCCGCTCAATCAGCCGCTGGAGCGCCTGCTGAGGTGTAATCATCAGCCTCCCCTTCTAAGCAACCGCCTGATGAGGTTCATGCTGGCGGAGAAAATTGCGCAACATCTCGTGACCATACTCGGTCAAAATCGACTCAGGATGGAATTGCACCCCTTCCACAGCCAATGTACGGTGACGCAACCCCATGATCTCACCATCCTCGGTCCAGGCCGTGACCTCGAGCACCTCCGGCAGCGAGGCGCGCTCGACAGCCAGCGAATGGTAGCGGGTGCACACCACCGGATTGGGCAACCCGGCAAAGACCCCTTTACTGCGGTGAAAGACGGGGGAGGTCTTGCCATGCATGATCCGCTGCGCATGGACCACCCGACCGCCAAAGGCAGCACCAATCGCCTGATGGCCCAGACAAACCCCCAAAATTGGAATCTGCCCCGCAAAGTGGCGAATCGCTGCCATGCTGATCCCCGCCTCGGCCGGGGTACATGGCCCCGGCGAAATGACCAAGTAATCGGGTTGCCACGCGGCAATCTCGGCTAGGGTCACCTCATCATTGCGCACCACACGGACATGGACCCCAAGTTCGCCAAAGTATTGGACGAGGTTCCAAGTAAAGCTATCGTAATTGTCGATCATCAGCAGCATCATCTGCCCCTAGTCGGCCCCTTTCAAACGCTCTTCGAGCTTGGCCGCCGGCAGAAAACCAGCAATACGCGAACCATCTTTAAGAAAGAGGGTCGGGGTTCCACCGATGCCCAGCCGCTGCCCCAAGGCAACGTTACGCTCGATCGCACTGAGATCGCATCTCCCCTCGGGCGGCAATTTACCGTCAAGCATCCACTCCGTCCATGCTTTAGCAGGATCGTCTGCACACCAGATCCGCTTTGCCTTCTCGCGGGAATCGTTACCTAGGATCGGGTAGAGAAAGACATACTGGGTAATGTTATCGACCCCTTGCAACTCTTTGGCCAACCGCTTGCAAAAGGTACAGTTGGGATCTTCAAACGAAGCAATCACCCGCTGCCCATTCCCCTTTTTCACCACAAAAGCGTCTTTCAGAGGCAAAGAGGAAAAATCAATCTTGTTTATGGCATCTAATCGCTTTTCGGTCAAGTTTTCCTTTGTCTTGGCATCGATGATCGCCCCCACGATGAAGTGACTCACCGCCTCATTGGTGTAGATCAGCTCCCCGCTTTTGAGCACCACCTCATAAAGGCCATTGACCGGTGCCGGTTGTACGGAGCGAACCGCTTCTGTCTCAAGTAGCTGATTGACCTTTTGGGCAATCGTTTCGATGGCTGGTTTGGTGGCCGCCCACGTCGCCGCGCTTATTGCCACCAGTAGGCCGGCAACTAGCCTTAGAAGAGACGAAATCACACGTGTCATGACACGAAGCTCCTAGATTGAATCATAGTATTACTTTACCACTGTGCCAGAGTCGCGTAGCGGATAAGATGGGTCTTGAGCCCCGGCAAGCGATCGACCACCTCCATCCCCCAGTTGCGCACCCGTTGGACAAGGGGATGGGACAGACCAAAGCCGCGCGCCAAGGCATCCGTCACCGACTGAAGCAAAAAGGGTTCGGTAAAGCGTTGCCGGGCGTAACGGATCAACAGAAGGGGGTCACCTGGATCCTTCACCGGAGTTTTCTCACCCAGCAGTTCCGAGAAGGTAGCGGCATCGTTAAAACCAAGGTTGACCCCATGGCCAGAGAGGGGATGGATGCCGTGCGCCGCATCGCCGATGAGGAGCACGCGCCGAGCGGTTACTTTAGGACAGCGCAGAAGCGACAATGGGAATCGGTTCGGTGGCGTGATCAGGGTCAAGCGCCCCAGCACCCACTCCCCAGCTGCTGCAACCTCCGCGGCAAAATCTTCCGCCGAAGCAGCCAGGAGCTGTTCGGCACGCGCAGGCTGGGTCGACCAAACGATGGAGGTCCGTTTGCCCGGAAGCGGAAGATAGGCAAGCACTCCATCGTCACGGAACCACTGGTAGGCCACTCCGCGATGCTCTTTTTTACAAGCAAAGTTGGCCACTACGGCATGGTGCTCGTAAGGGAAGACATCGGCTGTGAGCCGAGCTGCCTCGCGTACCCACGAACTACGCCCCTCGGCCCCGACCAGGAGCCGTGCGCTGGCGCGTCTCCCATCGGCAGTGGTCACCGTCACCGATTCGCCCAGCCACTCGGCCGCCACCAACTGGGCCGACTCTCCTGTGGCGATCGTTACGCCAGAAAGCTTCTGGATCTGCTGCCAGAGGGCAAAACGGATCGCCTCGGCCTCAGCAATCATCGCCAGGTAGGGCAAAGGAACCGATTCTGCAGCAAACTCTAGCCGACTGCCGCGATCGCCACGAACGATCATCTTGAATACCGCTTGGGCCCGAGCCAGCGGCAACTCAACACCTAACCGTTCGAGCCACCCCCACGGACGGGGGGCAAAGGCGTAGATCCGAGATTGCCAGTTAGACAACGATACCTCAAGCGACGGCAGCTCCCCCCGTTCGATGAGGAGCACCGTCCATCGGTTTTGAGCAAGCGCCAACGCCAGCGCACTACCGGCCAAACCGCCGCCGTTGATGACGACATCGTACGTGTCCACGATGACCCTCCGTCGAGACCACGGACGATTGTCGCACAATTTCCGGTTTCAGCAGCGCAAGCGCTTTGAAAGCTTTCTGACGTCGTTAAGTAAATCCCCCGCCTTGTTGGCGGGGGAGGGGGGGTCTTTCTGAATCAGGTTGTTTAGGGGTGTGAGGTATTGGGTTGAGTCTGACGATGACCTACTTTCCCGAGCTGGGTAGCTCAGTATCATTGGCGCTGCCCTGTTTCACGGTCCTGTTCGGGATGGGAAGGGGTGGTGCCAAGGCGCTATGGTCGTCAGACTCGAAGCT
>Ga0308419_1000517_pt1 | contig 27931 bp, 20 predicted proteins | sample HotsprSampleMS50_FD_203674 | JGI IMG/M metagenome (GOLD analysis project Ga0308419, IMG submission 203674) | Hot spring phototrophic mat microbial communities from Mushroom Spring, Yellowstone National Park, Wyoming, United States - 20090730_MS50 ... | reverse complement strand
GGCAAGGGCCCGAAGAGAAAATCACCGGGACTGGTACGATAACAATAGCGTTGGCCAGCGGCCAGGCCGAAAAGGACACCCCACATGATGTCCTGGCTCGAACCCATGTCGAATGTGATGAACAGGGGCAGGCCGTCGATCCGTTTGATGTAATCGGCTTCCCGCGCCAGGGCCAGGTAGAACGGACGAATATGTCCCGGGGAAAAGTTCGAATGACTCCAGTCGCGGACGCTCTCGTCCATCATCAGGCCATGATCGCGAGCGACGAAATGAAAGTCCTCGACGGCATTCGCGGGCGGCAGGAAATGGCTTCCGCCCGGATTGGCGAACGCGATGTTATACCCATGCACGAAATCGGGATAGCGGGGTCGCAGGGTGTCGAAAAAGGGTTTCATGTGGCCCACGAAGTGGCCATCCCATCGAACCCCGTCCCACCCGAACATGGCGATGCTGTCCATGATGGCGTGGGCGCCGAAGATCACCGCCGGTTCGTAGTCGAAACGAACTCACAGGCTGGCCCAATGCTGCCATCCGCCATCGCTGGGAGGCGCGTGAGGCAAATAGTCGTTGGCCAACATACGCTCCAGATAAAAGGTGTTGAACTGTTCCGTGGCGGCCCCCTCGGGACCGTGGCCGAAGAATTCCGGATGGCGCTGAAATGTTCGAAAGCCCGCGATTCCACCCGTGCCGGTCTTTCCGTAGGTGATTCCCTTGATGCCCACAGCGTGGGCCGCCTCCAAGAGGTTTTTAAAGCCGCTGACGGAGCCGGGATATTGCGTTTGACAGAAAAAAAGATTTCGGTGTCGGGGTCAAGGTTCGAGTAGTCGCAGGGCGCCCAGGCAAACCGTTCGAAGTAGTTGGCGTAGGCCTTTTTGTTGGCCGCCATGAGGGCATCGGCTTGTTCGCGGGTCATTCCGCGCATGTCTTGCGGACCGCCATTCCCAGAAATGCCGATGCGGTAGACATTTCGGCTGACCCCAAAAAAGGCGCTGTTGGCATGTTCCATCTGGTCCCCGCGCCACAGCGAACAGCGCAGTTCACGGCCGAATTCGGTCTCGTCGAGGGGATAAGCAAACGAACGCTCGTGAACACCGGGCTCGAGCGTGAGGCTTTCCCGATAGACCTCCCGGACCTCATCGAGTTCCCGAATCTCTTCGGCGACGATCACGATCGGCCCGGGGGTCCTGCGGGCTTCCATTGTGACGCGGGCATGGACGATTTCGCCCGGCTTGTAATGGATTTTATCAACCTCGACCTGGCGTACCAGCTCATCGGGCTGGCGCTGAGGGCGGATTTCGATGCGATCGCACAGCACCCGGGGGGCGAACGCATCCAGTTGAGAGACATCGCGAACCCCATCAATCAGTTCGCCGATCTCGGCCGCCGTGACGGCTTCGCGCTTGAAATCGGCATCTGCCAGGGGATTCCTTTGGTCGGGCAGCGCGGGAAGGGCGGACCGTTCATCGTCTGCCATCGTCATGCGCATGCCTTGGAAGCCGCTCGAGGTGGTGGCTTCCAGGCGAAGCGTGGCGTACCCCCCGGGGTGCACAAAGGCGATTTCGTACGGTTGGTACTCCAGGACGGGATCAAAATGAAATTGGCCGAGGGTGACCTGGGTCTCGCCGGCCGAGAGGGTGACGGAAAGTCCGTGTTGAATTGCCACCGGCGCCGCGGTCAGCCAGAAGGTGGCGGTATAATCGCCGGGCGGCAGGTCGGGATTGGTCCGCACAATTCGCTTGACTGGGGTGTGAACGGCGTTGATGTCGAAGAGGGCGCCCGCACACCTTCCGTTCGAGGCACGCGAGTCTCGAAAGGCCTAACCCTCCCGGGCGAGATGATCGGAAGCTTCGATCACCCGGAGGGCGTGGAGCAACGGCCGTCCCGCTAGCAGAAGGCCCACGGCGCAGACCCGTCGAATAGCGAACGCCCTCACATAGGGTCCCTTGCTTTTTGGACGCCGCCCTCGTTAACGGGGTTTTGGCCCGCCGAAGCACCAGTTCACGTGATCGTCGGAGAGGGGACGAGTCCCCAGGGAAACGAGAATGGCCGTCAGAAGGGAGAGTGGGAGGGCGACCACCAGGGGATCTACGAAGGCCCAGGTGGGGCTGAACGAGGCGGGGATTAGCGTCTCTTTTCCAAAGAGGGCTTTGCAGAGACCCAGGCCGGTTGCTGTCTTGCTGTTGATGAAGAGCGACCAGAAGGCGCTGGCCAGGAATCCGACCAGGAGCGAGGCCAGGGCGCCGGCCCGGGTCATGCGCTTCCAGAAGAGAGCGCCGAGGAAGGCGGGCAGGAAGGAAGCGCCACAGAGTCCGAAGAAGATCGCCGTCGCCAGGGCGATGATGTTGAAGCGGACCATTTTACCGAGCAGGATGGCGGCGGCCAGGCCCGCGAGAATGCCTAGGCGTGTGATGGCGATGGAGCGGGTGGAGTGACGTTCGCCCGTAAGGGTTTCAAAGACATCTCGGCCGATCGCCGTCCCCATGGCATGGAATTGGCTTGAGAGGGTACTCATGGCCGCTGCCAGAAGGGTCAGGAGGAAGACGATTCCAAACCATTTCGGGAAGGCGCTGGCGACGTAGTGCGGGATGATGGCATCGGCGTTTCCTGACAAGGGGGTTCCCAAGGTGGCCGTCCGCGCGATGGCGATCAGGCCGGGGCGGATCTCGTCGAGGCGGCCATCGGTTCCGCGCGTGAGGGTCATCTCCGGTGTCCAGAGCACGTAGCGGAGCGCCTGGTCTTCGGCATCCCCGGGAAGGCGATAGGCGATGAAGCGTTTGGCGCGGCTTATGACCTCGGCGAGCGCGTCAGGGGGCAGGAGGGTGAGGCGGCCTTTTCCGTCCGGTCCGGGATCGAGGAGGGCCTGATCGTCCACGAGGCGGCACCGGATAGTTTCGTGACGCGCGAAATAGACGTTCGAGAGGGGGCCGACGACGAAGGCCACACCGGTCATGAAGAGAATAAAGATACCGCCGGCGACCACGGCCCGGTTGAGCGACTGACGTGAGCTCACGGTCATGAATCGCACGACGAGTTGGGGTTGGGCGAGCACGCCGATGCCGACGCCGAGAATGATGGTGGTGACCATGGTCCACCAGAGGTTGAACGGGATGGCCTCCGGGCCGCTGGATCCGGGCTTGGCCCAGCCGAAGAGGGGCATGGCGGTCCAGCCCCGATGCCCGATGGCCTTCAAAGCGGCGGGGACACGGGGGGCCATCTCGGTCAGCGATTGATGGGCCTGGGTGAAGCCCCCGAGTGTGGCGTAGGTGGCGGCCAACAGGATGACCATGCCGATCAGCATGATGGTGGCCTGAAGGGCGTCGGTGAACATGACACCCTTCATGCCGCCGGCCACCACGTAGGCGGCGACGATGAAGGCGAAGATATAGAGCGCGGCATTGAAGGGAATGTGGAAGATGGGGCCGATGAATTCGGCGCCGCCGATGATGACGGCCATGGCATAGAGGGGCATGAACAAGAAGATGATCAGGCCGCCGATGACTTGAAGGGCCCGGCTTTGGAATCGTTTACCCAGAAGTTCAGGGAAGGTATGCGCGTCGAGGTGATGGCCCGTGCGGCGAGTCGGGTTGCCCAGAAAGACGAAGGCGATATAGATGCCGACAAAGATGTTGAGAAAGGTGAGCCAGAGCAATCCCATGCCAAGGTTAGCCGCTACCCCTCCGAATCCGACGATCGCGGAGGTGGAGATAAAGGTGGCGCCATAGGAGAGGGCCATGACGATGGGATTGATGTTTCGCCCGGCGACGAGGTAGTCGGCGGCGGTTTTGGTCGCACGGTAGCCTCGGTAACCCAAGTATGCGACGGCGAAGAGGTAAATCAGCAGGATGAGGAGGGTGAGGGCATCCATGAGGTGTTCCTTTCCTTTGGCTCAGAGTGTTTCTTCGACCTCTTCTTTTTCCTCTTTGGCCCATTGGAGATCTTCCGTCTGAGGAGGCTCGTCGCCCTGGTTCCAGTGGGCGACCCCATAGAGAACGCACAGGAGTGCGCTGGCGACCGACAGGGCGTAGGCAAGGAAGACGGCTTTATCGGCGATGCCAAACATGCGAGACCTCCTGAGATGAGTTGATGGGCATCATTGCGAAGCCACAGGCTAAAATCAAGATGAATATCTTACAAATCCGCTCGAGGACGGAACGGAGGCTTGGGAAACCGGGGGTTGGGGAGGCGTGAGCTATCGGATCAGGAAAAGGACGCCGGATCGCGGCGCATCGCATTCATAGGCGCCCATATCGGGGCAGCGGGTTTCGGAGCGAGACGTTCTTTTTGATTCGCCTTTTGGCGGGGGGACGATTTCAATTGATCAATAATCACGGTGATGAACTTTGGCGTTTTTAGAGGCGTTTAATGAGTTATGAACAAGTGGTTTTTGATGTCTCTGTTGGTTGCGGGCAGCCGTTGCGCGGCGACGACGAACGAGATCGTGGTGACCGCCACACGGGGAGACGCTGCACCGCAAACGGTGCCCGCGGCGGTGGCGGTCATGGACGAACAGACTCTGGAAATCTGGCGATCGGCCAACACCGAAGATCTTTTCCGCTCCACCGCCGGCGTGGATATTCAGGGGTCGGGATTGCCCGGGCAGATGGTTCGGCTCAATATGCGGGGACTGACCTCCGGCTATCAGACGCAGCGGGTGCTGGTTCTGGTGGACGGACGGCGCCTCAACGATCCCTATCAGGGAAACGTGGAATTCGGACTTCTGCCCATGGGTCTCCTTTCCCGCGTGGAGGTGGTCAAGGGACCGGCGTCGGCGCTCTATGGCTCGAATGCCGAAGGCGGCGTGATACAGTTCTTCACGCGGCGGCCCGAGTCGGGCTCGTTTGGTCGGCTCAGCGGTGCCTACGGCACGCACCACACCAGGGAGGGACGCTTCGAGCTGGGCGAAGGGAATGAACGGGGAGATTATGCCCTAACGATCGGCGGCGAAGCCACGGATGGCTACCGGCGGCGGGCCAGCGGCGAAGCGCTGGACTGGAAAGCCTGGCATGGCGATCTCCAGGGCGGGATCCGTCTGCGCGACGATCTCTCCCTTCGCCTCACCGGCGGAGGATACTCGGGCGAGGGGCGGGATGATTCGGCCGACCGCCGCGCCCAGCGTAACTATCAGATGGGCGTGCTGGAGTGGAAACCTGAGGGACCTGCCGGCGTGGTGTCTACCGTTCGCCTCTATCGCAACGGATTTCGTGACCGATACGACTGGGTCTATCCAGGCGTTGGGCTCTACCAGCAGGAGACCTGGGTGGCGGAGAGCGCGGCCTCAGGATGGCTGAACCCGTGGAATCAGGTCACCCTCGGGGCCGAATGGCGGCGGGATGGTGTGGTGGTTGAGGAGATGGCGGGGGATATTGACAAGGCGAGCGGAAACACCGGAGTCTTCGCGCAGCATCGGGCCGACGGGCCCATCGCCGGCGTGACCTGGGGCCTCCGGTATGATTATGCCCATGACTATGGGGTATTCTGGAGCCCGCGTGCCGGTTTGATGTTCCATCTGATTCCGGATCTCGACCTCTATCTCTCCGCCCACCGGGCGCACCAAGCGCCCTCGCTTTCCGATCGGTACGTCCGAGTAGTCTACAGCGGATTCGAATTTGTCGGCAACCCCGATCTGAAGCCCGAAGCCTTGACCTCCTGGGAAAGCGGTCTGCGATGGCGGGCGCCGGCGGGATTCTCGCTTCAGGCGTCCTCTTTTTATCAGACCATGAAAGACAGCTTTGACTTCGTCCTGAGTCCGGACGGGGTCTTTCGGAATTATAATGCCAGCCGGGCGACTCTGTGGGGCATTGAAACCGAGGGCCGGTGGACATTCGGGAAGGGTTTCTCGCTTCAAGGCGCGCTCTCGTACACGGATGGTCAATATGACGAAATGCCGCTCCCCGAGACCACCGGCAAGCGAATTCCCTATCTCGCGCCGTGGAAAGCGTCCTGCGGCCTCGAATACCGAACCGTGCGCTCCGACGTTCATGCGCTTCGAATTCGATATGTGGACCGTCGCTACGCCGATGCTCAGAATCGAGTTTCGCTTGATTCGCATGTCGTACTGGACTGGAACAGCCGAATCCGCTTGAGCCGCCGGTTGTTCGCAACCCTGCGTCTGTATAATCTGTTCGACACGGACTATGAAGAGCTCCCCGGAATTCCACAGCCGGGATTCCGTATCATGGCTGGGATCGAGGCCATTCTTTTCTGATCTCCAGCGGCTCTTGCGCCTCTAATGGCACAGTAATTGCTCTTTTGTTTTTCGAAGAGGAACGAACACGTACGTGATCGAATTCACGACGAATGAGGCCATGGTGGCAACCCTCCCTGTTCTCTGTTTTGCGAAGATAACAAGGATAGAGGGCGGTTATGAGCATTCGGATTTTGAGTTTTGAGTCGGTAGGAATCCAGTTGGGGCTCGAGGTTGAAAAAGAGTGTGTTCTGGGAATTCGGCAGGTGATATGGCGCGGGCTTCCGTTGCGGGATCCTCGCGAGCCGATTCAACCGCTGATTGTCACGGCCGACGGCTGGTGGGTGGAGCGGTATGAGTTCCGGGGGATCGAGACCTTGCCGGGAGGGGCGTTGGTTATTCAGACGGTGCCTCGGTTTCGAACGGCGCCTCAGATGGTCTGGACCGATTCGGCACTTCATCCTCGAGTGAACACGGGCGGGTGGGGCGGATATCGTCCGGTCGGGAATGCCCGCATGGATTGGATACTTCGTCCTTGTCGCCAGACCTTGGGTGGTGTGGCCTATGAAGGGTTCTCGTATGGATTTCGCTATCATGCGCCCGGGTGCTCGATCTTTCAGATTCACGATCGGGCCTCATGGGAATTGGGCGGCGAGGCGGAGGGGAACATCTTTATCATGCGGAATTTCTTTGCGGCTCCCGTTCAGCGACTGGACCGTGCCACCGCCTACGATTCCGGTTGGACCGTTCGCGGCCTCCCCAATCCCTATCTTTTCCAACATCTCCCCCTATACGCCCAAATGCAGGGATTTACCTTCCAAGTTTCGGCCGATGCGATGCTGACGACCGTTCATGACCGCCCGAGTCATGTGCGTTCCCTCTTTCACAAAGAGGCGAACGACACCCTCCTGCTTCATTTTCATCAGTTCTGTTTCGATCTCACTGACTCCGTGGCGACGCCGGAGCGGCGGATCCTGGTGGCCCGCCGACCAGAAGGCGGGGAGACGGCCGTCTGGAATCACTTCCTGGACTTGCGTCGCGATATTCAGTCGGACCTGCGCGCACAGGCTGGAGTGCTTCGTTTCGACATTCCGCGGCCTTCCGCGCATGTGGAAACGTGGGAGGTGGCCCGTCTGGAACGGCTGCCGGCCATCTGGAAGACGCTGTACGAGTGGCACATTCACCGCGCCTACCTGATGCCGCTCTGGCGGAGCATCGAAACCGATGTCATTCCCCGCTTCACGCATGACCAAACGGGCTTCAATTTTCTCGGCAACATGTGCTGTCCGCTGGAACTCGAAATTGCGGGCGTCTATGGCGGCTGGGAGGGGCTGAAAAGGGCCATGACGGCGGCCGTGGATCTCGAAATTGATGTCGTCATATGGTGCGGCTCGCACTTCTCCTCGCTCAGTCCACTCGAACGGGCGATTCCCGGATTGTTCGTTCGCGACGTGTCGGGACAGCCGGATCGGAGCCAGTACGGCCATCTGCTGTTTGTGGCCAACCAGCGGAATCGCGCCTATCAGGACTATCTGATCAGCCGATTGGAGCGGCTCAAGGAGTGCGGCGTCAGCGGAGTCTATCGCGACAGTCACTTCACGATGTGCTGTGATACCTTCCATCATGCTCATGATGACCGCGGATCCGGGGTCTATACCATGCACGAGGACGAGTTAGCGATTCAGCGACGCGTTCAGGAGGATCTAGGGTTGCTGTACTATGTGGACGGAGGAGGCATTTTTGGAACGCCGCTGGTCGGAACGGCCTATGACCTCATCCACGGCCAGGAGCCGTTCTATCAAGACGTGGAAACGGCCGACCTCGATCTGCAACAGGTTGAGGCGAATGGACGGGATCCCTTTGAGGTCTATTTTCGCGGGATGTCGTGCCGCCTCTTTTATCAGGTGAATGTGGATGTCAATCGTTTTCCCGCCTCCGGTTCGTTATCCGCCTGGTGGCAACCGGACCGCTTCGCCGCCCTCCTGGAGGGTTACGCCCGGGTCGAACCCCACATGGGCTCGATGCACTTGCTGGAGGAAGGGGGGGGAACCGAGTGGCGGGATCCCCTGGGCCATCGGGTCATATTCCCTTGGAAACGACTGCCCGTTTCCTGCCTCAGTCCCGATGGACGACGCGTGACCGACGTGGTGGCGTGCGCCCGACTCTCGGAGGAGGAGGCGATGGAGCCAGGCCATATCTATTTTGTCGAGAATCCTGCCGGGAAGCGTCGCTAAAGCATCAGCACGACGCTCAGATACCACTCCCGGCCCGGCGGAGGTTGCCCCGGAAAGGTCTGGAAATCGGAACCCCAGAGATTCATCACGCCGCCCTTGAGGACAAGATCCATTCGGGGGATGGTCACCTCCGCCTCAATCGCCGCAGAGGCATCGGTTCGGGTTCCCTGGCGAGCGGGATTGGCCTGGTAGCGCGCGAGGGTCTCCCGAAACGTGAGGCCTCCCCAGGAAAGAGGACGCCACCGGATCGCGAAACGGAGCCGGTGGGGCGCGTAGTCTAGAACGTACCGCGAGGCAAAGGGAGGGTCATCCGCCGATGTTTTGTCAAGTCCCAGGTAGTCCACGGAAAGCGTAACGGTCGGATCCAATGTGATCGCGCCATAGACTTGGCATCCCATGGTACGAATCTGTCCGAGATTCTCGGCGGTCCAGCGTGTGGCCGGCGCTGTCCGAATCCAATCCACCGTGTTCCGCGATTCCTCGGCAAAAAGGACGAGTCCCGCGGGCGGTCGGGGACGATCCCGGCGGTAGCCGGCTTCGATCAAAAGACTCTGTTGACGCTTCAGATCCCGATTGCCGAGACTGCCAGGCGATTCGTAATTCAATTCCGTGTACGAGGGCTGACGGGCCGAACCGGTCAGCGAGGCAAAGAGACGCCCGCCCGCCGGGCCATCCCGCGTAACCTGAAGCGCGGGATGCCAGGCGGGGCGGTCGTGTTGAAACAAGTCGGTGCCCACTCCCGCGCCAAGGGACCACGGACCGATCGTGTATTCGGGAACCACCGCGGCCGAGAAGCGGCTTCGTTGATGGTGCCCCAGTCCTGTACTGGGAATGCGGCCCGAATAGTCACTCCGAAGGCGTTCAAGAATGGCGTCGCTCCGAAGCCAGAGCCGCCACCGATCGCTGAGGCGGGGCGCGCTGTTGGCGTGAAGGGTTGGCGTGTCGGTCCGATGGCGATTCTCATAGAGCGATGGATCATTTCGGTCGAGCCGATAGCGGTCCTCATGATGGGTCCAAGCCGCGGCGAGCCGGGTGGGTGCCGACCCGTTAGACACGCTCCAGGCGGCATAGGCCAGCATCATCTGGACACGCTCATCCGCGGGGAACGAGGGCGGCGCGCCGTAAAAGCCGCGGGCGCCGAAGGCGCGGTCCGAACCCAAAAGGAGGAGATCGAACCGTGTGTCCGATTCCGGGGACAGGCGCGTGCCCTGAATACCGCCTGCCCAGCGCTCCAGATCGTTATCAGGCTGGCCGTCCGTACGATCCATGCGGTCCCAGGAGGCGAAGGCGGCGGCACCAAACCGTGTTCCATCGGGGGTTGCGGTCGAGGCGCCGACGTCGGCGCCGATGCCCCGCCATCCGGCGCTTCCCCCGTGGGCAACGGCCATTCGGCGGCTTTCCGGTTCGGCCAGGGGCACGTCCAGGGCGCCGGCCAGATGGCCTGCGGTTTGGCGGAAGGCCTCCCAGCCGGTTAAGAGTCGAGGGGTCCCGATCCAGGCAGCCGGGAGAGGAAGATCGGCATGGAAGTGCTCGGTTTGGGGGTTTACCAGCGGCAATCCATTTAAAGTAAACCCTGCGGCGCTAAAGGGAGAACCGCGAATCCGAATATCCGTTTGAGGGGCGCCGGAGCCTTGGCGCTGGACCTCGACCCCAGGTTCGCTATCGGCTGCCTCCAGTGGTGAAAAGAGTGGATAGGATGGAACGGATAGAGGGGCGTTCCAGGGGTTGGCCTCCACGCGAATCTCGATTGGCGCGGCTGAGGTGCTGATCGTGTTCGCGAGGATGGTCAGCAGGGCAGCGAGGGCGATGGGAGAGAGACGCATGGCTTTTCCCTTTGTTATGAAGGTTGGGGAATAACGTGGGCGTCACCGGAATGCACGTGAACGGTTGTGGCATCGGCCCGTCGGAGACGAAGCGCACCATCCGGTTCAATGCCGTCGGCCCATCCTTCCAGGATCCGGTCGCTTTGCTGGATTCGGACCGGCCGGCCCGCCAGAGCATCGCAACGACGGTACTCATCGAGAAATGGGCTGAACCCGTCGTGACGCCATTGATCGTAAATCGTCTCGAAGATGTTGAGGAACGTCGCCAGGAGGGACGGGCGGGAAAAGGCGCGGTTGGTGAGCAGGCGAAGCGACGAAGCGGTTATCCGGAGGTCCGGGGGGAACTCTCGGCGTGTCATGTTGACGTTGAGGCCGAGACCGGCGATGAGGTATCGGATCCGATCTGGCTCCGCCTGCATTTCGCAGAGAATGCCGGCAATTTTTCGACCGTCCACCAGGAGATCGTTGGGCCATTTGACCATCGGGTTAAGAGAGGGCGTGCGTGTTCGGAGCGTTTGTCGCAAAGCGAGGGCGAGGAGAAGGGGAAGCGAGGTGGCTTTGTCCAGAGGACCCTCGGGACGCAGCACCAGGGAGAACAGGAGATTCCGGCCGGGTGGGGAATGCCATGATCGCTCCAGGCGTCCCCGGCCCTCGGTCTGATAGTCGGTGACAACGACGAGCCCTTCGGGCGCGCCGGCCTCGGCGAGGTGCGCGGCTTCGCGGTTGGTGGAGGAAAGTGTGTCGTAATAGAGAAGGGCGTGCCCCAATCGGCGCGTCGTGAGGTAGGGTTCGACCTCCCAGGGAAAGGGAATATCCGGTGTGCGCGTGAGGCAGTAGCCGCGGCGAGGGCTGGCCTTGATCCCATAACCCCAGTGGCGGAGGCGTTCGATGTGTTTCCAGGCGGCGGCGCGGGTCAGTCCTGATTCGGCCAGGAGCGAAGGTCCAGGCACATAATGCCCGTTCTCGGCTTTCAGCCGCCGCATGATGGTGCCCATCCGTTCCCAGTCGCCTGGCCGTCGTCTTTCCATAGCAACACTCTAAGATATGGCTGCCTATTGTCAACTTAAAAATAGGATACAGTTGACAATAAGCTTCGCCACCCTGCTTGCCGCACAGGAGAGGAAACTTTAATATGCGGGCTATGAAGAAATACGGAAGTCCCTGGCTGTTTCTACCGTCCAATCCCATCATTCGCCCAGGCGCGCTGAATCCTCCCTGGGACGCCCGGCGTGCGGGCGCCGCCCACGTTCTCAGGGAGAATGACAACTTGCGTATGTATTACTGGGGCACCGATCCTGCCGGACAGCATTGGATTTGTACGGCCGTCGCCTCCAGAGGCCGCCCGGAGGAGTGGCATGGAACGGGGGTTGCGCTGGGGCCGCAGACCGAAACCGCTTATAACGCCATCGGCCCCTCCATGCCCTTTGTCCTTCCTCTCAATGCGTCCGATTGGCTGCTCTTTTTTTGCGCCTGGGGACGATCCAACAAGCGATTGCCGAATTCGACCGGCCTGGCGATCAGCGACGATGGAGGCCGTCACTGGCGGTATGCGGCGGCCGAGCCAATATTGCCCCTGGACCGGCCCTGGGATCAGGAAGCGACGGGTAGTGTCTGCGCTCTTTATGAAGACGGTCGGATTCGCCTCTATTATACCGCCATCGCGGGATATGGGCCTAAACCCGCCGGCATTCAATCCGGCCATGGGGATTCGATTCCCCACATTTCGATTGCCTATGCGGAATCCCGGGACGGGATTCGATGGACCAAACCCCTTCCCGCGCCCGTCGTTCAACCCAGAGGGCATGCGGTCGAACCGTTCGAATATATCTGTTCGAAACCGTTTATTCTCCGGCGTTCCGGTGGCGAGGGCTACTGGCTCTGGGTCAACACGTTCGGGACCGCCTACCGCATCCACCGGCTCTGGAGCCGGGATGGACTACAGTGGGAGTGGCTCCCGCGCCTTGGGCCAGACGGCGAACTCGGCGTTGGAACCAAAGACGACTTTGATGATATCCAGCGCTCCTATCCGTGTTTTGTAGAAGACGGCTCGGAGTGGCTGTGCTGGTATACCGGCAACGGCTTCGGCTCAAATGGTATGGGGTTGGCCCGCAAGCCGGCCGAACCGTAGCCATCGAGTCACCTCGGCCGCTCAGTATTTGACGGAGCAACCATAGGGTTGCGTGGAGGTGGGAGACACCGGCTTTCCCTCCAGGGCGGCATCGAGCACTTCCCGGATGTAGTTGCGCGCTTCGGCGAGGGTCTTCGGATCGGGAGAGGGCTGATTGTCAATAGCGCCGGCATAGATCAGGAGACCTTCGGGATCAATGATGTACATGTGCGGCGTTGTACGGGCGCCATAGAGACGGCCCACGTTTCCCTCGGGGTCGAGCAGCACGGCTGTGGGCTTGGCGTTTCGCTCTTCCAGAAGGGCCGGCCACTGGGCAGGCGCATAATGCCCCTGTTTCCCCGGCGCCGACGAGCAGATGGCAAACCACACCACCCCTTTCTCCGTATACGCCTTTTGGAGCGTTTGCATATTCCCACTGCCGTAGTGCTTTTTCACAAACGGACAGTCCACGTTGACCCATTCCAGAACGACGTACCGTCCTTTCTGGGCGGACAAGGTCCAGTTCGCTCCCGAGGGATCCGGCAAGGTGAAGTCAGGCGCCGGTTTTCCGAGTTCCGCTTTGGGCAGCGCGACCTCCGCCCGGATGGTCGCCGCGGCGGCTGCCGCGGCCAGGATCAGGAGTGGGAGTGTGGGTTTCATCGTGTCTTCTCCTCGATTTCCGCTCCCTGTTTTTCTTCCGGGGCACCGTCCGTGGAGCGGGTCCGGACGGTAACCCACAACGACGTTGTCCAATTCGAAATCTGAAGATTTCCTTCGAACAGATCCCCCGCCGGAAGGGCGACCGGCCCTTTGGGCATTTGGAAGGCCCACCCTTCCGCCAGAGAATGGGAGACGACGGGCGGCAGGGTGGAAACAACCCCTGGGTGACGTGAAAAGAAGAGAATACCCGAGGGCGGAGGCAGGGATAGTCCGGTCGGCAGGCGGGCATGAAGGGTCCAGTGCTGGTCGGTTTCCACCAGTATGAATCTCCATCCAGGATCACGGACAGGAAGACTCCCGCGAAGCGACCGAAAAAGAGGGATGTGCTCAGATAGAGGCTGAGGTTGTGAAGCCTGAACCGGCCAGGAAAGGTCCGCCACTCCTTCCCGGACCTCGCATACCTCTCGGCAAATGAGCCATTCGGCCTTCAGATGGATCGAGACCTTGGAACTTGGCTTCAATTCGGGAGGCGGCATCCAAGTCGCTAGAATTCGGAGGGGAGAGGAGTGCCCGTAAGTGACGATGCCCTCGTTATCGAAGCGTTCAGGGGAGGGGAATGCAAGAACAGGAAACGGCCCGCTTGGGGTGATTCGCCACAAAAACCGCGGGGGTGCCCCGGCCTCCCCAGGATTGAGCCAATAGGTATGCCATCCTTCGGGGAACGTGATCTCAATGGCGAAAAAGGCCGGAGATCCTGGGCAAACCCCATTCGTTTCCGGAATCAACCGTACCCCATCCGTTCGACCCAATCCAACACCAAAAGAAAGAATTATAACAGCCCAAATGTGATTAGATCTATCCACTACCTATAATATACCATGTCGATATCCTTGAAGGCAATAGCCGATTCACTGTTGAGACCAATATTCTTCGGGTGGGATCGCCTTAGGCAGCGAAGGGTAGAGCACGACCTCGTGGTAGGGTTCGAACGTATCGTCAACCATCGCATGGATGGTGATCGGCGTATCGGCGTAGAACGCCGTCCCGGGAATCGTGAAGTCGAAACAATGGTGTTCTTCCGGTTGGAGATAGGGCGCTCCCTTGATGAATAATCGTCGGTCCCGGAACCGAGCCTCCACAACGGGTTTGACGATCCGTGAGCTTTTGTTGACGGCGGTCAAGCGCGCCTTGACCCGAAACCGGTCGTCTTTGATGACCATATTTCTCCCCCCATCGAAGCGCACCTCCAAATCCAGCTCAAGTGGGCGATAGAGGGGGAAGGGTTGTGTTCCGACGACGCCTCCAATGCCCCGCACAAGGGCGCGAACATAACGTCTTGCGTCGGGATGATTGACCGCCTGAAATGTTGTGCCCGTCGCGATCACACGACCTTCGGAAATCCACAGCGTCTGGGTGGCCCCGGATGTGGCAATCGTGATCATGCCTTTTGTTTCGTGCATCTCGATGGCATGGATGATGGGCGGTGGAGGACCGGTTGGACCGAGAGATGAATAGACGAACCAGAAGTGTCCGTTGACCAGCGCCTCGCGGACCGCCGAATCGGAACGGTTGGTCAGGAGAAGCACATTCCAGTTCCGGCCGATGTCCGAGATTTCGTGCATATCGTCATTCGAAAACCCCCACACAGGCCGTTCCGGCATAAGGGCCGATAACACCGTATCCCAGAGGACCCGATCGCTGGGATAGCGATCTCCCTGGTTATACACTTCCATACCGATCAATGAGGGAAAGGCTCGGAAATGCGCCATGTACCATTCCGCGGGCTTCGTGTAACGGCCGGGGTGGGTGAAAATAGCCAGGGTTTCCGGATGGGACGCCAGGGACTCTCGGAGCGATTCGATTTCGTTCGAACGGCCGGGATGCTCGGTGAACCAGGCCGACATGTGGTGATGGTCGGACCACTCACATCCGCCGATCGCGATCATTCCCAGCGCCTTCGGATCACGATTTTCGAGGCTCACCGACGTGTTCCGCCTTGATCGCCCCTTGAGCGGCAGCTCGCTCAGTTGGGTCCAGGGCCAGGTGACTTCGTTATGGTCGGTCAGTGCAAGAACCGCCGTCCCGATGGCCGCATAACGATCAATCACCTCATGCGGGGGCAACGCCCCATCGCTTTGCGTGGTGTGGGTATGCAGTTGGGCCCGTGCCTGGGCCATCGTCGTCCATGGCGGAGGCGGGTAGGGGGAGGAAAGAATACGCCAGGCATTGGCCTTTCGCTTCGCCTGTTCGCGCGCCAGCGGAATGGCGATCAACCCGAGAGAGAATAGGTAGACGATCACATGGAGGGTCCGTCGCAAGATCTCCTCCCGCCGTGTCAGAGGTGGGATGGGACGGCCCCCGCCGCTTTTCACTTGAAACGGCTCCTCCCGTTCCGCCATACTGCCTCCGTTATGCCGGCATAGCTCAGCTGGCAGAGCGGCTGATTTGTAATCAGCAGGTCGTCGGTTCGATCCCGACTGCCGGCTCCACGCCGGGCCCGGAGGCCCCTGCCATTACCGGATGAGGACTTCGCGTCCGCCTTTCGCCGCCGACGCGTAGATCGCATCCATCATCTTCTGGATCATCAGGCCGGCTTCCGCTGGAGCTTCCGTCGGCGCTCCGTGAAGGACAGTATTCACGAAAAGCCGCAATTTCCGCCCAAACCCATCCGTCTGGGGCAGGTAGGCGGGTGTTTTATCGACCATATATCCCAGCTCATCGGTCCGGATAAGAGGCGGGTCAAAATCCGCGCCGCCCTTTTCGCCCATCAGGGTGAAGGTGAAGGCATCGGGGCCATGTGCGGCGAAGGAGGCCTCCACATGCATGACGGCGCCATTGTCGAAGCGGATGTGACCGATGGCGAGGTCTTCGACGGTGTAGGTCTTATGATCCCAGTCCGGCCATCGGCATGCGACGGCGCAGGGCTTATCGCCGAGATATCGAAAGGTCTGTCCAGAGGCGGCCACCGGCCTGGGTGACCCCATACAGTAGTGGGCGACTTCCATGATATGCACGCCGATATCAATGAGGGGGCCACCGCCCTGCAATTCCTTCCGGCCAAAGACCCCCCAGTTCGGAATGCCCCGGCGCCGCAAAGCCTGGCACCGGGCAAAAAGAATCCGGCCGAACCGTCCCTCGGTCGCCATTTGACGGATGAATTGGGCGCGGGCGTCGAAGCGATACTGGAATCCGATGACGAGATGGCGGCGGAGTCGGCGCGCCGTAGCGGTCATGAGGGAGGCCTCCCGCGCATTCATGGCCATCGGTTTTTCCACCATGACGTGCGCGCCGGCCCGCAGCGCTCCGATCGTATGCTCGGCATGTAGTCCGTTCGGTGTGCAGACGCTGACCGCGGCCGGTTTCTCGCGGCGCAACATCTCTTTCCAGTCCCGGTAGAGGGCGGGGATCCCGTGATCGGCTTGGGCCTGAGCCAGTGCCGGCTCGCTGACGTCGGCAGCCGCCACGATCTCCACGTCGGGAAACCCCTTCAGGACTCTCATTTGCGCCCGGGCAATGCCGCCGGCGCCGATGAAGGCGACTCTCAGCTTCTTTTCTGCCGTCATGACCGACCTTTCCTATTCGGAGATTCAAGGATGTTTGGGGTGGTAATGCGTATGAAGCAGACGATGCGAGGTTTCGCTATTCGGCGCTCCGAGAAATTCCTTATAGAGTTGCTGAACAGCCGGGTTTTCGTGGGATTTCCGGATCGGCTTGCCTTCGTCCTCCGCGTAGATGGCGGCGATGCGCCGCTCCCGGACCTCGTCAGTCGTGAAACGGGGTTGTCCCCCACCGCCGATGCAGCCGCCCGGACAGGTCATGATCTCGATGAAGTGGTACGGAGACCCGTTGGCCTTGAGATAGTTCAGCAGCCGTCGGGTATTGCCAAGTCCGTGCGAAACGGCGACCTTGAGCTCCACCCCTTCCAGGAAGGACCACTCCGGTTTCACATTCCGAATGGCCAGCGTGGCCTCCTTGATGCCCGCCAATCCAATGATGGGCGCGACATGCAGCTTCTCGAAGGGAAGTTCGCGCCCGGTGACGATCTCGTAGACGGTGCGCAATGCGGCTTCCATGACGCCGCCGGTGTTGGCAAAGATGTCGGCAGCGCCGGAGGAGACCCCAAGGGGGACATCCATGGGTTCGTCCGGCAGCGACAGGAAGTCGAGCCCGCTTTCGCGGATCATTCGGGCCAGTTCCCGAGTCGTCAGCACGTAGTCCACATCCGGAACGCCGCTGGCGGTCATTTCGGGCCTCTGAGCCTCGAATTTCTTCGCGGTGCAGGGCATGACCGAGACCACGGTGATTTGGCGGGGGTCCTTGCCGATTTTGGACGCCCAGTAGGTCTTGGCGATAGCGCCGAACATCTGCTGAGGGGATTTGCAGGTCGAGATATTGGGGAGATACTGGGGAAAGTAGTACTCCGCAAAGTTGATCCATCCCGGTGAACAGGAGGTGAACATGGGCAACAGCCCTTGTTTGCTCTCGACCAGGGTCCGCCGCAGCCGGCCCAGCAGTTCGGTGCCCTCTTCGAGAATGGTCAAATCGGCCGTGAAGTTGGTGTCGAAGACCCCATGGAATCCCATCCGCCGGAGGGCAGCGGCCATCTTTCCTGTGACCCGTGTGCCGGGGGGAAGACCGAACTCCTCGCCCAGCGACGCTCGGATGGCCGGGGCGGTTTGAATCACCACCACCTGGCCAGGCGTTTCGAGCGCTTTCCAGACGCCTTCCACATGGGATTTCTCGACGATCGCTCCGACTGGACAAACGGCGGCGCACTGACCGCATTGAACGCAGGCGACGCCATCCAGATCCTGAGTGAAGGCCGGGCCGATGACGGTGTCGAAACCGCGGTTTTGCGGGAAGAGCGCGCCAACGCCCTGCACCTCGGCGCAGACCGAGACGCACCGGCGGCATTTGATGCACTTGGCATTGTCGCGTACCAGGGCCGGCGTGGACTCGTCCACCCGCCGCCGGGCTTTGGCCCCTTCGAAGGGGATCCGTTCGATGCCCAGAGAATCGGCCAGGGCCCGTAACTCGCATGTCCGGTTTCGATCGCAGGTGGGGCAATTCCCATCGTGTTCCGAAAGCAGGAGTTCCACGACCCGTCGCCGGGCGCCCCTGGCGCGCGGGCTGTGCGTCCTGACGACCATGCCCTCGGCCACCGGTGTGGAACAGGCCGCCATGAGCGTCCGCGCACCTTCCACCTCCACCAGACAGACGCGGCAGGCGCCGAGGGGGGGCCGCTTTTCCATGTAGCATAGGGTGGGGATGGCAATTCCCACGGAACGGGCCGCCTCCAGGATCGTCGTTCCTTCGGGAACCGACAACTGCTTTCCGTTGATCGTCACGCTGATCATGTCGCGGGAGCCTCCGTTTCCTCTTCTTCGGCTGCCGTGGGTTTGCCGTAATCACACCGCAGGCATCGCTTGGCCTGGCGGATGGCGGTCGATTCGTTCCAGGGCAATTCGACTTCCGTAAAGTTGTGACGGCGTCGCTCGACCGGCAACGCGGGCAATTGCTCGCGAGGGTCGCGCGACGGATCGGCTGTAGGGTCGAACCCGGTGGAAGGAGTGCGGTAGGTCCGCCAGAAGGCATGTCGCGCGCCGGTCAGACTGGCATCGATCGCGATGGCGGCCCGCTCGCCCGCGCCGATCGCTTCCGCCACCGAGGAGGGCCCCGAGACGGCGTCACCGCCGGCAAACAGCCAGGGAATGGATGTGGCCCCCGTTCGCGGATCCGCCTTGATCCAGCCGCGATCCGTCAATTCGATCTCGAACGGTCGGCAGAGTGCCCTGGCATTCAACGACTGACCGATGGCCACGATCACTTGGTCGGCCGGCACGATTTCGTAGGAGGCCTTTTCGTCTTTTTCCGGACGACGCCGGCCGGTCCGGTCGAACTCGCCGAGTTTCATCTGACGGCAGCGCAGACCGGTCACATGTCCATCCTGGATTTCGAACGATTCCGGATGGATCAGGGTCCGGAGGATGACCCCCTCCTGGAGGGCTTCTTCGATCTCCTCCGCGTAGGCGGGCATTTCGTCACGCGTGCGTCGGTAGAGCACCGTGACCCGCTCGGCTCCCAGCCGAATCGCGGTGCGCGCGGCGTCAATGGCGGCATTGCCGCCGCCGATGACGACCACCTGCCGTCCCACGGGCACGGATCCCCGGATATTGTACTGGCGAAGGAAGGCCAGCGCATCCACAATCCCGCGCGCATCTGCGCCCGGAACGTCTTCGAGCCCCAGCCCCTGCGGCGCACCGACGGCGAGGAACACCGCTTCGTAACCGCGATCCTTCAGATCGGCTAGCGTGAAATCTCGGCCTAACGCCTGCTGAGTCTCAATCTTGACCCCGAGGCGCTCGATCATCCGCACCTCCCGAGCCAGTTCCTCCCGGGGAAGGCGGTAGGCAGGAATGGCCTGAACCAGCATTCCGCCGGGGCGGGGTTCGGCTTCGAACACATCGGGCTTGTAACCGAGACGCGCCAGAAAATAGGCGCACGAGAGGCCGGCCGGTCCCGCGCCGATGATGGCGATTTTCCGCGCCGCGTTTTTCGGATCCTCCCGAACCTCGGGCACCTGGATCGTCACCTCCTGGTCCACCATGAAGCGCTTGATGCCCCGGATCGCCACCGGTTCGTCAAGCGAGGCCCGTCGGCATTTATCCTCGCAGGTGTGGAAGCAGACCCGGGCACACACCGAGGCGAAGGGATTTCGCTCCCGGTGAAGCTTCAGGGCCTCGGCATAGCGCTTTTCACCGACAAGCGCGACAAAACCCGGGACATCCACGCCGGCCGGACAGGCGCTGAGACAGGGCGCCCGGACCAGCGCCGGACAGACGCCGGCGACGCAGTGGCGATCTCGGATGTGCGCCTCGTATTCATGGCGGAAATGGCGCAGGGTGGAAAGGACGGGGTTGGGCGCCGTCTGGCCTAATCCACAAAGCGACGCCTCCTTGATAAAACGACCCAGTTCCTCGAGACGCTGGAGATCCTCCATCCGGCCCTTGCCCTCACAGATCCGATTCAGGATTTCCAGCATCCGGCGGGTGCCGACCCGACAGGGGACGCATTTGCCGCACGACTCTTCCTGTACAAATTCGATGAAGAATCGGGCGACGTCCACCATGCAGGCGTCCTCGTCCATGACGATGAGACCGCCGGATCCCATGATGGCCCCCAGCTCGGAGAGCGTTTCGTAGTCGAGCGGCACATTCAGATGTTCTCGGGGAATGCAGCCGCCGGATGGGCCGCCGATTTGGGCCGCCTTGAACCGTTTGTTGTTCCGGATGCCCCCGCCGATGTCATAGATGACTTCACCCAGGGAGACCCCGATGGGCACTTCCACCAGACCGGTGTTGCGGACAGCCCCCGCCAGGGCAAACACCTTCGTCCCCTTGCTCCGAGCCGTCCCATACTGGGCGTACCACGCGCCTCCCTTGAGCAGAATAACCGGCACATTGGCGTAGGTTTCAACGTTGTTCAAAACCGTCGGCTTTTCCCACAACCCCTTCTGGGCGGGGAAGGGGGGGCGCGGCCGGGGCTCTCCCCGCTTTCCTTCGATGGAGGCCATCAGCGCCGTCTCTTCGCCGCATACGAAAGCGCCGGAGCCCATCCGAATGTCCAGATCGAAAGCGAAACCCGTGCCCAGAATGTTGGACCCCAGCAATCCCCATTCGCGCGCCTGCCGAATGGCGTGACTCAGGCGTTCGACGGCCAGCGGATATTCGGCCCGGACATACACATACCCCTCCCGGGCTCCGACGGTGTAAGCCGCGGCGATCATCCCCTCGATGACGCTGTGAGGATCGCCTTCGAGGACACTGCGGTCCATATAGGCGCCAGGATCGCCTTCATCGGCGTTGCATAGGACATATTTCGTGTCGCCGGATGCCTGACGGGTGAAGTTCCACTTCAGCCAAGTCGGGAAGCCCGCGCCGCCGCGTCCACGAAGTCCAGACAGCTTCATCTCTTCGATGACGGCCTCCGGTGTCATCTCGCGCAGGACGCGGGCCAGAGCGGCATATCCATCCCGCGCAATGTAGTCCTCGATTCGCTCGGGATTGATCCACCCGCAATTCCGGAGAACGATGGGCGTTTGGCGGCGGAAAAAGGCCATATCGCTCCGCCGGCGGTAGGTGTGCTGACCCGCGGCGTCCCGCACCAGCAGTCGCTCGACCGGTTTGCCCTCGATGAGGTGCTGGCGGACGATATCGGCCGCATCTTGGGGTTTGACTCCCTGGTAGAAGGTCTGATCGCCTTCGACGAGAACGACCGGACCGATGACACAGGGACCCATGCATCCGGTCTCGACCAGGGGAATCTCCTTCTGGAGACCTTCCGCCTGGAGGGCGGCTCGAAGGGCATCGCGCACCTCGCGGGCGCCCGACGCCAGGCAACTGCCGCCGAAACAGACCAGCAGTCGCCGTCCTGACGTGGACGCCGCGGTATCGGCCTGACGCAACGCTTCGCGCCACGCCTTCAGGGATTCCAGCGAACGAAGCGGCGGAGTGATTTTCATGAATAACCCTTTTCAGACTTCGACTCGTCGCCTGCCAAAAGCCGGGCCAGAAGTTCTCCGATGCGGGTCGGTTTGACCCGTTGATGGACGGTATCGTTGACCATGATCACCGGCGCCATGCCGCAGGCACCGAAACAGCGCCCGACATCGAGCGTGAAATTCCGATCCGCGGTGGTTTCGCCCACCTCCACGCCCAGCTTTTTCTTCAGGGCCTCGAGGACGTCCTTGCCGCCCCGAACGTAACAGGCGGTCCCTAGGCAAACCCGGATGAGGTATTTTCCGCGAGGGCGTGTGGAAAAGAAGGAATAGAAGCTGACGACACCGGCGACCTCGCTGTACGGTTTTCCAAAACCGTCGGCGATAGCCTTGACGACCGACGTCGGCAGATACCCAAAAAGACCCTGGGCGGTCTGCAGCGCGGGAATCAGTCCACCCGGTCTGTCCTTGTATTCGCGAACGATCGCGTCGCACTGGGATGCCATTTCCTCTTCGGTCAGCGGACGGCCGGTACAGGCGCAGGATGCAGTAGAGCCGTGAGATTTGGACATGCAAGCACTCCGAAATGATCAGGAACGATCGAGACTAGAGCGAACCCTCGATATACTTTTCGAGGTTGCGAATCATCAGATCCTGCTCGGATGCGACGAATTTCACCAAGTCTCCGATCGAGATGAGCCCAACCAGATTGTTGTTTTCGAGGACGGGAAGATGGCGAATGCGCTTTTGCGTCATCAGGGACATGCAGTCGTCCACCGTGGTCTCCGGCGTGACGTAGATGATTTTTTTGGTCATCGCGTCCTTAACGAGCGTCTGCCGTGGATTTTTTTCGAGGAGGATGACCTTCCGGAAGCAGTCGCGCTCCGTCAGGATCCCGGCGATCTTGCCGGTTTTGGTCATGACGACCAGCGACCCGATCCCTTTCTGGTCCATGAGCTGAATGGCTTCGAAAACGGTCGCGGTCGGCCCGATGGTGACCACATCCCTGCCTTTCCGGTCTAACAGCTGGCTGATGGGCGTATTCACGACGGCTCCTTTCGCTTCGGGGTGCCAGGCGAATGCCGATAATAATACCAGAGCAGGATTTTTCCCTGCAACAAAAACCACACTGAATTTTTTTGCCCCCTGATCTTTAGCGAAGGAAGATTTGGGCTCGGGGAGGAGGGCGGAGAGGACGGAAGAGTCGGGTGGGGCAGAAGTGGCGCGGAAAAAAGGGGAGCGGATCCCCCGGCCGGGGCGGTTTTAGGCCTCTAAAACGCCCGGATTTCCTGACGAAGAGACACCCCACCGACGGAGGTCCCCAGGGGCCCCATGGCTCTCGTCTCCTTACGCCCTCACCGCGCACGGCGGAGCCAGGCCGCCCCGAGGCAGCATCTCCCGAAAGAAGGTCCGCCACCACCTCAGGCCGTGGACGGGCACATAGAAGCGTGCCGTCAGGTGGCGCCCATGCCGTTGAATGCGAACGGGGATCAGCAGCAGCCGATGGATCAGCGTGCGAACCCGTCGGCTTTGCTCGGTCGCGGGCAGCCAGATGAGCTTGAGCGCCTGCAACACATCATACGCCAGCATCGCCAGCGCGTAGTACACCCGGTTGGCCGACACGCTCGCGCACGGCGGGTGGTGCAGCTCCAGATCGCTCAACACCTCGCTGAACCGCCGCTCCATCTCCCCTTTGAGACGATGCCGCTCAAACACCGCTTGCGCCGTGCCCTCCTGTTCATGCGTGGTCACAAAACCGTAGGACCAGCACAGGTCTTGCGGCCCCCTTCGCCGTGCCACGTAACGCCCGGCGCTCGAGGCAGTGTCCACGTACCGATAGGCCTTTTCTCGTTCCCACAACGCCCGATTCGTTTCCAGCAACGGTCGGAGTTGCGAACTCTCATCCCCGGCGTAGCCGAGCACGCCGTCCACCAGAAACGGCCCCACCCACAATGTCGGCCAGCCCAGAGCCAACTTCCCCTCGTAGTTCACCTGCGCCCCTTCGAAGCTCCGGCCGTACACTTCCAGTTGGGTGTCATCAAAAAAGCATTCCACCTGTCCGCCATGCTGGTACCGTGGCGGCTCCGCCCGCTCCAAGGCCCACGCCACAAACTCCCGCACAATCCGCCGTGCTGCCTCCACCCCCTCCTCGCCCACCTTCCGCAACCATTCCTCCACGGAACTCTCGTCCGGAAACCGCTCAATCCCAAGAAAGCTCTTCAACGCCTCGTCCTCGCTCAGCGCCTCGACCTCCTTCAACGGGCAACCCCCACTGGTCAGCGAAAAAAGGATCCCCTCACCTATACGACCGGGTCGTACCCCTTGCCCTTCGCCGTCCGCGGATCCAGCGCTCGCGCGGCGTTCACCCGCTTCTTCAACCCGACTCGCTCCAACACCGCCGCTACGGCCAGTTGCCCGCCAGGCCCGGTGGCCTTTTCGGAGGGTTCAAATCGAAGCAAGAATTTCCTCTCACGCATCGTGTCGTGTTTGCTCATGCCCCTATTGTGGAGATCCCCCGCTCGTCCTTCACGCCTTTTTTTCACCCAAAATGCCCGAATCCCTCGCTTCGCTAAAGATCAGGGAAATGGCGACACCGAACACTTTTCGTCTTGATCAAGGATTTATGGACCGATAAACTATAAACCTCCACGAAGGGTTTCCGATTGTGACTTCCACGAATCCCCAAACCGCCGTCCCTCCGCATGAGGAACGTTTGGCCGCTGCGCTCCAGGAGTGCGCTCGGCACAGAAAACCGGTGTTCTGTGTCCTGGGCGCAGGGCATGGCGGGCTGGCCATGGCCGGGTGGTTGGCTCTGCGCGGCGCCCGTGTGCGGCTGTACAATCGGAGCGATGACAAACTTCATGGCATCCGTTGGCATGGCGGCGTCCACCTGACCGGTGGGGTGCGTGGATTCGGGGCGATCGAGTCGGCCACCTCCGATATCGGCGAGGCAATGGATGGCGCGGATGTTCTCATGGTGGTGACGCCCGCGACGGCGCATCGGCCTTTGGCCGCCGCCATGGCGCCTCATCTGCGGGATGGTCAGATCATTCTGCTCAATCCCGGCCGCACGTTCGGCGCTCTGGAGGTTCGGCAGGTCTTGGCGGAAAACGCGGCGGATGCGGCTGTCTGCATCGGTGAAACCCAGACCTTTGTGTTCGCCTCGCGAGCAATGTCACGTCATGAAGCCCACATCTTCCGGATCAAGAACAAGGTCCCCATGGCCACACTGCCTGCGCACTGGATTCCGATCGTTCTGGAGATTCTCCGCCCGTATCTTCCCATCCTCACGGCTGGGAATAATGTGTTGTGTACCAGCCTGGAAAACATCGGCGCGGTCTTCCATCCGGCCCTCACGCTCCTGAATGCCGGCTGGATCGAGGCGACCCGAGGAGATTTTGATTATTATCTGCAGGGCATCACGCCGGCCACCGCCGCCGTTCTCGAAGCGCTCGACCGGGAGCGGGTCGCACTCGCCCGAGCGCTGGGGGTCGGAACCGTCACGGCCCGGGAATGGCTTTACCTGACCTACGATTCGCCAGGCTCGAATCTCTACGAGGCCATTCAGAAGACAGAGGCCTATCGCGGCATTCGAGCCCCTCCGCTCATTCAGCACCGCTATGTGTGGGAAGATGTGCCCATGAGCCTGGTTCCGATGGCCAGCCTTGCCCGGCAACTGGCTGTCCCAACCCCCGTGATCAACATGGTGATCCAAATGGCGTCCCTGATGCACGACACGGACTATTGGGCCTCGGGGCGGACGGTGGAACGGCTCGGCCTGTCCGGAAAGAGCGTCCGCGAGATCGGGCTGTTGGCGGTTGGACAGTCAGGAGAGAACCCATGATGACGGAACGGATGGTCGCGTGGTGGAACGCGCTGCCGAACGGCTGGGCGGCACTGCTGTGGATTGCGATCGGCCGCTTGGCGGCTGGGGTGGTCCGGCTGGCGGCCGGATGGGCTTTGGATCGGTTGCGATTCGATGACATGGGACAGCGGTTGGGCTTGACGGAGTTCCTGAGAAAAGGGGATGTCAGTTATACCCCTTCCCGCTTGGCCGCCATGGCGCTCTATTGGATGGTGCTTCTGGCTTCCCTTTTGGCTGCCTTCCACCGATTGGGCGTCGAAGTGGCCGTTACGATGGTACGCCGAGTTCAGGCGTGGGTGCCCTCGCTGATCGGGTCCGCTGGCGTCGCGCTGTTCGGCACCCTGGCCGTTGTCTTCATTGCCAAGGTGGTGCGCACCATCGCCCGCAACGCGGCCTTTCCCTATGCCGAACTGTTGCATCGGGCCATCCGGTGGCTTGGCCTCATCATCGTCGTGTTCATGGCCCTGGAACAGGCAGGGGTGGATGTGCGGTTTGTATGGGATATCGGTCGGATCCTCGTCGCCGCCACCGCCTTTGGCCTCGCCCTAGCCTTTGGTTTGGGATGCAAAGATATGGCGCGCGATGCCCTGCGGCGCTTTCTCGACAGCTTCCGGGAAGAGACCCGGGCGGGACGAAGCGACCTGGAAGGTTAAGAACAAAGGCCGAGAACGACCATGGCCGTCCCCCCCGTCACCCGCCACGACCGCTTCGGCCTCCTGCATCCCGCCCATGACGCTCACACGTTGGGCTTGTGGGCCGTGAGGGAACTTTTGGAGGCGTGTGGTCATCGTGTGATTCTGGGCCAGGGGGCCGTGACGAAAGCGGTCAGTCACCCCGCCGATTCCGCCTCTCGGGATTGTCTTGCGGCTTGGGTGCGGGATCATCACGTGACGCGCCTGGGCTTCAGCTACCGCCTCGACCCCGATGACGCCTTGGCGCTGATGGTCCAATGGGTGGAGGCGTTGCGCCACCGCCGCCTCCTTTCGGAACAAGGAGGACCCATCCGGGCGCTCTATTTTGCGGGACTCCCGCCCGCCTGCGAAAAAATCCGCCGTCATCTTCCGTTTGTGGCGGCGGTCTTCCAGGGTGATGAGTCTCCGGCGGAAACCCTCCGGCGTCTGGGCCTCGAAGGACCCTTGCTCCCTCACGCGATGAAGGAGGGGCTGGCCTATGACGAACAACGATTGGCCTTCGGAAGAGAACTCGTCAAGAAAGGCGACTACCGGAAAGTCCTTCCCCCCGATCGCGCCGGCTATCCGGAATTCGGTTCCTCCCGGGATACCCTTCTGGCCCGGTTGGCCCATGTGCGGACGATGGGCGGTCCTCCGCTCATCCGTGCCCACGTGGGGCCCTATCTTCCCCAGCGGGAGGAGGCGGTGCGCCTGTTTCTTCAATGGACACGGGAGTTAGCCGCGGCCGGCTTCCTCGACGTGCTTTCCATCGGGGCCAGTCAACTGACCCAGTCCCATTTTGGTATGGATTGGACGGGCCTCCCCAACGGGGGAGGGGTGCCCATCCACTCGCCGGAGGAGTTCGACGCCGTTTGGCAGGCCGCCCGTCCCATGCTGGTGCGAACCTATGCCGGAACCCGCAACCTCCGCGCGCTGGCCGCCCTGTATGAAGCCCGCCTCCATATCGCATGGCATGCCTTGTCCTTTTGGTGGTTCTGCCGACTGGACGGACGGGGACCAAACCCCGTTCGGGAAAACCTCATCGAACATCTGGCGACGATCCGGGATATTGCAGGAACGGGAAAACCGCTGGAGGCCAATGTGGCCCATCACTTTGCGTTCCGGGGCGCCGACGACGTCACCGCCCTGGCGGCCACCGTTCTGGCCGCTCGAACCGCCAAACGGCTGGACATTCGCACCTTTATCCTGCAGGTCATGCTCAATACGCCGAAAACCACGTGGGGCCTTCAGGACCTGGCCAAGGCGCGCGCCCTGCTTCGGCTGGTTCGGGAACTCGAGGATGACCGTTTCTTCGTTCTGCTTCAACCCCGCGGCGGACTCGATTACTTCAGCCCCGATCTCGAAAAAGCCAAGGCGCAACTGGCCGCCGTCACCGCGCTCATGGACGATATCGAGCCCCGCGACCCGACCAGTCCCCCCATCATTCATGTCGTCGGTTATTCGGAAGCCTCCCATCTGGCCGATCCGGCCGTGGTGAACGAAAGCAGCCAGATTACCCAGCATGCCCTGGCCGAGTACCGGCGATTGCGGGCAAAGGGGGAGGTGGACGATATGACCGACCATCCCGAGGTCAATTCCCGCGTCGCGCATCTGGTCGCCGAGGTCCGCCTGCTTCTTGACGCCATGGAACGGCACATTCCGATTCTCTATTCTGCGGAGGGTCTCTATCAAGCCCTGGCGCAAGGGTTTCTCGTCGTGCCGGGATTGACCGAGTGCCGCGACGAATTCTCCGCGGCCGTTCGCTGGCCGACGCGGCTCATTCACGGGGGTGTGAGGGTCGTTTCTGCCGACGGTCATCCCATCACCACCCGGGACCGGTTGGGGTCGGGAAGCTGGTTGTAAAGCCGGCCAAGGAAACAAGAAAGGAGA